>FSYV01000363.1_pt1 | contig 10704 bp, 8 predicted proteins | sample 1638641 | NCBI WGS metagenome assembly FSYV01 (sample SAMEA3914813, study PRJEB12502) | metagenome | biome: forest; material: soil | place: Canada | collected 2011-07-07 | depth 0.3 m
GAACTTGGCGATGGTTTCCATGTTCTTCGCTTCGGCGCGGTACATCTCGCTGCCGGTCAGCAGCACGGCCTTGATGCCGCGCGTGACGGGGCTGTGCGGGTCGTCGACGGTTTCGCACTTGGCGTGGTGCTTGCGATGAATCGCAGCCCATTCCTTGGTGACCATGCCGGTGGTCAGCCACATCCAGAAGCGGAAAAAATGACTTGGAATGGCGTGCAGTTCGAGTGCGCGGTGCGCCTGGCAGCGATGCAGGTAGATCGTGACGCCGGCAATGGTGATATGCGTAACTGCCAGGGTATAAACCACCATCTGCCACCCGCTTGCATTAGTCAAACCATGGCCCAGCAGATTCACGACTGCATCAAAAACGGTATTCAACATCTTGACGACTCCAGAGTATTTCCGAAGCAACTCGCTCCAGAATACCTGGCCAAATAGTTGCTCTTACGTATGATCCGAGATTGTACGCTGTTTACTCTGGTTCGATCGGTGTTTTTGCCCGCATATCGATTGCTTTATCGGCGTTTTTTGTCAGTTCTTCGGCATTCATTATTCTTATGTCACGCTGCGGCGATGGCAATTCGACATTTTTCTCTTTCAAGACGCGCCACACCGCGCGATTGACGTCAGACGTGACCCCGGAACGGCCGTTTTGCGGATCCGATATCCAAAAACCCAGCTCCAGATCAAATCCGTTGATGCCGAACTTGACGAACACAGCTTGCGGCGCCGGCAGTTTGGAGACACGTGGCACGTCGAGCGCGGCCTGTTCCAGCAACGGCAAGATGCTGTCAAGGTCGGTCTGGTAGCCGACGGTCACTGTCGTTGCCAGCCGCAAGGCATTGTCGGTCAAGGAATAGTTTTGCAGCGCATTGGAAATCAATACATCGTTCGGCACCACCGATTCCACGCCATCGAGACCTTGCAGGACCGTGTAGCGCGTATTGATATGCGTGACGATGCCATAGTATTTGTCGACCGAAACCAGATCGCCGATTGCCAGGCTGCGCTCGAGCAGGATCACGAATCCCGATACGTAACTGCTGGCTATCTTTTGCAAACCAAAGCCAAGCCCGACGCCAAGCGCGCCGCCGAAGACCGACAGCACGGTCAAGTCGATGCCGACCAGCGACAGGCTCACCAGCACGGCAATCAAGACCAGCAAGGCACGCGCCACGCGCGCGAGCGCCACGCGCATCGACGAATGGATGGTGTCGATCTTCATCAGGCGCTCTTCCAGCACGGCGCCGAACCAGAGTGCCAGCACCAGGGTCAAGCCAACTGATGCGCCGCCCTGCAGGATCACCAGCAACGAAATCTTGTGCGCGCCGACAGGGACCACCGTGTCGTCGAGGAATTGCAGCAGGTCGGGCCACCAGCCGGTGATATACAGCGCCACGCCAAGCCACACAACGACCGACACAACACGCTCCACCACTTGCAGCAAGACGCCGGCGTGGCCTTGCCGCGCAAAGATGCGGCGCATGATGTAGAACGTGGCGCGCATGATCACGAACGATGCCAGCAAAGGCGTGAACAGGCGCAGCACGTTGACATGGTGCCAGCGCGCCAGCACCGGGCGGGCCAGTTCGATCAGCAGCAACCCGAGCAAAGGAGACAGCACGCGCGAAAAACTGTCGACACCGAGTTTCACCGCGCCGGGTTGCGCGGGCTGCGTTTCCTTCAAGTATTTGGCGCGCAGCAGCCGCGCCATGATCGAGCCGATAGCGATGCAAGCAATCAGCGTCACGACCTGCCAGACCAAGCCGGGATCGCTCAGATCATTGACATCGGACCAGAAATCAAGCAGCAAGCCGGACAGGAACGTGGGTTTCATTTTCGTTCAAAAACTGCAGCAAAAAAACCATCGGTCTGGTGACGATGCGGATACAGCTTGAGGTAGTCCTGCATCTCCAGTTCAATCTTTTGTTCCGCCAGCACCTGGCTCATCGGGACCAGCGCAAAACCTTCGTGCGCGGCAAGAAATTGCGCGGCGATGGCCTCGTTTTCTTCCTGCAACAGGCTGCAGGTGGCATACACCAGCCGCCCGCCGGTCTTGACCAGGCGCGCCGCGCCGTTCAGGATGGAAATCTGCTTGACGTTCAACTCATCGAGCCCTTGCGGCGTCTGGCGCCATTTGACATCGGGATTGCGGCGCAAAGTTCCCAGGCCGCTGCACGGCGCATCGACCAGCACGCGGTCGATCTTGCCGGCCAGCCGTTTCACCTTGGCGTCATTCTCGTGCGCAATCAGCACCGGGTGGACGTTGGACAAGCCGCTGCGCGCCAGGCGCGGCTTTAGCTTGGCCAGGCGTTTTTCCGAAATGTCGAAAGCATACAGACGACCGGTGTTGCGCATGACCGCGCCCAACGCCAGCGTCTTGCCGCCGGCGCCGGCACAAAAATCAACCACCATTTCGCCGCGCTTGGCACCGACGATCTGCGCCAGCAATTGGCTGCCTTCGTCCTGCACCTCGATTGCGCCATCCTTGAACAAGGGCAGGTTTTGCAACGCCGGCTTCTTGATGACACGGATGCCGAGCGCCGAATACGGCGTCGCTTCGCACAGGATGGGCGCGGTGGCCAGCGTAGCCATGACGTCTTCGCGATTGGCCTTCAAGGCATTGACGCGCAAGTCCAGCGGGGCCGGTTGGTTCAGGGCAGTGGCCAGCTCCAGCGCCTCGGCTTCGCCGAATTGCTCGGTCAATTTTTCCAGCAGCCAGGCCGGCAGGTTGGCGCGTAGGGACGACGGCAGGTTGCTGCGGTCGAATTGCATCACGCGTTCGAGCCAGGTATGTTCCTCCTCCGACAAGCCGCCGAGCGACTCGACGCCGACCGCATCGGCCAGACCCAGGAGGCTCAAGCGCCGCATGGCCGCCCCGACGCCGGATTCCGCATAGCTGGTGTAGACCAGCTTGTTGCGCAACAGGCCATACACGGCTTCGGCCACGAAGCCGCGTTCGCGTGGCCCCAGCTTCGGGTGTTCGCGAAAATAGTGCGACAGCGTGCCGTCGGCCGGCCCGGTAAAGCGCAGAATCTCACGCAACACCTCTTCGGTGTGCGTGGCGATCATCGGGGGTAATCTCATGTTAAATCCTTCCTGTCTGCATGCCGTTCATGCGCAATGTGGACCTTGCCGTCAATAACGACCAAGCGCCCTTCGATAAACCAGCGCACGGCGCGCGGATAAATAATGTGTTCCTGTTCCAGCACCCGCGCCGCCAGGCTCTCTTCGGTATCGCCGGGCAAAACATCAACTTCGGCCTGGGCAACGACCGGCCCGTGATCGAGCTGGGCGGTGACAAAATGCACGGTGGCGCCATGCCTGGACACGCCGGCCTCGATCGCCTGCCGATGCGTGTGCAAGCCGGGAAAAGCCGGCAACAAGGACGGATGGACATTCAACAGCCGGCCGGCATAATGCTCGACAAACGGCGCCGTCAGGATGCGCAGGAACCCGGCCAGCACGACCAACACCGGCTCGTATTGATCGATCAGCGCGCGCAAGGCAGCGTCGAATGCGTCGCGCGTTGCGTAGTCGCGGTTGGCGACGACGTGATGGGCAATTCCATGCCGTTCGGCGAAGCGCAAGCCTTCGGCGTCGTCGCGGTTGCTGATGATGGCCGCGATCCGGGCCGGCCATTGCTCGGCCTCGGCCGCATTCACGATCGCTTCCATGTTGCTGCCGCGACCGGAAATCAGAATGACGATGTTTCTCATGGCGCGCATTGTACCGCACCGCGTCATGCGGATTCGCCTTGCCAGTGCAATAATTGCCTTATTGACAAGAATAGAAGACGCGGAAAGCGATACCCTTGTCGGCCCAGAAATCGGCTGCATCGCGGAACACGTCAAGCAGGGTTTCGCGCGCCTCGCGGTCGAATTGCGCGGCATTCGGCAATTGTTCCAGCACCACGACAAATCCGGGTTGTGCCCCTGCTTTGTAAGTCAGATCGGTCAGGCAGTCGCGCAAGGCATCGAAATTCTTGCCGAAAGCACGCGAAAAGTGGAAAGCGCGGCCGATTGCCGCCAGGACTTCAGTCTTGGTCGTCGCAGCGCCCAAGTGGACATAGAGAAAATGCTGCCCGGAATCTGTCGCCGCGCTTTGCAAATCGACAACCCGGAATGCGCGGATCGACTGCACCAGGTTGGGCGGCACGGTGGCGAGCAAGCCGGTGGTCAATGCGGTAGGCACGGGAACGGGTGCAGTGACGGAATGGGTGCTGGAGGCATTCGGCGATGAATTCGGGAATTCTGTACGCATCGATTACTCTTGTATCCGTTTGAAAGTCGAATAATGATCGTTGGTGTAATAGTATTCGGCGCCGCCCCCCACTATGATGCGTTGCGCGCCGCGACTCCTGACTCCCGGCGTCTTGACGGTGTATTCATGGTAGTAGCCGCGTTGATGCGCCGGCAACACATGCTCGTAGTTACCGAACACGACACCATCCTTGGGATAGGGAAACGGACCGCCTTGCTTGATCAGGGCCAGGGTTTGCTGCGCTTCGGGCGGCAAATCGCCGGCTGCCATGCTGTCTGCTGCATAAGCTTGGGTGGCCCCGCCGAACAGCAGGCAGGCTAGCAGCCATGCTTGCAGTAGTTTGACCATCCCTTTGATTGCGAAATTCACGATTGCCTTTCCATGCGGATTGGATGTTCATTCGAGCAATGCTTTAGAACCCCTCGCCCGCAGGCGGGAGAGGGGAGTTAGTTGTGCATCGATTTGTGGGCGATGATCAGCCTTGCTGGGAAAGAATCACTAAGCCAATACCAGCTCACGCAATGGCATAGGTTAGCGTGTTGTAGAAAACGAATCAACCGTTACAAACGATCTGGTTTTGATCGGAAGTGACAAAAAGACAAACTGGAAATATTATTTCGCACAATATTTCCAAATGGCAAACCGCTGCGCCGCAAATGTGAAATTTACAGGCCGAAGAACGCCAGTACGTCGGCGCGGTGCGCCATGGCGTCTTTTTTCCCCAAGGCAATCAACTCCCCCGTATAGCTGGCTTCAAACAGGAGATACGAAGCCAGGGCCGAGCCGCGCACCTCGGTTGCGCCGATGCTGCCCAACATCATGCGGATCGGGCGCGGCAGGCTGCCGATGTGACGGCTGGCGATGTCATCCAAGCGCTCGGATGGCGCGATGATCAACATCTCGATCGGGCGCAGCGGCGTCCTGGCCTTTTGTTCCTCGGTCAGCACCGACAGCGTGACGTTGACGCGGTTCATGCGTTCGATATCGACCGCAAGGCTGTCGAGGAAGATGCTCGACATCGCATGACCGGCAATTTGCGCGAGGCTCGGATAGTGCGCCTGCGCGCCGGTTTCGCGCGCCGGTTCGGCAAGGCGTCCGGCGCCGATCACCAGCACCTTGTCTGCACCGAGGTGGATGGCCGGCGAAATCGGCGCGAGCTGACGCATCGAGCCATCGCCGAAATATTCGCGCCGGCCGTCGCAGTAGATCGGTGTCGCGGGAAAGATCAGCGGAATTGCAGAAGAAGCGAGCAGATGGTCGACCGTGATTTGCGCGCGCATGGCCAGGCGTTGCGAACGGATCCACGGCTCGATCGGGGCTTCAGTCTGGTAAAACGTGATGTGCTGTCCGGCCGTGTAGGACGACGCCGTCACCGCCAACGCATGCAGCGAGCCATCGATCAGGGCCGCATCGAGGCGTGGAAAATTCAGCAGGCGATTCAACAGCGTGACCAGCGGGGTATTGTCGAGCAGCGAATTGGGCGGATTCGCGTGCCACTTGCGCAGCAGCCAGCCGAATGACATCAGCGAGAGCCAGCGCGCCCCGGAGCGCATCACGCCGAGCGAATCGGCACGGTAGACTTGCTCGACTTCGAAGTGTTCCCAAACGTGCAGCAACTGATCGAGGCCGGTGGCGAAATCGTCGGCATGGCAAGCCAGCGCGGTCGCATTCAAGGCACCGGCCGAGGTGCCGCAGATGATGTCGTAGGGGTTGCGCGCCGGCTTCCAGCCGGCTTCGCACAAGATCGTGTTGATGGCTTTCAGCACACCGACCTGGTAGGCGGCGCGGGCGCCGCCGCCGGTCAATATCAAGCCCGTTTTCTTGTTGTCTCCCATATCAGCGCAAGATTAACAGGGTGAGCTGTCCTTTGGGAAGGGACACGTGCTGGCGCAAGGCAAATAGTTGCGGCCCATATTCATTCAATCTCCCTCGACGATGCCTTCACGGCGCGGATCGGCGCCGCCGAACCAGACTTCCTGGCCGCCGATGGTGGTGCGCATGATGCCTTGCAGGCCCGAAGTCTGTTCAATCACGCGCACATTGTGGCCCTTGGCCTGCAATTGTTCCACCAGGCCATTCAAGACGCGACCCTGTTCCAGTTCGGTCGGCCCGTTGCGGCTGCCGAAGTTGGGCAGGCTGATCGCCTGCTGCACGTTCAGGTTCCAGTCCATCACGCCGACCAATACCTTGCCGACGTAATTGATGATGGCCGACCCGCCCGGCGAACCGGTCGAGAGAAACAGCTTGTTGGTGCCGCGCTCGAAGACCAGCGTCGGCGCCATCGAGCTGCGCGGCCGCTTGCCCGGCTGCACGCGATTGGCGATCGGACCGTCGGCATCGGACGAATCGAACGAGAAATCGGTCAACTGGTTATTGAGCAGGAAACCGTCGACCATTTGGCGCGAACCGAACTGGTCTTCCACCGTGGTGGTCATCGACATGGCGTCGCCGTAGGAATCGACGATGGAAATGTGCGACGTCGATGGCAGTTCCGGCGAGGTGTCGGCGCCCCAGGTCACGTTCAAGGCGGGCGGAATACCATACTTAGCGCGCCCCATCGATTTGTCCGTGATCAGGCTGGCGCGTTCGGCCAGGTATTTGTCGTCAAGCAGCGGTCGCACGCTATTGCCCGGCAAGGGAACGAAATCGGGATCGGCCACGTAACGGTTGCGGTCGGCATACGCCAGGCGCCCTGCTTCGGTAAACAGGTGCACGCCTTCTGCATCGAGCATGCCATCCTTGGGCGCGTGCAGGTCGATGTCGGTGTGCGACAGGATGCCGAGCATTTGCGCGATGGCGATGCCGCCGGACGACGGCGGCGGTGTGCCGCACACGGTCCATTTCTTGTAATCGGTGCATACCGGGTCGCGCACCTTCGCCTGATAGCCGGCGATGTCAGCCGCCGTCAGCGCACCGGGGTTGGTCGGGTGACTGTGCACCTTGGCTTCGATATCGCGCGCGATGTGACCGCGATAGAACGCGTTGGCCCCACCGCTGGCGATTTCACGCAGCGTTTTGGCCAGCTCAGGATTTTTCAATACGTGCCCGACCGGCCAGGGCTTGCCATCGGCGTCGAAGAAATAGGCTGCAGCGACTGGATCCTTGATCAGGTATGGCTCGGACATCAGCAGCGTGTGCAGGCGCGGGCTGACGGCAAAACCGTCGTCCGCCAGCTTGATCGCCGGCGCAAACAGGCTGGCCCACGGCAGCTTGCCGTGCTGCTGGTGCGCCAGCTCCAGCATGCGCAACACGCCCGGCGCGCCGACCGAACGGCCGCCGACCACGCCGGCATAAAAGCTCAAGGCGTGGCCATCGGCATCCTGGAACAATTTTTCCGTCACCGCCACCGGTGCCGTCTCGCGTCCGTCGTAAGCCTGGACCGCCTTGCCATCGAAATAAAGCATGAACGATCCGCCGCCGATACCGGACGATTGCGGCTCGACCAGGTTCAACACCATTTGCGTGGCGATCGCTGCATCGATGGCCGTGCCGCCCTGCTTGAGGATTTGGTAGCCGGCATCGGTTGCCAACGGGTTGGCAGCCGCTACCATGAATTTGGTCGATTTCCAGCCAGGCTTGTCGATGTAGCCACTCGCAACCTCGGGGCTTTGCAAGCCGGGTTGTGGTGTTGCTTGCTGCTCTGGCGGATGCGTGGTGCATCCGGCCAAAAAAAGTGTAAAAACGAAACCTGCCAATTTCTTCTGGTTCATTATTTGCGTTTCCTTCGGGGAAGACTGCAATATTACGCAAGAATGAGACAGAGCGTTGTCAGGCGAGGTTCAACAACTTTTTCAACAGGAAAAATTGACCGGAGAAGGTTGGCCGAAACGAGTCAAGGCTGGGACGAGTCCCAGCAACCATCGCCGGTGAAAGCTGGGACTCGTCCCAGCCTACCGAATCATTGACGCGGGCTTCTATCGCTTACTTCGGCTGCATGCGTATCGCGCCATCCAGGCGGATGGTCTCGCCGTTGAGCATTTGGTTTTCAATGATCGCTTTTGCCAGGTTGGCATACTCGGCCGGTTTGCCCAGGCGCGATGGGAACGGCACCATCTTGCCCAATGCGTCCTGCACTTCCTGCGGCATGCCGAGCAGCATCGGCGTTTCGAAAATGCCGGGGGCGATGGTCATGACGCGGATGCCGTTGCGCGACAAGTCGCGCGCCATCGGCAACGTAAGGCCGACCACGGCGGCTTTCGATGAAGCATAGGCGGCCTGGCCGATCTGGCCGTCGTAGGCAGCGACCGAGGCGGTGTTGATGATCACGCCGCGCTCGCCCGATTCGCCGGCTTCGGTGGCCGACATTGCCACGGCGGCCAAGCGCGCCATGTTGAACGTGCCGACCAGGTTGATGTTGACCGTCTTCTGAAACACGGCCAGCGGATGGGCGCCGTCCTTGCCGACGGTCTTCACTGCCGGCGCCACGCCGGCGCAATTGATCAGGCCACGCAGCGTGCCCAGCGCGACGGCGGCGTCGACCACGGCTTGGCCGTCCGCTTCGGACGTGACGTCGCATTTGACGAACTTGCCGTGCAATTCGGCAGCCAGCTTTTCGCCGAGTTCGACTTGCACGTCGGCCAGGACGACCTTGGCGCCGTTTTCCACGAGCATGTGAGCAGTGGCCGCACCGAGGCCTGATGCGCCGCCGGTGATGATGAATACGTTGTCTTTGATTTGCATGGTTTCCTCTTTTGCAATGTGTTGTTTGGTGCGAATTTCGTGACGAATCGTTGCGGTTAGCCGGGGCCTACCGTAGCACTTCCTCGTCGTCCCCGCGACGGCGGGGATCCATGTGGTTTTCGTATTGACGCCGCTTGGATCCCCGCCTTCGCGGGGACGACGGAGAAAATCAGGACCGTCAACGATCTTGTTGATATTCCTGACTGCTTCAATATCTCGACGAATTGGAAACGCTCAATTTAACCCAATGGGTCAAATTGACGTTTACGTAAACGTCACTGTAAAAGCAAAATTGTAGCGGTTTCCAAACAAAAAAGGCGGCTTGCGCCGCCTTTCGCCCAACATTTTCTTGCTGAACTATTTCTTCGGTGCCGCGTCGGGTGCCGACGCCGGGCTTGCTGCCCCGGATGCGGTAGGCATTGCAGCTGCAACAGAAGCTTCCGGCGCACTGGCTGCAGGAGAAGATGCAACCTGCGCGGCCGGGGTCGCTACCGACGCATCCGCCGACGCCATCGGTGTCGGAACTGCGGCGGGCATAACGGCGGCAGGAGCGGAAATCGCCGCAACCGGCGCAGCCGCCGAACTTCCCATGATGCCGTTGACCGAAATCAACGGCACAATCAGCAGCGCCACGATGTTGATGATCTTGATCAGCGGATTGACGGCCGGGCCGGCAGTATCCTTGTAGGGATCGCCCACGGTATCACCGGTAACGGCGGCCTTGTGCGCTTCGGAACCCTTGCCGCCGAAGTTGCCGTCTTCGATGTATTTCTTGGCATTGTCCCAGGCGCCGCCGCCGGTCGTCATCGAGATGGCGACGAACAGGCCGGTGATGATGGTGCCCATCAGCAAGCCGCCCAATGCCGCTGCGCCGAGGATAACGCCGACCAGGATAGGCACGACCACCGGCAACAGCGACGGAATCAGCATTTCCTTGATGGCGGCAGAAGTCAGCATGTCGACCGCCTTGTCGTATTCGGGCTTGCCGCTGCCGTCCATGATGCCCTTGATGTCGCGGAATTGACGCCGCACTTCAACCACCACGGCGCCGGCAGCACGTCCGACCGCTTCCATCGCCATCGCGCCGAACAGGTAGGGAATCAGCCCGCCGATGAACAGGCCGATGATGACCTTGTGGTCGGACAGATCGAAGCTCACATGGATGCCGGCGGTTTCCAGCGCATGCGTGTAGTCGGCAAACAGCACCAATGCAGCCAGCGCGGCCGAGCCGATGGCATAGCCCTTGGTGACGGCCTTGGTGGTATTGCCGACCGCGTCGAGCGGGTCGGTAATGGCGCGCACGCTATCGGGCATGTGCGACATTTCGGCGATGCCGCCGGCGTTGTCGGTGATCGGGCCGTAGGCGTCCAGCGCCACGATGATGCCGGCCATCGACAGCATCGAAGTCGCGGCCACGGCAACGCCATACAGGCCCATGCCGTCGCCGCATTTTTCGCCGAGCCAATAGGACACGCCGATGGCCAGGCAGACCGCCAGCACCGGATAGGCGCACGACTTCATCGACACGCCGAGGCCGGCGATGATGTTGGTGCCGTGACCGGTGGTCGAGGCTTCGGCGATGTGGCGCACCGGTTTGAAATCGGTGCCGGTGTAATACTCGGTGATGTAGACCATCAAGCCGGTCAGGACGATGCCGACCACGGTGGCACCGATCATCGGCAGACGCATGGCTTCCGGCAAGACCCACCAGGTGACCGCGACGAAGCCGATCAGCGACAGGCCGGCGGCCCACCACAAGCC
>FSYV01000542.1_pt1 | contig 10649 bp, 10 predicted proteins | sample 1638641 | NCBI WGS metagenome assembly FSYV01 (sample SAMEA3914813, study PRJEB12502) | metagenome | biome: forest; material: soil | place: Canada | collected 2011-07-07 | depth 0.3 m
CCGTATAGGCGCCGATGACGAGGATCAGCAGCGACATGAGTTGCTCGATGCCGTTGGCGACACTGTTATAGGTGTTGGCGATCTGCTTCATGGCGAAGCCGGCTTGCAGGTAGTCGGCCAGGTAGTCGCCGTATCTGGCGCTCAACTGCGGCTCCATTTGCAGGCTTTTGACAGTTTCGAGGCCGCCGACATATTCGGTGATGAAGGCCTGGTTGCGCGCGCCGAGCAGGAACTGGTGGTTGAGCTTGGCGCGGAAGATGGGGGCCATGATGAAGCTAAGGATGGCGATGGCGCCGATCAAGCTCAGCGCGACCAGGGTGAGCATGACGTTGTAGTAGAACATGATGCCGACGAAGATCAGGAGGAACGGCAGGTCGAGCATCAGGCTGACGGCGGCAGAAGCGACGAATTCGCGGATATTTTCCACCCCGCGCAGGCGGGCGGTGATGACGCCGGTGGGGCGGTGTTCGAAGTAGCGCGGCGGGAGCTTGAAGAGGTGCGTGAAGACCGCGCTGCCCAAGACGGCATCGACCCGGTTGCCTGTGTGCAGCACCAAGTATTGCCTTGTCCAACTCAGCAGGGCAGAGAACAGCATGAAGACGCACAGGCCGACGGCGATCACGATCAGCGTGCTTTCCGTTCTATGTACCACGACCTTGTCGATGACGACCTGGGTGAACAATGGGGTACCGAGGGCGAGTAGCTGAATGACGAGCGAGGCGATCAGGACATCGCGCCAGACGCGCTTGTGCTTCAAGAGTTCTGGGATGAACCATTTGAAACCGAAAGGGGTATTTCCTCCGACTTTGTCAGGGTCGGCAATTTTCTTGCCATCCAGCGCAAGTTGGAACGCGGTGCCGGCGTAGCGGGCGGCAAATTCGGCATGGGTGAGTTTGGTCGGAGTATTGCTGCCGGCACTAAAGAGAACGACGTGTTCACTATCGATCTGCACCACGATTGCAGGCCGCACGGAACGTTCAGCCGCGTCAAGAGCGAACTCTTCCTTGAGTAGCGCCAGGCAGGGCAGGCTGAGAGTGGCGACTGTTTGGGCGCCACAATCCTTGCGTTTGATACGAAAACCCAGGGCGCGCGCTGCGTGGATCAGCACATCGCTATTGTAGGGTGGCGGGAATTGGCGCACCAGCAGTTCGGCGTCGAACGGCTGACGGTTCAGCGCGCAGAAGCTGCCCAGAGTCCAGACCAGGTCTTCGACGGTGAAGGTGTGCGGGACGAAGGCGGACGAGGTCGTACCGCGCTCGCCGAGCGCGCGTAAAAGACGGCGCGGCATTATTGCAGAACCTTCAAACCAATGATGCGGCAACCGGGCCGCGACGGATGTATTGGAAAACGTTGATGTTCGACTCCCTGAACAGGAGCCGTTTGCGCCACTATTCGCCCACTTTGGACCATTGCTATGTACCTTCCCCTTGCTGAATGAAACAATGATGCAAGCGTGCTGCAGGCTTGAACGCCTGACGAATTGCCTGAAGGCTGCGTGTATGCCAGCTATGCAAACCGGCAAGGCATTTCTTGTCGCCCCGACTTATTTTATTGCGCTCGCATGATAACTGGACCTGAGTTGATCTGACAACCTGTCATATCTATCAGCACCAGGTATTTTTATAGTGCACGCACGTGCGTTTCTAATTTCATGGATTCATTGTTTCCCGGCAGCAAAGAAATTGCCTATCGCACGCTTCCCCGACGACCTGGCCTTGCGTTTAATGCCTGTGGAATGACAGGCGTTTTCCCGGTATTTCGATGCAACTTATATTGTAGTCCACTGCATTTTGTATCGCCGCGTCTCAGAAAATCGATAAAAAGCCGGCTTCCTCCTTGCGGGAGGTTTTCTCAAGCTGCTCTTTGCTGTACAGTGCCAACCGCATGAAAGTCCTATTCGTCCATCAGAATTTCCCCGGCCAATACCTGCACATTGCGCGCTATCTCGGCGCGATGGAAGGCAACGAGGTCGTTTTCATTACCCAGCGTACCGATGCCGATCTTCCGGGTGTCAGGAAGATCGTGTACAAGCCGGCGCGCGAAGTGACGCGCGGCATCCATCATTACGTGCGCGAGACCGAAGCCGGCGTGTTGAATGCGCAGAATGTGGCCCGCGTGGCGCTGGCGTTGAAGGAATCGGGCTTCGTGCCGGATGTGATGCTGGCGCATAACGGCTGGGGCGAGCTGTGGTATCTGAAGGACGTGTTTCCCGATACCCCATTGATCGGGTACTTCGAATTCTTTTACCAGCATCATGGCGCAGACGTGGGATTCGAGCCCGGTCCGCCGTTGATCTTCGATGTAGGACCACGCATCCGCACCAAGAACATCGGGAACCTGCTGGCCTTGAACGCGGCGGACTATGGGCAATGCCCGACGCGCTGGCAAAAGTCGCTCTACCCGAAGGAATATCAATCGAAGCTGCATATCGTGCATGAGGGTATCGATACCGTTGCGGTGGCACCGGATGCGACTGCGCGTTTTACTATTCCAGGCACGAACGTCGAACTGACGCCCGATGACGAAGTCGTCACCTATGTCGCGCGCAACCTGGAGCCGTATCGCGGATTTCCGAGCTTCATGCGCAGTTTGCCGGCGATCTTGGCGGCGCGGCCCAAGGCGCGGGTGTTGGTGGTGGGCGGGGATGACGTAAGCTACGGCACGCGACCGGCTGACGGCAAAACCTTTCGCGCGCTGATGCTGGCGGAACTGGGCGATGCCATCGATTTGCAACGCGTGCATTTTCTGGGCAAGGTGCCGTACTCTTCCTTCGTGAAGATCCTTCAGGTATCGACGGCACATGTGTACCTGACCTATCCGTTTGTGCTGTCATGGTCGATGCTCGAAGCCATGTCGGCCGGTTGCCTGATTGTGGGTTCGCGCACGCAGCCGGTGGAAGAAGTGATCACGGATGGCGAGAACGGCTTGCTGGTTGATATTTTTGAGCCGCAGCAGATCGCGCAACGGGTGATTGGTGTCTTGACGGACCGGCAGGCGTTTGCGGCGATCAGGACGAATGCGCGCAGAACAATTGTGGAGAATTACGATTTGCGCACAATATGCCTGCCGGCGCAGTTGCGGCTGTTGAAGATGGCGGCGCAACGGATGCTGTAATGCCTCGGTGCTGATGGGAATGCAAAATCCTGCACCGAGTTTGGCCGTAGCAATGCTGTGTCAGCTCGCCTGGCCTGGTTATCTTCCCCAGTCGCGATAACATATAATTTTCGTCACTTGCTCAAATCAAGGATTCGATTTCCTCAGGGGGAAAATCGGCCACCTCTATTATTCTGTAACGTGCTGGGCTTATTGGATTTTTAAATCGGTAAGGGCCATGACGGTATTTTCCAATTGAGAAGGATATACCGTAGGTTATACCGTTTTTTGACGAGACTTTGCGAGATATACTGGATCAATAACGGACACTGAAACAACGTAACACACTGCATGATATGAATATTCAGGCGCCAGTAGACAGACTAAGCATTCGTTCAACGTAGCGCGCAATCAAATCGACTTCGAGATTGACCTGTTTCCCTGCAGCCAGGTGTTTGAGCGTCGTCACCGCAATCGTATGCGGGATCAGATTGATGGAGAATTCGCAGCCGGCTGCGGTATCGGTGACGCGATTGACCGTCAGCGACACGCCATTGACCACGATCGATCCCTTGTAGGCCAGGTATTTGCCGATATCCCGGGGGGCTTCGATCACCAGTTCGTGCGATTCGCCGACCGCCGCGAATCGCCGGACCAGCCCCAGCCCGTCGACGTGGCCCGATACCAGGTGGCCGCCCAGCCGGTCGGCCAGGGTCAAAGCCTTTTCCAGATTGACTTCACCGGGCGCGTCGAGACCCACCGTATGGTTCAAGCTTTCGCGCGACACCTCGACGACAAAGCCGGCGGCGCTCTTTTCGACGACCGTCATGCAGGCGCCGTTCAACGCGATCGAATCGCCCAGCGCGACGTCGGCCATCGGCAATGCGCCGGCATCGATAGCCAGCCGCACGCCGGCATCCAAGCCCGCGGCCAGCGGTGTGACGGAAGTGATTTTGCCGATGGCGGCAACGATACCGGTAAACATAGGACAGTCCTTACAGGAAGCGCGCCAGGATGCGCAAATCGGGGCCTATCTGCGTGACCTCGCGAAAGGCGAGGCGACGCTTGTCAGCCAGGTCTTCGAGCGGTGCCAATTCAAACATTCCCTGTGCCGAACCGAGCAAATCCGGTGCAAGATAGAGCAGGAGTTCGTCGACGCAGCCCTCGCGGATCAGCGAGCCGTTGAGCTTGTAGCCGGATTCGAGATGCAATTCATTGATCTGGCGTCGCCCTAGTTCCAGCATCAGCGCCGGCAGGTCGACCTTGCCATGCGGATTGGGCAGCATGATGATCTCGGCGCCGCGCTCGCGCAATGCAGCCTCTTTCTCCGGGTCATGCCGCGCCGCTATGACCAGCGTGCCGCCACCGTCGAGCACCCTTGCGGCCGGATCGAGTTCCAGAGCGCGATCGACCACGATGCGGATCGGCTGACGTGTCGTCTCGACGCCGCGCACGTTCAGTTGCGGATTGTCGACCCGCACCGTGCCGATGCCGGAGAGGATGGCGCAGGCGCGGGCGCGCCAGCGATGGCCGTCGGCGCGGGCCGCCTCTGAAGTGATCCACTGGCTCTTGCCGTTGAACAGCGCCGTCTTGCCATCCAGGCTGGCGGCCGCCTTCATGCGCACCCACGGCTTGCCGCGCTGCATGCGCGAAAAGAAACCGATGTTGATTTCGCGCGCCTCGTCTTCCAGCACGCCGCAAACCGTCTCGATGCCGGCTGCGCGCAGGCGCGCAAAACCCTGCCCCGCCACCAGCGGATTAGGGTCGCCGATGGCCGCAACCACCTGCGCCACGCCGGCTTGCACCAGTGCATCGGCGCACGGCGGCGTGCGCCCGAAATGGCTGCACGGCTCCAGCGTCACGTAGACGGTCGCCCCGCGCACGTCATGCCCGCGCGCTGCCGCATCGCGCAGTGCCTGCACCTCGGCATGGGCCTGTCCTGGCGGCTGGGTATGCCCGGCGCCGATCACTTTCCCGCCCTTGACGATCACGCAACCGACGCGCGGATTGGGCGCCGTGTTGAACATATCCTTGGCGGCCCAATCGAGGGCAAGCCGCATGAACTCAGTATTCATTCTTTGATTATCTGGATTTGCGCTCACGCCCAACCTCGGCGATGGCATCCTGGAATTCCGTCACATCTTCGAAGCTCTTGTAAACAGACGCAAAGCGGATATAGGCAATTTTATCGAGCCGCTTCAATTCGCGCATGACGAGTTCGCCGATATGCCCGGAAAGCACCTCGCGCTGGCCGAGCGACAACAGTTTTTCTTCGATCTTGTGGATGGCGGCATCAACGGCTTCTGCGGCCACCGGGCGCTTGCGCAGGGCCAGGCTCAGGCTGGCGCGCAGCTTGGTGGCGTCATATTCGCTGCGGCTGCCATTTTTCTTGACGACGCTGGGCATGGCCAGCTCGATGCGTTCATAGGTGGTGAAACGCTTGTCGCAGGCGGCGCAACGACGGCGCCGGCGTATCGAGTCCCCCTCCTCCGATACTCGCGTATCGAGGACTTGCGTGTCTTCATGCTTGCAGTAAGGACATTTCATCCGGGCACCTCCAATAATCTACTGCGCAGGCCAATCTCGAGCCTGCGATGCTCGCCGTACTCTAGTACGGCTGCGCTTCTCGGCCCGACATTGACCCGCTCGCTACGATTCTTGGAGGTGCCCATAAGAGTCCCTTCGTCGCCCCTACATTTGCAATTACTCAACCATAAACCGGATACGCATCCGTCAATTTCTTCACTTCCGCCTTCACCCGCTCTATGGTGGCGGCGTCTTGCGGATTGTCAAGTACGTCGGCGATCAATTCGCCCACCTTGGCGGCGTCGGCTTCCTTGAAGCCGCGCGTGGTCATGGCCGGACTGCCAAGACGAATGCCGGAGGTGACGAACGGCGTTTCCGGATCGTTCGGGATGGCGTTCTTGTTGCAGGTGATGTGGGCCGAGCCGAGCAAGGCTTCAGCGGCCTTGCCGGTGATCTTCTTGGCGCGCAGGTCGACCAGCATCACGTGCGATTCGGTGCGGCCGGACACGATGCGCAAGCCGCGTGCAATCAGCGCCTTGGCCAGCGCGTCGGCGTTTTTCACGACCTGTTCCTGGTAAGTCTTGAATTCCGGCGCCAGCGCTTCCTTGAACGCCACCGCCTTGCCGGCGATCACGTGCATCAGCGGCCCGCCCTGGATGCCGGGGAATATCGCCGAGTTGATTTGCTTGGCAAATTGCTCCTTCATCAGGATGATGCCGCCGCGCGGGCCGCGCAGGGACTTGTGCGTGGTCGACGTGACGAAGTCGGCATGCGGTACCGGGTTTGGATACACGCCAGCGGCGATCAGGCCGGCATAGTGCGCCATGTCCACCATGAAGTAGGCACCCACCTCTTTGGCCACGCGGGCAAAACGCTCGAAATCGATGCGCAGCGAATAAGCCGACGCGCCGGCAATGATCAGCTTGGGCTTCTTTTCGCGCGCCAGGCGCTCCATCGCGTCGTAATCGATCTCTTCCTTCTCGTCCAAGCCGTAGGACACCACGTTGAACCACTTGCCCGACATGTTCAATGCCATGCCGTGCGTCAGGTGCCCGCCTTCGGCCAGCGACATGCCCATGATGGTATCGCCCGGCTTCAGCATGGCGAAGAACACGCCCTGGTTCGCCTGCGAGCCGGAATTGGGCTGCACGTTGGCCGCTTCGGCGCCGAACAATTGCTTGATGCGGTCGATCGCCAGCGTCTCGGCGATGTCGACGTACTCGCAGCCGCCGTAGTAACGCTTGCCGGGATAACCCTCGGCGTACTTGTTGGTCAGTTGCGAGCCCTGCGCTTCCATCACGGCCGGCGAGGTGTAGTTTTCCGAGGCAATCAGCTCGATGTGATCTTGCTGGCGCGCGTTTTCCTTTTGCACTGCCGCCCACAGTTCGGGGTCGACTTTGGCCAGGGTTTGGTCTTTGCTGAACATGAATAACTCCAATCGATCAAGGTGTGCTCAAAGTATGCTGCAAGAGCTTAATCGAATGAGGGCCGGAGGAATTGCAAGGTATACGGCAGCCTCAATCGTTCTTACCATATTGGCTACCCAGGCGCACGGCTAAAGCGCACCTCCAAGAATCTACTGCGCGGCTCAATGTCGGGCCTGCGATGCTCACCGTACATTTGTACGGCTCCGCTTCTCGACCCAACCTTGAGTCGCTCGCTACGATTCCTGCAGGTGCTCTATTGAAATCTCACGCTCCCCGGTGGGAATCCACCTCATTATCGAAAATGCAATATTTCGATATTTTCGCCAGTCACGTGAGACGAAATGGTAGCCAGATTGTAAGTTATATGGGCAGTTTCGGCAACCGGCCTCCGACACCCTTTGGCAACGTTTCCCATTGAAAAGTTGATGAGCGGCATGAAACACCCGACAAATGGACGACTTTTTTTACCCTCAACAGCGACAATACTGGCATGAACCGAGAGGGAAGCTGCGCCTGCGGCAACTTTGCCATGGCATGCACGGCGTCAATCCGAGCGAAAACCGAAGAAAGCGAAGCATGAAGACGCAACGCGGCTTTACCTTGATCGAATTGCTGACCTCCCTTGCCATTCTGGGGGTTCTTGCTGCCATTGCCATTCCCAATTTCAAGAAATTGACGGTCAGCAGCAGTCTCTACAATGACACAAACTCGCTGATGTCCGACCTTGCCATCGCCCGCAGCGAAGCGGCCCGAACCGGCAGTCCCGTGACGATCTGCATGAGCACGGATGGCGCAACTTGCAGCACCGCGGCGACCCAGTGGGGGCAGCGTATCGTATTCACGGACAGCGGAACGATAGGCGTGGTGGACGGCACCGACAAAGTGCTGCGCACCTCAATGGCCGTGTCCAACGCGAACAACACCATCACCGGGGCAAATGTGCCGAATACGACGTATATAACTTATTCGTCAACCGGCCAGGTTAGCGGCCTCGTATATGCAACACCGGCGACGTTCACAGTGTGCCGATCGGGTTATAACGGAACGGTTGTCTCCATCAGCGTCACCGGTCGGGCCAGTTCGGCTGCTACCGCTGCCGTTTGTCCGTAGGAGTTGAAAATGCGCGTATTGCCTCGTTTGAAATCGCCGACGAATCAGGGTTTTGCCCTGATCGAAGTGCTGACGACCATACTCGTCGTGTCGTTCGGCCTGATCGGGCTGGCGGGCATGGGTGTCGTCGGCCTGAGAAACAACCATATGTCCTATTATCGAAGCATAGCCACGCAGCAAGCCTACGACATGTCGGACCGGATGCGCGCGAATATCACTGGCGTCCAAGCTAGTAACTATAACAACCTCACGGGTACCGCAACCGATCCGGGGTGTATAGCCACCGGCTGCAGCTCCTTACTCCTCGCGCAATACGATCAATACGCATGGAATGCGGCCAACGCAGCATTGCTGCCTTCGGGTGCCGGGACCGTAACGGGTACCCCAACGACCAACTTCGCCATTACCGTCAGTTGGACCGAGATATGCAACCCGACAACGGATGCAGCGGCAGGATGTACCAGCGCCGGTGGCATTACCCGTTCGTTCTCAACCACATTCGTGCCATGAACAATCCGCGTTCAACTCTCGCATCACGCAAGCGCAAGGCCACGTTTCGCCGAGGCGCCATGACCTCGCGGCTCAGGCAACTCGGTTTGAGTCTCATCGAATTGATGGTGGCGATGACGATCGGCCTGTTCCTGCTGCTGGTGATTTCCAACCTCTTCATCGGCAGCAAACAGACCTACACCAACCAGGACAACCTGTCGCGCCTGCAGGAAAATGGCCGCTTCGCCATTGCGCTATTAGGCAAGGTGATACGCGAATCCGGCTACCATAATCTCTCCTACACGCAGCCGGCAAGCATGTATTCCAAGCTGACCAATACGGATGCCTGGCCCTATACCACGGTCAATGTCGTCGGCGGTGTCGACGGCGGATCGAGCCCGGATAGCATTACCCTGAGCGAAGACAATACCGTCGATTGCCTCAATGCCGCCGTCGCCGTGTCGCCGGCCACCAATACCTACACCGTCAATGGCTCGGCCCAACTGACCTGCACCAGCGTCAATAACGGCACGACCGGCGTTTTGCTTGATAACGTCGAGGACATGCAAATCCTCTACGGCGAGACCGTGGGAACCTCGATTCGCTACGTTTCCCAGTCGGCCACGGCGCCGGTCTGGGCCAATGTCACGTCGGTGCGCGTGTGCCTGCTGATGCGCACGCAGGCGGGTGGATTGACCGTGACGGCGCAAAAATATACTGATTGCAACGGCACCGCCAACCAGAGCAAAACCGATGGCCGCATTCGCGAAACCTTCAGCGAGACGTTCACCATTCGCAACATGTTGCCGTAACGAGACCAGGCCATGAAAACATTGCCCTTCCCTACATTCAAGAATCAAGCATGGCGACGCCAGCAATCCGGCGCAGCATTGGTCGTGAGCCTGATTTTTCTCGTGATCCTTACCCTGCTGGGATTGACCGCAATGCAAACCGGCATCCTGGAAGAACGCATGGCCGGCAATACGCGCGACCGCAACCTTGCGTTTCAAGCGGCGGAAGCCGCCATGCGCGATGCCGAGTACGACACCCATTGCAGGCAGGCCGGCGGGACGAAAGAGCAGAAACTTCGATCAATCGGCTGCATATCGGGCATGTCGGGTGCAGACACTTCTTGTACAGAAGGCCTTTGCTGCACCCCAAGTTCTTCCGGCTTGTCGTGCGTGGAACCAGCGACGCCCGTGTATAACTCATTGAGCACGTCCGGGATAACATATGGCTACTACACCCTGGGCTACGTCAATAACCAGACGTTCCCGCAGGTGAGCAAACAGCCACAATACTTGATCGAGCCGTTTGTCTATCAAGGTCATAGCTACTTCCGCATTTCCACAGCGGGATACGGCATCAACGGCACTACAACCGCAATACTGCAAGAAGTCTACAAGGACTAACCGATGAAACTCATACGAAACCTAGGCCTTTCAGCATTGCTGGGGCTGTGCCTCGCGGGCGTCTCCGGAGTGAGCCAGGCCACGCTGACCAATCCCAATGCACCAATTTATGTAGCGCAATCGATTCCACCCCTGGTGATGCTCGACATCACCAAGGACCAGAACCTGTACAAGAAATTGTTCAACGACTCGACGGATCTGGATGGCGACAGCATACTGGATACGACCTACAAGCACACCATCGATTATTACGGCTATTTCGATAGCTACAAGTGCTACACCTACAGCACAACGAATGGCTATTTTTCTCCGGTCGCCAGTTCGTACACCGAAGACAGCAACGGCAACCCCATCAAGCCAAGCACTTGCTCCGGCAACTGGCATGGCAATTTCCTGAATTGGGCCAGCATGACCCGGATGGATGCCGTACGCAAATTGCTGTATGGCGGCTATCGATCGACCGACGGAACCGGTGCCAGCGGAACAACGATCCTGGAACGCGCCTTCATCACGACCGACGCGCACTCTTTTGCCAAATACTACAATCCGGACATCGCCAGTGTGCTCGATCCAGTGGTGATGGGCACCTTCC
>FSYV01000148.1_pt1 | contig 10633 bp, 10 predicted proteins | sample 1638641 | NCBI WGS metagenome assembly FSYV01 (sample SAMEA3914813, study PRJEB12502) | metagenome | biome: forest; material: soil | place: Canada | collected 2011-07-07 | depth 0.3 m
TGCTGATAGGCTTCGGCACGCAGCCAATTGTGCTCAACGGTTTGTTGGGCGCGATCCTGCTCTTGTCTGGATGGGCCCTGTTTAACCGCGTCAGGCGGGCGTTGCTGAATCGCTCAGCTTCTTCGCCACCGATACCGTGAAGATGCCGGCAATGCCGACGTGGCTGGCAATCTTCTTGCAGCCGATGCCTGCGACCAGCGCATCCATCTCCGCCTGTGGGCGCGGGCGCATTTGCCACGGCTTGCCCTGATGGTTGACCAGCGTCTTGGCGATCATCAGCAATTGCGGGTGCCACGGCTGTCCGGTGTAGATCAGGTGGCCGCCCCGCTTCAACTGGCGCGCGATGCCGCGCAGCGATTCCAGCACCGGTGCATTGTCGCTGAATAGTTCGTACAGGCCCGAGACGATCACGATGTCATAGGCGGCTTCGTCGGCAGGATAGCTGCTGCCGGCAAAGGCGTCGCGGCATTGGGTGTCGAGGTGATTATTCAATTGCAGCGCCGCAGCGAGCCGGCGCGCCTGATCGAGATTGGCCTGGTCGTAATCGCGCAGGGTCACGGCTATCGTGCGGTCCTGGAAACGCTTGACTGTCTCAAGCACATAGCGGCCGCCGCCGGCGGCGATGTCGAGTATGCGCAGCGGCTCGCTCGCCGGCGCTTGCGCGATCAGTTCGGACAATGCCTGCTGCAACTGCGCCTTGCGCTGGCGGATGCCGCGCCAACCGATGGCATCGAGATAGCCGCGGTCGATGCCTTTGCCCAGCACCATGCGCCCGCCGGCCTGGTTGCGATAGACGTAGTCGAGCGAAGCGCCGGAATCGAAACCGTGTTGCAAGCCGATGCACATGCCGTTGCTGAGCGTGCCGAGCCTGCCCAGCATGAATTTCTGCACGCCATAGAAGGCGCTGGCCAGCCATGTGCCGGCCTGGCCCCTTTGCAGCGCGAAGTATTGCCGGGCGCTCTGGCTTTCCCGGTCGGCCGCAAAGTAGTGCGACAGCGCAGGCAAGTCTTGCGCAAAGCACTGGTCGACGAATTGTTTTGACGCAATCAGCGCCTGCTGCGCCTGCGGCTCGCTCTCGTAAAAAATCGCATGATGGCAATTTTCGATCAGCAGATACTTTTTCAGGGGCGAGGAAATCGAGTCGAAAAATTGCCGCTGCGGCGCCTGCTTGACGACATAATCCTTGTCGGCCACCAGCATCAGGATGGGCGCGTCGATCGCCTGTGCATCTTTTACGACGCGCTGCGCCGTGTCGGCAAGATCCAGCAGCACACGTGCGGAAATGTTCTTGGTGATCAATGGGTCGTCGTCGTAGGCTTGCGCCTGCGCGGCCGAATGCGTCAGCATCGACGAGCGTATGTAACTGGTGACGAACAGCGCCGGCTTGAAGCAGGTGGCCAATCGCAGCGCCGGCTTGGCCAGCGGCACGTACAGGTTGATGTCGAAGGCTGCTGCCGCCATGATCACGCCGCGCACGCGGGTAGCGTAATCGTGCAGCCAGCTCGCGGCAATCACCGCGCCGACGCTGTTGGCCACGATCAGCATGTTTTCTGTGGCGATGCCGTGCGCGGCTTCCAGATGCCGCACGAAGGCGTCGAAATCGCGCACCAGCGTTTGAAAATCGGGTGCATCGCCGCGTTCGCCCGGCGAATTGCCATGCCCGCGTACGTCCCAGGCAAAGGCCCAGTCCTGCGTGCAGCCGAATTGCCCGACCAGCGGCGCGATGCGGCCGCTATGCTCGTGCCCGCGATGCAGGAAGACCAGCGCGCGCTGCGCACCGTCGGTGCGCGCGGCCAGCGGTTGCCAGCTGCGATAGAACAACCGCGTCCCGTCATGGCTTGCGAAACCGGATTCCCGGCAGACCCAGGCAGTGTTTTGTTCCAGCGTCATTGCATGTCCTTGTAGTGAAAGCGGATGGTACAGATCACAATGATCACAATGTCAGCGCAGCATACAGCAAGGGCGCCGTAACAACCAGGCTGTCAACCCGGTCCAGTATGCCGCCATGGCCGGGTATCAGCCCCGAGAAATCCTTGATGCCCAGCACGCGCTTGGCGGCGGAAAAAGTCAGGTCGCCGAGAAACCCCCCAATCGATAACAGCAATCCGAGCGCCAGCAGGCGCGGCGGCACGGCCAGTTGCAGAAACAGCCCAAGCGTGAGCGACAGCAGCATGCTTGCCAGTACGCCGCCGGCCAGACCTTGCCAGGTCTTGTTCGGGCTGATGCGCGCCGCCACTGCATGCCTGCCGAACAGCGTGCCGCTGATGAACTGGGCCACGTCGTTCAATGCGGTGACGACGAACAGGTAAAACAGCCAGTGCAGTTTCGTCGCGGGAGCGAGCGGCAGGCGCGTGAATGCAGGCAGGAAGCCGATGCCGAAGCAAAGCAACAGGAATAACAAGAAAAGCAACGGGTTGCCCTGTCGCCGCATGGCGAAATGCAGCGCCTGCGCCGCTATCAGCATCGGCAGTATGTATAAAGGCAGGTCAAACCCGGCACCCGTCAACAGTGGCGGCAACGCCAGCAATGCCAGCAACGCGGCGCATCCGGCGCCGAACCGCCAGGGCCGGCCGGAAAAATGCGCGGACAATTCGCGTATGGCGAGCAGGGCAATCAGTAGTGGTAGTAGCGACAAGCCAAACGGGTAGAGAAACAGACCCAGGCAGACTATCGGAAAAATATACCACCAGGCGTTTACCTGGCTGCGTAACTGGCTGCCGCGCTTGCTGCGCATGCCGACGCCGAGGCTCGCGGCGGCCAATAGCGCATAGAGCAGCAGCATGGCTGTCAGCAAGCGGGTATCTGCAATCAATGTCGAGGGCACTAATTTTTTCCAGACAAGTGGAAGGTTCGCGTGAATACCGTAACGCAGTGGGCATTCAGGTCGCCGCCAACCGCTCCGAAGTAATGCTCAACCGCTCTACCAATATCTCCAGAAAGCGCCGCTCGAAGCGCGTGCGCAAATCATTGCCCGCGTGTTCGAGTGCCGCGCGCGTGAACTTCACCACCACCACCTGCGTTGCCGCCGTGATGGTCGCAGTGCGCAGCGGTTGGTCGGATTTGAGGAAGGCCATCTCGCCCATGCTGGCGCCGGCTTTCAGGCGCGTCAGCACATTGCCTTTCTTGCTGACATTGACTTCGCCGTAGACAAGGATAGAGAACGAATTGCCGGGCAAGTCTTCCTGCATCAGCACCTTGCCGACTCTGAGCCGGTGCCAGCGCGCCACGCGCAAGGTCTGCCAGATCTGCGGATCAGTGAAGGATTCGAAAAACGGGTTCTTGCGCAGTGCGAGGAATTTTTCGCGATCGGAATATTCCTCCTGCTCAGGGGTGAGCGAGGCGTCGATGGCCGAGAGGTGGTCGGCGAAGGCTTGCCAGGTGGGGAAGCGCTGCTTGGGGTCTTTTTGCAGCACGACGTCAATCAGCCGTTCCAGCGTGGCGGGCAGGGTGGGGCGGCGCGCACGCAGCGGGACGTGCGGGGCGTTCGAGATCTGATAAAGCAGCGTCATCAGATTATCGGACTGGAACGGCCGTTCGCCGGTCAACAACTCATAGAGCACGATGCCGAGCGAGAACATGTCGGAGCGTGCGTCCAGGTCGCGTTCGGCGATTTGTTCGGGCGACATGTACGACGGCGAGCCGACCATGCCGGTGAGTTGCGTGGTCTGGCTGTTGACCAGGTGCGAGGCGCCGAAGTCGCTGATTTTGATGTCGCCGGTGGTGGTCAACATGATGTTTTCCGGCTTCAGGTCGCGATGCACGAGGCCGCGTGCGCTTGCATAGCCCATGGCCATGCAGCATTTGAAGGCAATTTGCAGCACGCTGGCCAGCGGCAGCAAGGTGTCGGGCTTGTTGTGGGAGGATAGCGGCTTGCCGTCGACGTATTCGAGCACGAGGTAGGCATGCTTCTCATCTTGCACTGCATCGAGGATGCCCATGATGCACGGGTGTTGCAGCTCGCGCACCAGTCGCGCCTCGTTCATGAACATGTGCCGCACCCGCCCGGCATAACTGGTGTCTTGCAGCAGGTCGGCCTTCAAGACTTTGAGCGCGACCTGGATCTGCTGGAAATTGTCGAACGCCAGATAGACGTCGGAAGTGGCGCCGCCGCCGAGTCGTCTAAGGATCTGATATTTGTTGAGTTGTTCCATGTAGCGCTAACCGATGCCGTCTATTGGCCATAATCGTACAGTGGTTTGCCCTTGTCGACGACGTGCACGGTAAATAATTTCAATGGTGTCTCGCCTACCACTTTGAAGCCGCCGTGCTTGATGTCGCGCAGATTGAGCAGGGTAGTGCCGGTAGCGAGCGCAGCGGGCGCCTTGCCCGGCAGCTGGATGGATGCGCCCTGTAGCACATATGCCACCTCGATGCCATGATGGAAGTGCAGATCGATGCCTTCGCCGGGCTTGTATTCGCCGGTGGATGCGATCACTTCCATGTTGGGCGCGCCGGACAGGTCGGTGCGCTTTAGTTCGACGCGCTGCGGCGAGTCGCCTAGCGTCTGGGCGACCAGTCCGGTGGCGACGCCCGCGCCGAACAGCAGCAGGCAGGTCAGGATACGGACGATGATGGGTTTGCGCATGGCGGTCTCCTTGGCGTTGGCTATAGTTCGGTGGGCGGGCTATCGACCATAGTTTGTCGCGGCCCGGCGTCAGGGTCAAGTCCTGAGTCGGGATAGCCATATGGAAGATGGGTTGCCCGTGACCCTGCTAGTACCTATATCACCGCCTTCAACCGCTCCATCCCGGCCCGGCTGACCGGTATTTCCGTTCCATCGCGCATGATCACGCTCTGTACGTCCTTGGTCAATCGCCCCATGCTTTGTACGCACGCGACGTTGACCAGGTAGGAACGGTGCACGCGTACGAATTTGGTGTCGTCAAGCTGGCCCTCGAAGTCGGACAGGCTTTGGGTTTTCATCCAGCATTTGCCTTGGGCGTGGATCTGGATATAGTCGTCTTCGGCTTCGACGTAATCGATATGTTCGACTGGTATCAGGTGCGCCTTGCCGCGGTCGCGGATAATGATCCGTTGGACGTGGTTTTGCGCGACCAGTTGCGCCACTGCCGGGGCCGGCTGGCCGAGCCGCATGCGCGCCCGCGTCAGCGCTTCGTCGAAGCGGGCCTGCGAGTAGGGCTTGAGCAGGTAGTCGATGGCGTGCAGATCAAAGGCCTTGAGCGCGTATTCATCGTAGGCGGTGGTGAAGACGACGCCCGAGCGGCTGCCGGTTTCGGCCAGCACTTCGAGGCCGTTCAGTTTCGGCATCTGGATGTCGAGCAGGATCAGATCGGGGTTCAGGTGGTTGATGTCTTCCACCGCCTGCAGGCCGTTGTCGCATTCGCCGACGATGTTGATGTCGGCATGCCCGGCCAGGTATTCGCGCAGCAGGCGGCGCGCCAGGTCTTCGTCGTCGACGATCAGGCAGCTAAGCATCTTCTCTCCTGTTCATGGTTTGACCGCTTGGTTTGCGGGTTCGATTTCCACTTCGTGCGGCAGCGTGAGGCTGACCAAAAAGCGTCCCGGCTCAGGTCGATTCCATTCTACACGCGCGCGCCCGTCGTAGAGCGTTGCGCAGCGGCGGCGGATGTTTTCCAGGCCGATGCCGTCGCCGTTTCCCTGCGCGGTTGTGGCGTCCGGGTCCATCGGGTTTTTCACCTCGATGTGCAGCCACCCATCGCGAAGTTCCGCGCGCGTTTCGATTACGCCGCCTTCGGCGAGCGTGCGGATGCCATGCTTGATGGCGTTTTCCAGCAGCGGCTGCAGGATCATCGGCGGGATCAGGCTGCGTGCCGTGGCGTCGTTGCAATGGGTGTTGGATGCGAGTTTGGTACCGAAACGGATTTTTTCCACCGCCAGGAAGCTGTCGCACAAGGCCAGTTCGGTGGCCAGCGGGATCTTTTCCTTTTCCGCCAGCGCCAGGGTCTGGCGGAAAAATTGCGCCAGCGCGATGGTCATGCTGCGCGCGGCGGCCGGATCAATCGAAGTCAGCGCGCTGATGGAATTGAGACTGTTGAACAGAAAATGCGGGTTGATCTGCATGCGCAGCAATTGCAGCTCGGCCTCGCGTGCATGGATGCGCGACAGGCCTTCGCGCAATTCGGCCGTGCGCAGGTTTTCCATGGCGATGAAGACATCGTGGATCAGGATCGAGAGCAGGTAGAACCCGACGCCGAGACCGAACACGGTGGCGCGCGATCGGTCCGCCAGGTCGAATCTGCTCCAGTCGGCATCGATCAGGAAGCCTGCACCACTCCAAACCTTGCAAATGAACAGCAGCAACAGGCCCGATATCACCGAGGTGATGCCGTAAGTGACCAGCAGACGCAGCATGCGCCGCCTGGTGAGCGGCAGCGCGCGGCAGACGTAGTAGGCCGACATGGCGAGAAAACCGTACAGCACGCATACCGGCACGCAAAAGAACACGGCATTTTGCAATGGAACATTGCCGCCCGTGACAAGCATGCTGGCAATGGCATTGCCGATGACGATCCAGACGGCGATGTACCAGAACAGGTGGCGCGTGTCGGCAAATAGCGGGTGCATTTGACGGGCGGTTCAGGTTTGGGGTGGTCGGATGCGCTGGGCCATCAATTCTTGATCTCGACACCGCCCATCACCACGTAGCCCTCGATGATCAGGCGCTTTCCGATCATGGCAGGTGGCACGGTCTTGTCTTCAATGCCGCCCAGGACAGGAATCGCGTTGCTCATGACCGACCAATCGGTGGGCACCTTGAGCACGATGCCGCCCCAGGTGGCGAATACGTTCAATACCGCTTCGCCCTGGATCGAGGCCTGACGCAAATCTATTTCGACACCGCCCATGATTGCAGTGATTTCGCCGCCGCGAAAGTCCTGCGTATCCTTGCGCACCTTGTTGCCGCTCATGATCGCCGCGATGTTCAGGGTGCTGTTGGCATCGGCGTGGGTGTACGCTGCGCTGGTGTGGCGGAATTGCGTCGGGCCGAAATGCTGCCCGAGAAACCCGCCTCCTTCCGATTCGCCTGTGCCTTTTTCGACCCAGCCCTTGGAAACGATGAGCACTCCGGCGCCGATCAGAAACAACGGCCAAAGGTCGCGCATGCGGAAATAGAAGAAACCGAGATGTTCCAACGTGAACAGCACGCCGAGTGCAATCAGCGTCGCACCGAAGATATAGCCGGAGCGCGTCTGGGTCTGGAAGATCTTCAGGATGCCGACCACGATAAAGACGGAGGGCCAGAAAGTGAAGATATCGACCATGCCGAACAGGTGCAAGTTGTCGACCAGCGCGAGTAACCCGAAGCCGATGATGATGGCACCGAGCACCACGCGGTTGTTAGGCTGATTCATTGCAGCGATTCCTTGTCCGATTTCTTGTTGCCGGCAAACAAGCCTTCCGCCGCGATGGCCATGCCGCAACCGATCAGCAGCACCGGCCAACTGTTGCCTAATGTGAAGCCCCACAGATTTTCAAGGCAGGCGAATACCCATGTGCCGATCATGATCTGGTTGAGTCCGCGTATGACGTGTCTGGCACGGGTTGCCGACAGGACTTCGACCGCCCCGGCCACCGCCATCAACAGCGGCCACAAATGCCAGAGGCCGCTGATTTCCAGCAGATCAATGCGTTCGAGCATGAACATGCCGCCGGCGGCGATCAGGATGACGCCCCAGATGATGCGCTTGCGCGCATGACGTTTGTTTTCAATCAGTTGGTCCATGTGTATCCCCTTGCTCGTGCTTTTTGTCCGGTAAGGGCAGGGGGCGCCATATGGCGCGCCTGCACAAAAAATTTTCACCCGCCGCAGATTGAAGATAGACGAGGCGGGCGACGAAGTCTTGCGTTTTTCGGCAATTGCCGCAGATCGTCCGGTAAATGACGAAGGGGTCGCATTGCCGCATTGGGCTGGACTGTGCGGCCCGCCCGATTTCCGCAGCCGGATCAGTCGGTGAAGTTTTCCAATGCGAGCAATTCCGCGATAGTCTGGCGTCGGCGTATCAAGCGGGCGCGGCCGTTTTCGACCAGCACTTCGGCCGTCAACGGGCGGCTATTGTAATTCGAGGACATCGACGCACCATACGCGCCGGTGTCGTGGAACACCAGCAAATCGCCGATTTGCGGGTCAGGCAGCCGGCGCCGCGTGACGATGCCGCCGTCTTCCTGCGTGAACACGTCGCCGGATTCGCACAGTGGGCCGGCGACGACCGTTTCACGCAACGGGCGATGGCCGAGCCCCATGGAGGCATCGGGACGCGGAATCATGCTGATCTCGTGATAGGAGCCGTACATGGCCGGGCGCATCAATTCGTTGAAACCGGCATCGACCAGGGTGAAATGATTCGCGCCCATGTTCTTGGCCGCGCGTACTTCGGTCACCAATGTGCCGGCTTCCGCCACCAGGTAGCGACCCGGTTCGATTTCCAGCTTCACGCGATGTCCGAGATGCGATTCAAGTTTCTTGCGCGCCGCATCCCACAGGCTGAAATAGTGCGCCGTATCGACTTGCGCTTCACCGGCGCGATACGGAATCGACAGACCACCGCCGGCCGAGATCGCGCTGATGTCATGCTGCATGTCGACCACCAGTTGCACCATCGCGTCGCACACGTTGGACAGGTGCGCATAATCGACGCCTGAGCCTATGTGCATGTGCAGGCCGATCAAGCGCAGCCCGTAGCGCCGTATGCGCGCGAGTGCCTGTGGCAGGTCGGCATGCCAGATGCCGTGCTTGCTCTGTTCGCCGCCGGTATTGGTCTTCTGGCTGTGGCCATGGCCGAAGCCGGGGTTGATGCGCAACCACACGGCGTGGCCCGGTGATTCGGCGCCTAGCTGGTCCAGCATATCGATCGAGCCGGCGTTGACCGGGATGCGCAATGCGATTACCTTGGCCAGCGTCGGCCGGTCGATCAGATCGGCGGTGAAGACGATTTCCGACTTGTCGACCGACTCGTCGTCCGACTCGTCGTCCGACTTGCCACCGGTTTTGTCGTCGCCGGTGCCGGTTGTGTAGCCGGCGTGCAACGCGCGCTCGATCTCGCCGAGCGACACGGCATCCACCGCCACGCCTTCCTCGCGCATCAGGCGCAGGATATGGGTGTTCGAGCACGCCTTTTGCGCAAAACGGATCGTGTCGAACTGGCGCAGATCGGCGATGCGCCGGCGGATGCTGGCGGCGTCGTAGACCCACAGCGGCGTGCCGAATTGGGCGGCGAGATCGGTGATGGTGCGGTCGTCGGTGTGGCGCATGTTGTATCGGTAGGGATTGATCAAGGGGGTATTGGGGTGTATTTTGCGCGTGTAGGTGAATTCGGTAAAATACGATTTTTTGCACCTATCATTCATTATTGATATAGTATTGTCGTATGAGCATCACTCAACGTCACATCGAAGTCTTCCGCGCCCTCATGACTGCCGGCAGCGTCACCGCCGCGGCGCAGGTGCTGTTCACTTCGCAGCCCACCGTCAGCCGCGAGTTGGCGAGGCTGGAAGACTTGATCGGCATCCCGCTATTCGACCGCGTGCGCGGTCGGTTGCATCCGAATGCCCAGGCGCTGGCGTTGTTTGAGGAGGTGCAGCGTTCTTACGTCGGCTTTGAACGGGTAGTGGGCGTGGCAAGCCGCCTCAAGCAGTTTGCCCAAGGGCAGCTATCGCTGATCTGTCTGCCGGTATTTGCGCAAATCCTTCTGCCGGCAGTATGCGCGCGCTTTCTAGCCGCGCACGATGGCGTGAGCATCGCCGTTACGCCGCAAGACTCGCCGTTTCTCGAAGAGTGGCTGGCCTCGCAAAGCTACGACCTCGGTCTGACCGAACAAGACAAGGCCCCGCCAGGAACCGCGCAAAGCCTGCTGCTGGAAGCCAACGAAGTATGCGTGCTACCCGAGGGGCACAGGCTATTGAACAAACCCGTACTGGCGTTGCAGGATTTTTCCGGCGCGCGCTTCATCAGTCTTGCACCCAACGACCCCTACCGCCTGGTGATCGACGACGCGTTCCGCCGCCACGGTGTTGAGCGACACATGATCATGGAAACGCATAGCGCCGCCTCGGTGTGCGCCATGGTAAGACTAGGTGTGGGGGTGGGCATCGTCAATCCTTTGACGGCGCTGGAATATGCCAAACAGGGATTGCAGATTCGCCCGCTGGCGCTGGAAATTCCGTTTCGTGTGCATGTGGTGCAGCCTTTACATCGCCCGGGAAATCTGCTGGTGGAGCGCTTCCTGGCAGCCTTGCAGAATGAGGCGCGAATCCTGGAGACAAAGCTGCAGCCTCATTCTGCTGCGTAGTGCGGCAACAAGGCGTTCCACAGACGCAATTTATCGATATAGCCATGCTTCCGGGTAGGAAACAAGGTGCCGACTGTCCATCAACAATACCCGTCATTTCTGACAGCTGTTATCTCTTGCAGCTGCCACTAATGACAGCTGGAACCAATACCAGCTTGTTTGGCCTCTCTCCATTTTCTAGCATGGTCTCTGCCTCGCCAATGCAACGGGATCGACAGAAAAAGTCGGTTGCATGTTGGTCATTGCAAGGCCGTGGAGTCCAGACCCCATGTCAAAAAACGGGCGCGACAAGATCTTGCAATGTTGGTGGATGTGTTCCACGAGGCGCCACCGCAGGCATCAAGAAATCTCGCGCAATGATCCAA
>FSYV01000288.1_pt1 | contig 10608 bp, 11 predicted proteins | sample 1638641 | NCBI WGS metagenome assembly FSYV01 (sample SAMEA3914813, study PRJEB12502) | metagenome | biome: forest; material: soil | place: Canada | collected 2011-07-07 | depth 0.3 m
CCCTGCACAGATCCGAGATGGCCGGGCCGCGTGGGCCGCGCAGTAGATTTGCAGGGGTGTCCGTTAAAACATCGGCCCGCAACTCGCGGAGTCGGTCCAGGTCGAACCGCATAAATACAGCGTGATGTTGGCGTTATAACCGTATTCCGGTCCGAGCTGCAGATACTGCGTGACGTTGATGCGTCCCGCCACATACTGATTGGTCACCGTAGCCGTCACCGCCTGCGAGTACGGAATGCTCGATGCCGTGGTGCCGCTGACGGTGCCCGATGGCGAACTGGATCCGGCCGAATTCACCGCTTCGACATAGTAACTGTAGCTGGTCGAAGCATTGAGTCCGCTGTCGGTGTAGCTGGTCGAGGTGCTGGTGCCGACGCTGACACCGTTACGGAATACGCTGTAGCTGGTCGCACCGCTGCTCGCGCTCCAGCTCAGGCTGACGCTGGTGCTGGTGGTGCCGGACACTGCAAGTCCGCCCGGCGCCGCCGGTATCGTCGTGCCGCCACCGCCGCCGCCACCACTGCCGCCGCCCTTGTATCCACTGGTGATCTGATTGACCATCTTGACGATGGCCGTCATTTGCACGCCCGGCTTCTCATCAAAATTGCTGCCGTACCAGCCGACCCAATCCCAGCAGCCATTCGGGTTGGACAGCGAACCGTTGCCCGGCGTCGAATGGCTGGTGTTATCCGCAATCGCCTGCGGGTAGAGCACGATGATGTTGTTGGTGTCGGCCCAGCGGTTATAGCCGGTGTTGTTGACGAAATCCATGCCGACGCTGCCATGGCTCTGCACGCAGCCATGCAAGGCGACATGGACTTTGCAGGCCGTGCTGCCGCCGGCACATGCGGCCGGCACGTAGAGGTAGCCGGTGGTATCCATGCCGTTGCCCGATGCGATGAACTTGGTCTGGTCGAACGAGACCACCGTGCCGCCCGGCGTGCCGGTATTGGGTGCACTCAGCGTGCCATACATCCATTGCAGCACGGCGCCCGCACCGTCATAGCTGCAATTGCTGATGTAGGGTGAGACGGAACTGCTGCACGAATTGTCGCCGGAGCCGGCGAAATTGGTCGGAAAGGTATGCACCGCGCCGCTGGTCGTGACATACGATACATTCGCCGGCGTGTCGTAGTTGGCCAGTTGGGTCTTCAACTGGTTCATCACGTTCGGTCCGACCGTGGTGTCGGCGCTGCCAGTCCACAGATAGATCTTGCGGCTGGCCAGATTGGCAGTGGTGTCTTCGTTGGACGTCCCGCTCCAGCTGTTGACGTTGGCATCAGGGCTGGTGATACTGGGCGTCTGGTTGTACATGCACGTGGTATAGCTTTGCGCGCGCGCACAATCGACCGGGCCGCCCGCGAAAACGCCGAAGCCGGTCTTGAAGGTCGACGAATAAGCCACGCCGAGTTGCGCCGCCATGAAGCCTCCGGACGACAGGCCCGAGACCGACGCCGATGCGGGATCAGCATTGTATGCCGGCAAAGCGGATTGTGCGTGCGCAACGAGACAACATGAAACGAGTACGGCGCCGCCGAGCGCGCGCCCGGCAAGCGACGCGATGGTGTGGTGCTGGAACATGAGTGCAGTCTCCTATGAGTTGATCATTTTTTATTTGAGGTGATTCCAGGCATTGCTATCTGCAAAAGTGACGGGCGAATGCAGTCCTGTCCTTGACGCAGAACATTTCTTGAGTAAAACGAACTACCGGCGGGAGCCGATTGCGGCTCGCCGGAAAAAGGCAAAATTGTGCGGGGTCAACAATTCAAATCATGACCCCGGTAGATAGCATGATCGCTACTTGCGCGCTACTGCGACGGATGTGGATGTTTCATCAATTGTGGTCTCCTGGAGTTATAAGTTTTAATCGCCATTTCAGGCAGAGTCATAATAAGACAAAATGTCAAAAATGGAAGGGCACCAGTATTTCTACTGGCGTATCGAAGCAAGTGGCGCGACCATCGATCTGCGGGTGAGCTACGGTAGAAATACTGGCTTGAGAATTTGACTCATGTTTCGCTATGAAATTCCTCGATGCGGATGCATGATCTTGAAAAAGAACGAGCAGAAACCGTTCCAGAATGGAACCCATGCGGCGCGCGCCGACGACGTTGTCGATTTCGGCATCGGCGGTCGTATAATCCAACAGATCCAGTACCCTCAACCATTCTTCAGCGTAACTCATGACTGATCGTTTATCCGGCACTCCAGGCAACCACGCGCTGCCCAATGAATCCAGCGCCGATCTGCCGACGCGCATCGACGATGCAGGCGAATTGCGCGCGCTGCTGGACCAATTCGGCGCCGAGATTGAAAAGCTGAACCTGGTCGATGGCTACCTCGTCAATTTGCGCGATTCCGGCGCCGAATACCTGGTGAGCCAGAAAGTACATTTGACACCGGAGTTCCATGGTCTCGAGGAAACTTACTACCACTACAAGGTGGCCTTGTCGGGCGATGCATTGAACCTCAACGCGCGCGCCTTTCACGGCCGTGGCATCGTGCAATGCAATGCCGCCAACGGCAGCGATCTGGAAAAGAACGTGCTGAAGCTGTGGAAATTGAACGAGATCGCCGCCATCGCCATTCTCGACGACAGCGACTTCAACAAGATTCCACTCGGCACCTTGCTGCTGCTGAAACAGCACGGCGAGATCGGCGAACACGTGTTTGTTGCGATCGAGCAGCTGATTTCCGCCTACCATGCTCCTCTGCAGCTGGCATTGCAACATTCCTTCCTGCAAGAGCGGCAGGAAGGCGCGACCTCGGAGCAATCCAGGTTTCTGCAGTTCGTGGTGGAACTGAACAACCTGACGTCGACCGAGACGATCTATCAAATGTTCGCGACCGAAATGTTCCGCCAGTTCGCGTTTGACGGCGTGGGCTTCTTCCTGCTTGAGAACGACAAGTTAGTCAGCAAACGGGTGGAAGCGGCCGATCCGCATTATCAGGCGATCAGCGATGCATGGTCGGGCTATCTGCGACAAAACCCGTATGCCCTGGACACGACCGATGGCGGCATCTCGCACACGTTCCTGAAAAACATTCCGCTGGTATTCCATGATGTGCTCGATATCATGGATTTGCCCATGTCGGCCAAGGATCGCGGTTCGCTCGACGTACTGCAAACCCCGCGCACGCTGCTGCTGGCGCCGATCTGCGATGGACAACGCGCGATCGGGGTGCTGGCCTTCTTCAGCCTGGCCCAGCCGGTCGAGGTATCGGAAAGCGACTTGCAAACCATCGTCAAGCTGGCGTCCTATTTCGCCAAGGCGATCAGCAATATCGATGACGATTTGTTGGCGCTAGAGTAGATTTAAGATTCGGCTGCCAGGTCTTTTGCAGGATTGGCTTTCTCGCCGCAATGCGCGCGCTGTGCTCCCCTCGCCCGCGGGCGAGGGGCTTTTTGAGAGCCTCCGATATGCGAAAATCAAGCCGTTCAGAGGACTGAAAGGCCCCGCTAAAACGCCGCCTTCTGCAACCGATACACCAACTCACTCGAATTCGCCGCAGAAAATTTCCGCATCAAGCGCGAGCGGTGCATTTCCACCGTGCGCGGACTCAGGCCGATCTGGCGTGCGATCAATTTGCTGGTTTTGCCATCGATCAACAACGCGGCAATTTCGCGTTCGCGCGGCGTCATTTCGGCGGCCACGGTGCGCTTGCCGCTGAGGTCCTCGAACGACCAGATGGCCGACGCATGCGGATCTTCGCGCTGCAGCGTGTTGCCGCATACATGGCACCAGAACAATTCATCGCTGGCGCGCTTCATGATGCGTTCATCGGCATAACAGCCGTTGGCAGTCATGGTCGGCAGCATGTTGTGGCCGATGCGATTGAAATCGTCCACGGTCGGATACAAGACGCAAAACGATTTTCCGACCAAGGCCTCGCGCGAATAGCCGAACATGCTTGCCAACGCGCCGTTGCAAGCCTGGATCACGCGATGGCGCGAAATGCACATGCCTACGGGCGCGTGCTGAAAAATGAATTCGTAATCGATTGCCTGCATTGCATCCATGAATTCGGTCCATCGCTTCGGGAATCGCCCGCCGCCGGTTCGAGTTTGACGTTGCTACTCTACACAATGACGCCTTTGCTCGTAAAGGGCAAGTCGACAATTTCAGGTCGATTATCGATCGGACTGAAACACCGTTCGCGCAATCAAGGGCCTGTGAGTTCCATCGACAGGCTTTGCTGTGCCGCATCAATTTCCATCAGGATTTTACTGCGTGCTTCATGCATTGCGCGGGCGAAGATTGATGCACCGCAAAAATCCGATCAATATTGCTGCAACTTTCCGTTCCGCGCGCAAAATTGTTTAGCGCGCCGCCTTGATCTGTCTTGCCAGGCTTCGCGTTCGCAATTTGCCGACGATGCCGGTCGGCAGGAAATAAACCGACAGGATAAACAGGATGCCGAGCCAGAGCAGCCAGCGATCCGGCGAAAAGAAGGCAGCGACCATCGGCACGCCCTGCGACGCTTCGGCGACATGCGCCATCAAGTCTTCCAGATAGCTTTGCGCCAGGATGAAGATCGCCGTGCCGCACACCGCGCCATACAGCGTGCCCATGCCGCCGATCACCACGATCAGCAAGATGTTGATCATGATCTCGAACGACAATGACGTTTCGGCGCCGTTATAGCGCAGCCACAGCGCCAGCAGCGCGCCAGCCAGGGTGGCAAACAGCGCGGCCAGCACGTTGGCGACGGTGCGGAAAATCACCGTGTTGTAACCGATCGCTTCTGCGCGAAACGCGTTTTCACGGATGGCCTGCAATACGCGACCAAACGGCGAATTCACCACACGCAGCATGGCGAGGAACAGCAGCACGGTAACGCCAAATACCAGATAGTAGGTGAGGATCCGGCCATCCACCGAGACGCCGAATAGTTGCGCCTCGAACGGCTGGTAACTTGGCGTCAGTATTTCCGGGACGCTGAAATTCAAGCCGTCTTCGCCGCCGGTGAGTTCGGACATCTGCGACGCCAGTGTCTGGAACGAAAACGCCACGGCGAGCGTGATCATGGAATAGAAAATCGCCCGCACACGCAGCGAAAACAGGCCAATCACCAGCGACAATACTGCCGACAGCGCCAGCGCAACCAGGGTGCCGTAACACAGGCTGCTCCAGGTCGGCCCGTAACGCGTGCACGCTATCGCCACGCCATAGGCGCCGATGCCGAAAAACATGGTGTGGGCGAACGACACGATGCCGGTATAGCCGAGCAGCAAATCGTAGCTCGCCACCAGCGTGATGAAGATCAATATCTTGGCCGCGACGTTGAGCGCCTTGGCACCCGGAAAGGCAAACGGCGCGAACGCCAGCCCGACCAAGATCACCAGCAGCAGGATGGTGAGCAGGCGGCTGCGCGGATGGTCGTTGGATAGCAGTGCGATCATCGCGTCCTCATTGGTTACTTATACGTTGCTGAACGTTCATAAGGTGGGTATCTAGCGATCACTGATCGGAAACAGCCCTTGCGGACGCCAGGCCAGGATCGCCACCATCAACAGGATGTTGGAAAACAGCGCAACCTTGGGTGCAAGGAAGCCGGCGTAATTCGCCACCAGGCCCATCAGGATCGCGCCGAGGAAACTGCCGGAAGTCGAACCCAGCCCGCCGATGATGATGACCATGAAGATGATGACGTTGACTTGCGCTCCCATCTGCGGGGTCACATTTTGCTGGTACAACCCCCACATCACGCCACCCAGCCCGGCCAGTGCCGAGCCGGCGACGAACACGCCGATGAACAGGCGCCGGATGCGATAGCCGAGGCTCTCGACCATCTCGCGGTCTTGCACGCCGGCACGCACCAGCAGGCCGAGCTTGGTGCGGTTCAATACCAGGATCAGCAGCAGGTACACGGCCACGCCCACGGCCAGCGCCAGCAGGCGGTATTTCTCGACTGCCGCGTCGCCGAACAACAGTGATCCGCTCAAGGTGGCCGGCAAGGGTAACGCCATTTGCTGCGCGCCCCACAGCATCTTGATCAATTCCTCGCCAACCACCATGCCACCCATGGTGATCAGGATTTGCTTCAAGTGCTGGCCGTAGACGCGGCGTATCAGCAAGCGCTCGAACACCAGGCCGGCCGCACCGGCGACCACCATGGCAGCGAGAGCCGCGAGACCAAGCGCAGCCAGGTTGAGCGGCAAGCTGTCCGCCGCCATCCACTCCGGCAAGGCGCCCAGCACGCTCACTGCCACGAAGGCGCCGAGCGCGATAAAGATGCCATGGCCGAAGTTGAACACGTCCATCAATCCGAAGATCAAGGTCAGGCCCGAGGCGATGATGAAGATGATCATGCCCATGGCCAGCCCGGCGACCGACAGCGTGAGCCAGGTCGAGGCGGAACCGATCAGCCAATACGCGCCTGCGCCCAGCACCGGCACAAGCAGCAGGGGCAGCCAATCGATGCGCTTGAAAAAGCGCGATGATGGGATCGACTGTGGCGTTGCGCTCATGCTTGTTCCATCTTTCATCAGATTATTGATGAGCCGCCAGGCTCAAGCCAAGCAGGCGCGTCTGCAATTCGTCGTCGTCTGCCAGCGCCGCCATCGACCCGCGATGCACGACCCTGCCATTGTCCATCACCGCCACGGTATCGCCCAACTGCTTCGCAAAATTGAAATTCTGTTCCACCAGCAGGATCGTGGTATCGGTGCGCTTCAATTCGCGGAAGGCGGCAATCATGTTGGCGATGATGGCCGGGGCCAAACCCTTGCTCGGCTCATCGATCAGGATCAGTTCGCGCGGTTCGACAATGGCGCGCGCCACGGCCAGCATTTGCTTCTGCCCGCCCGAGAGCTTGCCGGCCGGGTGCTGCCAGAATTTCTTGATGGCGGGGAACAGCCCGAAGATCCACTCCAGCCGCTCGGCGTCGATGTCGCTTTCCCGGCGTGCCTTGCGCGCCGCCAGCAGCATGTTCTCGCGCACGGTCAGGTCGCCGAAGATGCCCATGTTTTCCGGCACGTAGGCGATGCCGCTGCGCGCCAGGTCAGCCGTCGGCTTGCCGGTGATGTTCTTGTCGTTGAAAATGATGCGACCCTTCGACGCCGCCCACAAGCCCATGATGGTGCGCAAGGTGGTGGACTTGCCGGCGCCGTTGCGGCCCAGCAGCATCGTCAATTGGCCGTGCGGCACTTCCAGGTCGACACCATGCAGGATGTGGTACGCGCCGATGTGGGTATGCACGTCGTCGAGCTTGAGCAGGGGACCCTTCATGCGGCAGCCTCCGCCGGTTCCAGCCCGAGGTAGGCCTGTTGCACCACCGGCAACGCAATCACCGTGGCGGGGTCGCCATCGGCAACCAGTGCGCCGTTGTGCAAGACGATGATGCGGTCGGCCAGTTCGCGCACCACGTCCATCTTGTGCTCCACGAGCAGGATGGTCTTGCCGGTGCGCTTCTTCAACGCGCGGATCAAATCGAGGATCACCGGCACCTCGTCGACGCTCATGCCCGCTGTCGGCTCGTCGAACATGTAGATTTCGGGATCGAGCGCAATCAGCATGCCCACTTCGAGCTTGCGCTGGTCGCCATGCGACAGGACCGCAGCCGGCACATCGCGCTTGGCCCGCAGCGCCACCATTTCGAGAATCTGCCCGGCGCGCTCAATAAGCGCCTTGCGATGGCTCCAGAGTCGCCACATGTCGCGTCCCGCACGGGCGCGCGACTGCAGCACCAGGCGGATGTTTTCGATCACGCTCAAGTTGGGAAACAGGCTGGTAAGCTGGAACGCGCGTCCGATGCCGGCATGCGCCCGTCCCGCCGCGCCCATGCCACCGATGTCGCGCCCGGACAGCAGGACGCGCCCGGCAGTCGGCTTGATCTGGCCCGAGATCAGGTTGAAATACGTCGTCTTGCCGGCGCCGTTCGGGCCGACGATGGCGGTCAGGGTATTGCTTTTGAATGCGCACGAGACCGCGTTCACTGCCACATGGCCGCCAAAGCGCACCGTCAGGTCGCGAGTTTCGAGGGAAAAAGGCCCGGAGCCGGCGGAGTCTGCCGCCGGACTTGCTGCATCAGCCATGAATCGTCATCTCTATCAGCATCTTGATCATATCCACAAATCGACGCGCTACTAACTCCCCTTACGCGGGCCGCCCTCTCCCGCAGGCGGGAGAGGGGTTCCAAGCCTTTGCATCAACGCTTGTTCAGAATAGGAATATCCATTTCCGCAGGCGTAATCTCATGCACCAGTTCCGGCACGCCCCAGGCAAATGCCGGGTCGTCCTTGATCCTGAAATGGTACATCGATTGCATGGCTTGGTGATCTTCCTTGCGGAAAGTCATGGTGCCCTTCGGCGTCTCAAACTTCATGCCTTCCATCGCGCTGATGAGCTTCTCGGTATCGGTATTGCCGCCGGTCTTCTTCAATGCTTCGACCACGGCGATCCCCGCCGCCATGCCGCCGGCCGTGAAAAAATCAGGCGGCGTCTTGAAGCGCTTGTAGTGCTCGGCCACCAGCCAGGCGTTGACCGGATTTTTCGGAATCCCGAAATAGTAATACAGCGCGCCTTCCATGCCCGGCATCTTCTTGAACGCGGCCATGGCCGGCAGGATGTTGCCGCCGGTCGAAATCTCGATGCCATAACGCTTCTTCAAGTCCATGTCGGCCAGCTTGCCGAACGGATCGCCGGCGCCGGCCCAGATCAGCCACAGCACCTTGCGGCCCGGCTTGTCTTTCAGGGCGTCGATGATGCGTTGCGCGCCGGCGGTGAAGTCAGTGGTGGTGGGCGGCAGGTATTCTTCATGCACGAGCTTGGCCTTCTTCAACGCGCCCTTGAAGGCCTTGATGCCGTCGCGCCCGAAGGCATTGTCGGTGCCGAGTGTGGCGATGGTGACGCCATCCTTGTCGACGGCAAACGCATTCGAGATCGCATCCTGCGACGAATTGCGCCCGGTGCGGAAGATATAGCGGTTCCACTTGTCGCCGGTGATCGAATCGGCCACGGCCGGTTCCACCAGCAAGATCTTTTTGTATTCCAGCGCCACCGGCAGCATCGCGATGCCGACGCCCGATGCGGTCGGCCCGACCGCGAGGTCGGCCTTGTCGTCCTGGTAGGCGGCAGCGAGCTGCGACTTGCCGACGTCGGGCTTGCCCTGGTCATCCTTGGGTATGACGATGAGCTTGTTGCCGTTGACCTGCATCGTGCCTTGCGTGGCGTAATCCAGGCCCATCATGAAGCCGGTTTCGGTTTGCTTGGCGTAGGCTTCGAGCGGACCTGTCTTGGAATATATCAGCGCGACTTTGATGTCTTTGGCGTAGATGGGAGTAAAGATGGTGGGCGTGATACAGCACAACATGGCCACGGTGGCCAGCAGGTTTCGTCTCATGTTCCAGGTCCTCTGATGGGTTGGTCTCGCTGCGGCACAGGGGTAAGGCAATTCCGCCCGATCCGCAGATCAGGTTTCACAGAATACTCCATGCGGGTGGCGTGGCATAGTCGTATAAATACGATACCTTCGCGATACATTCGGCGCGGCGATTTTCAGGCCTGCGGGCAAAATTTTTGTTTGGTCGGCATTTTCAGCAAAAGTAACATATTGTCAAGTTTAAGTCAGCCAAGGCTGCGCCTCGGCACCATGCGGTAAAATAGACGGGTTTCCAGCATTTCATTCGATCATGACTTATTGCGTTGCCATGCGGCTCGAGGCCGGCCTCGTCTTCCTAACCGATTCCCGCACCAATGCGGGCGTCGATCAGGTCGGGACATTCCGCAAGATGAGCGTATTCGACAATCCCGGCGATCGCACGCTGGTGTTGCTGACCGCCGGCAACCTCTCGATTTCGCAGTCGGTGCGCCAGATCGTCGCCGAACATACCACCGCCGACGGCAAGAGCATCTGGACCGCCAAATCGATGTATGAAGCGGCACAGATCGTGGGCGAAGCGATCCGCACTGTGTACCATCGCGACGCCGAATCGCTGCAGAATTTCGGCATCGATTTCAACGTCAGCATGATCCTGGGCGGCCAGATCCGGGGCGAGCGCTGCCGCCTGTTCCAGATGTATTCGGCCGGCAATTTCATTGAAGCGCACAATGAAAACACCTACTTCCAGATCGGCGAGGCGAAATACGGCAAGCCGATCATCGACCGCGTCATCACCCCGTCCACGCCGCTGGACGAAGCGGCAAAATGCGCGCTTATTTCCATGGATTCAACGCTGCGCTCGAATATCTCGGTCGGCCTGCCGCTCGACCTGCTGATCTATGAAACCGATCGCTTGTCCGTCAGCCGCTTCGTCACGATCGACGAACATAACCAATATTTCCAGATGATCCGCAATTCGTGGGGCGGGCAGTTGAAGGCAGTCTTCGAAGGCATCGCCGACCCGGTGTGGAACGCCGCGCCCGAGGCGACCAGCAACGTCCTGTCAACGGTCAATGTCATGAGCCAGCCGGTGCGCATCCCGGTGCCGGCCAAGCACAGCACGACCAGTGCGCGGCAGGAAACGGGAGCGCTGCAGACGTTGGCCCAGCATGATGGCGGTTCGGTGCAGCACTAAAACTACCAATTCGATCGCATGCGTAATGTGCCGAAGTCAGTGTAATTTGGATCTGGAAAATTCAAGGAATTTGGTCAGCCCGCGCCAAA
>FSYV01000145.1_pt1 | contig 10533 bp, 7 predicted proteins | sample 1638641 | NCBI WGS metagenome assembly FSYV01 (sample SAMEA3914813, study PRJEB12502) | metagenome | biome: forest; material: soil | place: Canada | collected 2011-07-07 | depth 0.3 m
ATCTCCTCGAGCGAGAAGCCCAGGCCCTGCGCGCGTTTGATGAAACGCAGGCGATCGATCAAGGCCGCAGGGTAATGGCGGAATGCCTTGCCCGGCGGCGCCGGCTCAGGTTGCGGCAACAGTTTAACGCGCTGATAGTAGCGGATCGTCTCGATGCCCACGCCGGCCTCGCGCGCCAGCCTGCCTATCGTGAGCTGGGCTTGGGCGGAATCGGTAGCCGTCTTCATTTTTCGTCCGAGCCCAAATCGGCATGACGCAAGCGCAACGCGTTGGTGATCACCGACACCGAACTGAAGCTCATGGCCGCGCTGGCGATCATCGGGCTCAACAGCCAGCCCAGCCAGGGATAAAACACACCGGCCGCGAGCGGCACGCCAAGGAAGTTATAGATGAAGGCAAAGAACAGGTTTTGCCGGATATTGCGCATGGTCAGTCGGCTCAAGGCGCGCGCGCGCACGATTGCTTCGAGATCGCCTTTCGGCAGCACGATCCCCGCGCTTTGCATGGCGATGTCGGTGCCGCCGCCCATGGCAATGCCGACGTCGGCTTGCGCCAGCGCCGGCGCGTCATTGATGCCGTCGCCGGCCATGGCAACGCGATGTCCTTCCTGCTGCAGCTTTTTCAGGATCGCGAGTTTGTCCTGCGGCAGCAATCCGGCGTGGTATTCCTCGATGCCAACCGCGCTTGCCACTGCTTGCGCCGTGGCGGCATTGTCGCCCGATAGCATGACGACGCGCACGCCGGTTGCACGCAATTGCCGGACGGCGTCGGCGGCACCGGCCTTGACCGGATCGGCCAGCGCCAGCACACCGGCCGCCTGACCGGCTACGGCAAGGTAGGTCACGGTTTGCGCGCGCTTGGCGCTATCGGCAATGAACGCATCGAAGCAGGCGACGTCCACGCCTGCGCCTTGCATGTGGCGCAGGCTGCCGAGCAAAAGCGGCACGCCGGCCACACTGCCGCTGACGCCCAAGCCGTCGTGCGCGCGGAAATCCGCCACCGCCGCCGGCGTAATTCCGCGCGCAGCCGTATAGCGCAATATCGCCTGGGCGAGTGGATGTTCGCTCAGGCTTTCCAGGCTCGCCACATGACGCAACACGGTGTCTTCGTCGCTGCCGGGGGCTGCCTGCAATCCTTGCACATTTGCCTTGCCTTCGGTCAGCGTGCCGGTCTTGTCGATGGCCAGCACGTCGATTTTTTCCAGCGTTTCGAGCGCTTCGGCGTTCTTGATCAACACGCCGGCCGTCGCGCCGCGTCCCACCCCCAACATGATCGAGACAGGTGTTGCCAGCCCCAATGCGCAAGGGCAGGCCACGATCAGCACCGAGACGGCGGCTACCAGCCCGTTCGCCATGGCGGGCGCTGGTCCGAACAGCGCCCAGGCGATGAAGCTCAGCACCGCGCTGGCAATCACTGCCGGCACGAACCAGGACGCCACTTTGTCAGCCAACTTCTGTATCGGCGCGCGCGAGCGGCTGGCATCGTTAACCATTTGCACGATATGGGCGAGCAGCGTGTCGCGCCCCACCTTGTCGGCCCGTAACAATACGCTGCCGACCTGGTTGATGGTGCCGGCGCTGAGCTTGTCGCCGGTCTTCTTTGCCACGGGCAGAGGCTCGCCGGAAAGCATCGATTCATCAACCTGCGTACTGCCTTCCAGCACTTCGCCGTCGACCGGAATCTTGCCGCCCGGTTTCACCCGCAAGCGATCGCCGATCTTCACGTCTTGCAGGGCAATCTCCTTCTCGCTGCCATCGGGGCCAACGCGACTAACCTTGTCCGGCACCAGTTGCATAAGCGACTGAATCGCCGAATTGGTGCGCGAACGGGCGCGCAGTTCCAGCACTTGGCCCATCAGCACCAGGGTCACGATGATGGCGGCCGCCTCGAAATACACCGGCGCCATGCCGGCCATCTTGAACGCCGGCGGCAAAACATCAGGCATCAGCCAGGAAACCAGACTGAACAGGTAGGCCGCAGCCGTGCCGAGCCCGATCAGGGAAAACATGTTCAATTGCCAGGTCTTGAACGAGGCGACGGCGCGTACCAGGAAAGGCCAGCCGCCCCACAGGACCACCGGTGTGGCCAGGGCCGCCTGCAAACCGTCGAACCACAGCATGCCCAAGCGCCCATGCAGGTCCAGGCTTGGCAGCATGTCGCTCATGCCCAACACCAGCAATGGCAGGCTGCACGCCAGACAGACCCAGAAACGGCGCGTCATGTCGCGCAGTTCGCCGTCATCCTGCTCGGTTGTCGCGTCGCGCGGTTCCAGCGCCATGCCACATTTCGGGCAGGTGCCCGGACCGATCTGTTCGACCTCGGGGTGCATCGGACAGGTGTAGATGGCCTTGGTATCAATTTGAGCCAGCGCGGCCGCTTGCGCTGCGTCGGACGGTGGATTGAGGTACTTGAGCGGATCAGCGACAAAGCGTTCAACGCAGCGCTTGCCGCAAAAATAATAGGTTTGGCCGCCATATTCGGCCGACCGCGCCGGGTCCGCCGCCGCGCGCATGCCGCACACCGGATCGATGCAAGGCTTGTCGACCGGGGCCGGCGCGGCTGGATTGCCATGACTGCCTTGATCGGCATGACCGCTGCAGCAGCTATGGCCGGCCTCACCATCGTCTTGCCCGGCGCTATTTTTTACTGAAGAATGCTCCATCGTTGTTCACCATATGCTTAGGGACTGTGTACACTATAAACCCTGTACCCGAGACCAGAGTCAAGTTAAATCATGAAACCTATTGCTTTAGCGATTCATGGCGGCGCAGGCACCATCCGCGCGGGAAGCATGACGCCGGAAATGGAAGCGAGCTATCGCGCCACGCTCGACCTGTCCCTGCGTAGCGGCCATGCGGTGCTGGCCGGCGGCGGCAGCAGTGTCGACGCCGTCTGCGCCGCCGTGCAGGTGCTGGAAGACGATCCGCTGTTCAATGCCGGCAAGGGTGCCGTGTTCACCCATGAGGGCAAGATCGAGCTCGATGCCGCCGTGATGGATGGCAAATCAGGGCAGGCCGGCGCCGTGGCCGGTGTCACCCGTGTGCGCAATCCGGTCCTGGCTGCGCGCGCCGTCATGGCGCACACCCGTCACGTGCTATTGATTGGCGACGGTGCCGAGCAATTTGCCGCATCGCATGGCATGGCCATGGTTGAGCGCGAGTATTTTTATACCCGGCACCGCTGGGAGCAGTTGCAGCTTGCCAGAGCGGCCGCTTTGGTAAGGCTCGATCACGATGGCGATGGTCGCGACACGCTTGCCATGGGCTTCGAAGCGTGGAAGACGGACGACAAGTTCGGCACCGTCGGTGCTGTCGCGCTGGACGCAGCCGGCAACCTGGCGGCGGCGACTTCCACCGGTGGCTTGACCAACAAATTCTACGGTCGGGTCGGCGATTCGCCGATCATCGGCGCAGGCACCTACGCTGACACCAGGGTCGCGGTATCGGGCACCGGTGTAGGCGAATATTTCATGCGCGGCCTCGTGGGTTACGACATTGCCGCCAGAATGAAGTATCTGCATCTGACGCTCGACGAGGCGGCCAGGCAAACCGTCCATGAGGCGCTGGACCAGGCGGGCGGGCAGGGCGGCGTGATTGCCGTCGATGCATTCGGCAATGTGGAATTCGCCTTCAATACCGAAGGAATGTATCGCGGTTGCATGAAAAGCGACGGTGTTGCGACTATCGCCATCTATCGCGCGTGACTAGGGAGATTAAGCACGTATAATGATGACAACTATAATCATCGAGACGTGGTAAGAAAACATGCAGGACGTCTATTACGTTTCCGTCGATGACCTGGACGTGGGCATCTACGTACATCTCGACCTGCGCTGGGTGGAGCACAACTTCTCCCTCAACAGCTTCAAAATCAGGAACGCCGGGCAAATCGCCAAGATCAGGGCGCTGGGCCTGAAAAAAATCCGCATCGACCCGGCACGCAGCGTGCTTGTCCCCGAACCATATCGCGAACCGCCGCGGCAAGCCGTCATTGCCGGCGGCGGCGCATCTTCTGTCCCGGACGCAAGCCGGGCGGCTTCAGCGGAAATGTTCGAGTCCGGCACGAAGCGCCAGGTCATTGCCGAACGCCAGGAGTTCATCGACCAGCAACGCGCCGCGATCGAGGCTTGCGAGAAACAATTTGCGCAAGCGGCTTCCAGCCTGCGCAGCATCAATGCCGACATTCATGCACGTCCTCATCAGGCACGAGAGAATGCGACCGACCTGGTTCAAGGTATCCTGGTCAACATTCTGCATGACAAGGATGTCGCGATTCACCTGATGAACGACAAGGCCGGCGGCGAGGAAATGTATTTTCACGCCCTCAACGTTTCGGTGCTGGCGATGATGCTGGCCAAGGAATTGGGCTTGCCGGCCGGCGACATCGAGCAGCTTGGTATTGGTTGCCTGTTTCACGATGTCGGCAAGGCGCAGATTCCCGATCGCGTGCAAAAAGCCGAATCGCCGACGCGTGCCGAGATTATCCTGATGCAGCAGCATTGCGCCTACGGCAAGGCGATCGGGGTCAAGATGGGCCTGTCGCGGGAGGCGCTTGAAATCATCAATCAGCATCACGAATGCTTCGACGGCACGGGTTACCCAAACCTGCTGATCGGCGACGAAATCGCGCCGCTGGCGCGCATCGCCGCCATCGTCAATAGCTACGATAACCATTGCAATCCGAAAAATCCGGCGCAGGCGATGACCCCCTATGAGGCGCTGTCGCATATGTATGCGCACGAGCGCCACCGCTTCGATATTGCCTATCTCAGCGTGTTCGTGCGCTGCATGGGTGTCTATCCGCCCGGCACCCTGGTGCGGCTGTCCGACGACAGCATCGGCCTGGTGGTCGCGGCCAATTTCGGCATGCCGCTGCGGCCCAAGATCCTGATTTTCGATCCCTCTGTGCCCAAGCATGAAGCCACCGTGCTGGACTTGCAGCAAGCGCCGGAATTGAGTGTCAGGGACAGCCTGCGCCCCACCGAAATCAGCCCCGACGTCCACGATTATCTGAGTCCGCGCACGCATGTGACTTATTTTTTCGAGACTCCCAAACGCGACAAGGCGCGTTGAGGGAGGCCGGGGCATGCGCACTATCGTCAATGCGTTGTTCGCTTTGCTCTCCATGGTTGGCATGGTTGGCACCACCTTGGCCTCTGCCAGCGATGCCGGCACGCTGAAGATCGGCACCAAGCGTTTCACCGAATCCTATGTGCTTGGCGAGATACTGGCCCAAACCGCCGCTCCCTATGCCGAGGTCGAACAAAAGGCCGGACTCGGCAATACTGCCATCGTGTTCGAGGCGCTCAAATCCGGCAACATCGACGTCTATCCGGAATACCTCGGCACGATCGACCTGGAGCTGCTGCATCACAACGGCGTCACATCTTTGCAGCAGATCAATCGCGAACTGGCGCCGCTTGGACTTGGCGCCGGCATTCCATTAGGATTCAACAATACCTATGCGCTGGCAGTGCGCGCTGCCGACCAGAGCAAACTCGGCCTGTCGAAATTGAGCGACTTGTCGCAGCACGCGACACTGCGTTACGGCTTGTCGCATGAATTTCTCGGGCGCACCGACGGCTGGCCCGGCCTCGCGCAGCACTATGGCATAGCGGCGCAGCCGATCGGGCTCGATCACGGCATCGCTTACACGGCGCTGGCGCAGAACCAGGTTGACGTGATCGATATCTATTCGACCGATGCACAAATACGCCAATTCGGGCTCGCCGTGCTGCAGGATGACGCGGCCTATTTTCCGCGCTACGACGCGGTCCTGCTCTACCGTCTCGACGTGCCCCGGCGTTTCCCCCGGGCCTGGCAAGCGTTGCAACATTTGCAGGGCGGGATCCGCGAGCCCGACATGATCGCCATGAACGCCGCCGCCGAGCTGGATGGAAAATCGTTTCACGACATCGCGCATCGCTTTCTGTCACCAGATTCGGGCGTCTCGAAGTCGTCCGGCTTGTGGGGTAAATTATTTGATGCCAGTTTGTGGCGTCTTACACGCCAACATGTTCTGCTGGTCTTGCTGTCGGTGGCCGCCGCCACGTTTTGCGGCATTCCACTTGGCATGGCTGCAGCCTCGTGGCGAGCGTTGAATCAACCCGTCATGGCCTTTGTCGGCGTGTTGCAGACCATACCTTCGCTTGCTTTGCTGGCCATCCTGATCCCGCTGCTGGGGAGCATCGGCACGATGCCGGCGCTGATTGCCCTGTTTCTCTATGCATTGCTGCCCATCGTCAGCAGCACCGCCATTGGGATACAGCAGGTGCCGCCCGGCATGCGGATGGCAGCCTTGGCGCTAGGCATGCGTCGTGCCGACTGCATGCGCTTCATTGTCTTGCCGCTTGCCAGTCCCGTGATCCTGAGCGGCATCAAGACCGCTGCCGTGATGAGTGTCGGCACTGCCACCATCGCGGCCTTTATCGGAGCCGGCGGTTACGGCGAGAGAATCGCCACGGGCCTGGCCCTGAACGACAACGACATGCTGCTGGCCGGTGCAATTCCGGCTGCGGCGCTGGCATTGATCACGCAATTGCTATTTGAAACGGTTGAACGAAGAATGACCCATCATTGATGGTGATGCTCTCACGCACAAACATGCATTGATCTGCATCGGGTTATTTCCCGGCGATGACGCTGCGATTGCACGCCGGGCGTCAGTAATGCACTTCCTCAAGTAGCCGCAAGGTTTCCCCGAAATTCCACACGCGCCGTATTTCAATCGCTTCATACTTGCGCGCCAATGCCGGCGGAAACACCGAGTAAGGCGCGCGCACGCGTACGATGCGCATCACTGCGTCGTCAATCTCCGGGCGACCGCTGGAACGGTTGATGACGATATCCTTGACGCTGCCGTCGCTGCGTATCGACACCGTGACCACCGGGTCCTCGCGCGTCAGGTCCTTGATGCGTTGGGAATAATTCAGGTCGCCATTGGCTTCGATCTTGGTGCGCCAGCTGCGAATATAGGCGTCGGCCACGATGTCATGATCGTATAGCCCGAACACAGAACGGGGCCGGGTGTCTTCCGCCGATTTGCCGGACTCGCCGGTGGGCGGCGGCGGTGCCGAAAAGTCCATCTTGCCGATCTGATTCAACACGTTGCCCGCCAGGCTGCCGGTATTGCCGCCGTTGGGCTGATTGCCGCTGCTTGCCAGATTTCCGCGCGCGCCGGTGCCGTTGCCTTGGCCGGCGCCGTTGCCGTTACCGCCAGCGTTGGACGGATTGCCGGCGGTCGCCGAAGCCGCCGCATTTCCCGGTGTGGGGTTCGCCGCAGCTGCGCGGGCGGTTGCGGCAGCCGCTGCTGCTGCAATACGGGCGCCTTCACGTTGCAGTGCCGCGTCGGATTCGGCTTTTTGGCGTGCTGCCAAGTCCTGCGCTTTTTGTTGTGCCGCCAGTTCATCCTGTTTCTGGCGCTCCAGCGCCACCGCACGTTGGCGCGCCGCCTCTTCAACCTGCTTTTGTTTTTCCACAGCGAGTGCCTGCTGGCGCGCCGCTTCATCCGCTTGTTTCTGCGCCGCCAGTTCAGCCGCCTTGCGTTCTTCCTGCGCCTGCTCTTGTTTGCGCAATTCCTCCTGGTGTGCCGCTTCCGCCTGTTTTTGCACTGCCAGTTCTTGCGCCTGCTTGCGCGCCAGGTCGTCGGCATCCTTGCGCGCCTGCGCCTCCTTGATTACGCGCTGTGCTTCGACCTCCGCCAACTCCTTCTGTTTGGCCGTGTCGCGTTGATGGGCCGCTTCCTCGTCCGCGCGTTGTGCCGCCAATTCCTCCGCGCTTTTTTTTGCGGCTTCCTGCTTCGCCAGTTGTTCGGCTTTGCGGGTTTCTTCCTGTTTGCGCGTTGCCTCATCGGCCGCCCGTTGTGCTGCCTCCTGATCGGCCTGTTTGCGTTCCTTGTCCTGTTCGCTGATTTCTTCGCCTTGCTTGTGTTCGCCCGGTTCCATGGTCACTTCGGCAATATCGGATGGCGCAGTCTCTTTTGCCTTGCTTTCATCGGGCCGTTCATAGCTCTGCGTAGGGGCAGGTTTCTCCACCGCCGGTGTCGGTTCCTGGGCGCTGTCGACGCTGGGTGCCGGCGTCTGCATGGCCAGTGCCGGCGCGGCGGCAGTTTGTTGTGATTGCGGCGGCAGTGGCGTGCTGTCGACTGGCGGCGTGATGCGCAGCCAATCGTCGGGATCCGGCGGCGGCAACTTGAACGTATCGGGGTGTTCGCCCGTCACGGCGATGACTGCCTGCTGGGCAAAGGCCGGGTTAGGTGCCGATTGATCTTGCGGAGGCGGGCTGCCCTTCTTGTGCACCGCCTTGGCCAATGCTGGCGTTGCTTCCAGCGCCTTTGCGTCGCGCTGCGACTTGGCGGCAGCTTTTTTCGGTGCGCGCTTTACTCTTGCGCTTGCCAGGTCGGTTGGTGTCTGGGTCAGACTAGGCAAAGCTTCCAACGGCTTCGGTTTGGCCGGATTCTCTTTCGGTGCAGGCGGGGGATTCGGTGCTGCGGCCGGCGAACCCGCGAGATTGACGATCCGAATCTTCAATTCCGGCGTTTGCGCATGCGGTTCTTCCCAAGGCAGGCTTAACCCCGGCAAACCGAGTCCAGGCAGGCCAAGACGCAAAGTCAGGAGCAGCAGGTGCAAGAACAGGGAGAGGGCGATACCCGTGGCAATACGCGTCCGGAAACGGTCAAAAAACTTGCGGATGCGTACCGAGGTGCGAACTTTCATGCTTGTGCCAGATAATTGCTCGCGATGTATTGCTGCGCCCAATGCCGAGTTAAGAAATCACTTTAAGAGTTTAGTGTACTTGATCTCGGTCATCATCAGGAACCGGGTGTGGTCTTGAACCGACAATGTTACAAAACCATCAGAGCCGGATGGCAATTTGGCACCAGATTGAGGCCGAGAAATGCGCGCCAGGCAAACAAAAACGCAGAAATCGTCGACTCCACGATGTCACATTCGAATATTTTTCTCCGGGCCTGCCGCGAGTGGGTGCCAATTTGCCAATTGGTGCAAACAGGTCGCAAAAAGCCGCTTTGCTCACCAATTCGATTGTTCGGCGCAATGTCGATAATGCTGATATATCGTCAGCTCAGGAAATTTTTATGTCAGTGTCATCGATAGCCGCAGGAACAATTGCTGCTCCGGATAACGCCCGGAACGCCATCAACCAGCGCATCGAAGCACGGCAGCCCGAACCGGCGAGCGATCCGCAGGTCCAGGGTGAATTAAAAACAGATGCAAAAGCAAATTCAAAAACAGAAACTACAAAGGAATCAAGCAGCGCTGCTCAGGTGCTGCCCGGTCTGGCTGCACCCACGCCGCACGCCAATCGTGTGGGTGTCGCCGCCTATGTCTCGATCATGAATCCGGCGCCGCCCGTGTCCATGCGCACCGAGGCGTAGAATTGAGTCGGCGCTAACGACTTTTACGCCGTACCGGGAGATGGCCCATGGCCCCGGATGCTCTTTGCAAAAGCAACTTTAGAATGGACTTCTACGATGCAAACTGAACAGGAAGCGGAAGGCGGCTATCTCGGGCAATTCATTCCGTTGCAGTACCATCACAACATGCTGATGGATAGCAACCGGATGCAGCCCTTCAAGGCCGCTATCGATCGCGTCGTGAAGCCTGGTGCCAAGGTGCTGGAGTTGGGCGGCGGCACCGGCGTCCTGTCGTGGTTCGCCGCAGCCAAGGCGGAGAAGGTATGGTGTGTCGAATTCAACCCGGACCTGGTGCGCGAATCGAAAAAACTGTTGGCGCTGAATCCGCACGGCGAGAAGGTTGAGGTGGTGCATGCCGATGCCTTCGCTTACCTGCCGCCGGAGCCGGTCGACGTCATGATCTGCGAGATGATACACGTAGCCATGTTGCGCGAAAAACAGGTGGCGATGGTGGAATCGTTCAAGCAACGTTATCTGCAACGCTTTGGCGGACCACTACCGACCATGGTGCCGACTGCGGTCCTGATGGCGGTCCAGCCGCTGCAGCAGGACTATCACTTTGAAGGCTATTACGCGCCGATCGTCCAGGTGCAGGAACTGGTCGTGAGCCAAGCCGGCACCGAAGAGATGGCGCGCCCGGAACTCTACAGCATTCTCGATTTTACGCAAAAAACATCCGAAGACATTGCATGGGAAGGCGATTTCGTCATCGAACGCGACGGTACCGTCAATGCCTTGCGCTTCATTACCAAGAACGTCCTGGCAATATTGCAGGAGAGTTCGTCAACCATCGATTGGCTCAATCGATACATGGCGTTTCCATTGGCTGATCCGGTCAAGGTCAGGCAGGGGGACATCCTGCGAGTAAGCTTCCGCTACCGGGCTGGCGGATTGATCACTGAATTACAGGATGCATTGCGCGCCAGCGTAATCGCGGCGGCGGCTTGAGAAGTTATTTCGGCGCTTCGCCTTGCTGCTGGTCGTCGGTATCATCCTGAACCGTGGCCAGCGACTGTTGTTTCCTGACAAATTTCAGGATGGTCGCGCGGATGGTTTTCAACACCGTGACTGAATTGAACGGCTTGACGATGAAGCCTTGCA
>FSYV01000319.1_pt1 | contig 10521 bp, 8 predicted proteins | sample 1638641 | NCBI WGS metagenome assembly FSYV01 (sample SAMEA3914813, study PRJEB12502) | metagenome | biome: forest; material: soil | place: Canada | collected 2011-07-07 | depth 0.3 m
CTGCCCGCACGTTGCTACTCAGGTAAGTTGTCGATTTTCACCTGGGTAACTTCCTCTGCCAAAGGAAATCCGTACACCTTGGCATAAAAGAACAATTCCGCATCGAGCGAACGCTTGATGTTGGCGGCGTGGCGAAATCCGTGGCCTTCCTGTTCGAAGCTGATATACGCGACCGGCAAACCCTTGGCCTTGAGGCTTCATACATCGACTGGGCCTGGTTCGGTGGCACCACCTTGTCTTTCAGACCCTGGAACAGTATCAACGGACTGTCGAGCTGTTCGGTGAAATTGATCGGCGAACGATTGTAGTAGGCCTGTTTCTCCATCGGATAAGGTCCGACCATGCTGTCCATGTAGCGCGATTCGAATTTGTGCGTGTCGCCGGCCAGGGTTTCGAGGTCGCCAATACCGTAGTAGCTTGCGCCTGCCGTAAATACCTTGCGGAAGGTCAGGGCACTGAGCGTCGTATAGCCGCCTGCGCTGCCGCCGCGGATTGCCAGTTTCCGGCCATCCACATCGCCGCGCCGCACCAGGTAAAGGGCGGCGTTGGCGGCATCATCGACATCGACCACGCCCCATTGTCCATTGAGCCGTTGCCGGTAGGCGCGGCCATAGCCGCTGCTGCCGCCGTAATTGACATCCACGACGGCGAAACCACGGCTGGTCCAGTATTGAATCGTGACATTCAGCGTGGCGTTGGTCATGGCAGTCGGGCCGCCGTGGGTCATGACCAGCAAAGGCGGCAGGGAGTCGGGCGGACCCTGAAAACCGGCGTTGCGCGGACGATAAAAGAAGGCATGGGCGGCGAGGCCGTTCTCGGTCGGAAATTCGATGGCTTCCGGTGTCGATAGCGTGGCGTCGTCAATGGCAATGTCGTTGGCTTTGCGCAAAATTTCCCATGCATGGCTTTGCAAGTCGAGCTTGACGATGCACTTGGGCAAAGATGGAGAACCGGCGCTGAAAGCGACGAATCCCGGTCCGGCTTGTACGTCGGAGATCGTGTGAAAGGGTGTCGGAATTTCGATGATGTCCAGATTGCTGCCATCGATGACGGCGAGGCGCGCGCGGCCATTCTGGAGGTAAGTGCAAATAGCCCGTCCATCTTCGGCGAACGCATACGTCGACATGCCGAAGATCCATTGCGCTTCACCGAACTCGGCCGCCATTGGGCAGAGCGCTTGCGATTTTCCGTTCTGTTGACGGTAGAGATTCCACCAGCCGCTGCGATCCGATATGAAGTGCAGGGTGCCATCGGGCGACCATTCAGGCTGGAAGATCGATTCCCCTGTGTCGCCGGCAATCAAGACCGGCGTCTGCAGTGTGCCGTCGTCGTTGATTTCAGCGCACCACAATTGCGTGCCGTCCCATGGCATGTTGGGATGATCCCAGCTTAACCAGGCAAGGCTCGTTCCTGCGCAATTGAGCCGGGGTGACGAATAGAAATCGCAACCTGACAACACCACTGTTTCATTCCCTGTCGCCAGATCGATCGCGACGACGGTATTTGCGGTTTCGCGCGTGGTATCGGTGTGATCTTCGCGAACGGCCATGAGGCGCCGGCGCCGCGCATCGTGGATCGCATCGGCATAGTGAAAGTCGCCACCCAAGGTCAGCGCGGCCGGTTCGTCGCCGGGAGAGAATCGGTAAATCCGTTGATCCTCATTGTTGCAGAAATAGGCCAGACCACCGGCCAGCAGGAAATCCCCGCCCCCATACTCGTTGGCCCTGCTTTTCACATTAAAACCAGCATCGGTCATGTCGCAACACGTGTTGGCTTGGTGGCGCACCAGGAAGGATTTGCCCTCCTGGCGTGGCCTGCCTTCGCTCCACCAGACGTCGCCGCCCATGATGCGCAACTGTCCCAGGCGCACGCTGTCGGCAACGATCAAATCGGAGCTGATGGGTGACTTCCATGATCCGTATGGGGCAACAGCTTTTTGTGTTTGGTGTGAGTTCGTCATACTAGAATAGGTAAGAAAATATCTTTGAAATAATTAAAGCATCGTCGCGAGTCGATTGAGCAAACTGCGTATCGGCGCGATCAACTCGCCGGCCGTCAAGCCGATCGGGCCAATGCCTTGCTCAACCAGTATGTCGGCTGCGCGCCCGTGCAGCCATACAGCCGCGAGTGCCGCTTCCCACGCCGGCCAGCCCTGCGCAAGGAGAGCGCCGCAAACGCCTGCCAGCACGTCGCCGCTGCCCGCGGTGGCGAGACCGGGATTGCCGGTGGGGTTGATCGCGACCAAGCCATCGGGGCCGGCGATCACGCTGCCGGAACCTTTGAGCACGACGATCGATTCCAATCGTTGCGCAAGCAGGCGTGCTGCGGCGACCCGGTCGGACTGGATTTCTGCACTTGTAACACCGAGCAGACGGGCGGCTTCGAGCGGGTGCGGCGTCAACACCGATGCGGCGCTGCGCGCGGCCAGGGTTTGTTGCAGTACCGGGTCTTGCGCGATGATATTCAATGCGTCCGCATCGACGACAATCGCGTGCCGGCTGGCAAGCGCATTTGTCACCAGCGCCTTGGCTGCGCTTGATACGCCCAGCCCGGTGCCCACGACCAGAGTAGCCGTGGAAAAGTCAAATTCCTGCGCCTTGCGACACATCAGCTCGGGTTGCTCCAGATCCAGCGCGGGGGCTTCGCCCGCGAATGCAATGTAGGTACGGCCCGCGCCGCACATTGCGGCGGCGCGGCCGGCCAGGAGCGCAGCGCCGGTCATGCCTTGCGCGCCCCCGACAATGGCAACGTCGCCGAAGCTGCCCTTGTGCGTATTCTGACGCCGCGGCTGCAATGCATGGATAAACAGGTCTGCGTCGTTGAGCCAGGCTCGCGTCGGGGGGAACAAGGCGATGTCGATATCGAGGGCGGCCACAGAAACGTCGCCGGCATGGTCGCGCCCGTCGGCGGTGTGCAGGCCCGGCTTGTCGCCGATGAATGTGATGGTGTGGCCAGCACAAACTGCGATGCCGTCCTTGCCCCCGACGACATTGCCGGTGTCGGCATCGAGGCCGCTGGGAATGTCGAGCGCCAGCACTGGCATGGCTTGCTGGTTCAACTGGGCTATTACCGCATGCAAGGCCCCGGCGATGGGGCGCGACAAGCCGATGCCGAACAGCCCGTCGAGCACCAGCGACCAATCTCCCTGCAAGGCCGATGCGACTTCGTCGACATCGAGAAATTCGGCGCTGCTGTGCAGGGCGCGCTCATGCGCCAGTCTTGCATCGGTAGGCAGCGTTGCAGGATCGGCGAACAGCAGGATGGCCACGTCGCATGAATGGCACAGGCGCGCTGCCGCGTCCAGTGCGTCGCCACCATTGTTGCCGGGGCCGGCCAGCACGAGTATCCGGTGCGGTGCGTCGCTTTTGGGCAAGAGACTCAGGGCAAGTTCGGCGCTGGCCGTGCCGGCTCGCTGCATCAGGCTGCCGGGCGGCAGTGTCGCCTGCGCCGCCAGCTCGATGGAGCGGATGTCGCTCAGGCAATACAGTGCATTCATCGACTGGCTTTCAGGAAAACTTCGCGAAAACTTCAGGAAAGAAAGCGCGCCACGGTCAAGCCCTCTGTATCGATATCGGGATCACGTCCCGACACGATATCGGCGACCAATTTAGCGCAACCGGTTGCCATCGTCCAGCCGGTCGCGCCGTGGCCGATGTTCACATACACGTTGCGTGCTGCGGTCGCGCCGAGCAGCGGCGGACCATCCGGCAACATCGGGCGGGTGCCGCACCAGAACTGCGCGCCGCTATAGTTGGCAGCGTTGGGGAACCAGTCATCGCCGACCTTGGTCAGGGTGCGCAGCGCATTTTCGCGCAATTCACCGTTCTGCGAACCAAATTCCGCCAGGCCCGCCAGCCGCACACGGCTACCCATGCGCGCAATCGACACCTTGTAGGCTTCGTCCGACACGGCAGAATGCGGTGCCTGTTCGAAGTCCTTGATGGTTGCCGTTGCCGAATAGCCCTTCACCGCGTAGAGCGGCACATGGATACCCAACGGTGCCAGCAGCGCGGCGCTGTCCACCCCGGCCGCGACCACCACGGCATCGGCCTTGATCTCTTCGCTATCGAGCTGCAGGCGTACTTGCCGGTCATGCGGATCGATGGCAGCGACGCTGCGACCAAACTGGAAATCCACGCCACCTGCCTGTGCGGCTTGCTTCAATTGCTTGGTGAACAAAACGCAATTTCCGGTGCCGTCGTCGGTGAAATGCCACGCACCGGCAAGCGGCGCGTTTTCCGCCAGGCCTGGTTCGATGGCGCGGGCGGCAACCAGGTCGAGCGCCTGGTGCGCAACGCCCGCTTCGTTCATCAAATCGAGGATCGGGCGCGCCAGTGCCAGATCGCGGTCGCTGCGAAAAAGCTGCATGTAACCCGAGGTCTGCTCGTAGTCGAGCCCTTCGCGTTCGCGCAATTGCTGCAACATGCTTCGGCTATAGTGGGCGATACGCTGCATGCGTTGTCGATTGGTGCGAAAACGCTGCAATTCGCATTCGGACACCCAACGCCCAAGCCAACGCCACAATGCCGGCTCCAGGCGCGCCTTCAACATGAATGGCGCGTCGCTTTTCAACAAACTGGAAAAAAATTTGCGCGGCATGCCGGGCAGCGCCCAAGGCGTGGCGCAGGCGGGCGCCACAATGCCTGCATTGCCGAAGCTGGCTTGTTCGGCCACATTGCCATGCCGTTCGATGACTTGAACCTGATGCCCGGCATCGGCAAGAAAATACGCGGTGGAGACGCCGATCACGCCGCCACCGATGACGACAACTCGCATTGTTTATCTACCCTGTTGCGCCGAATTTTGCTTTCGATCTGTGCGTTCGGTCTAATTGTTAAGCCAGTGCCAATCTCATGAATGGGCTGCAATTTTATCGCGTCGCCTGCTGCTTGAGTATGATCAATTGCAAATTCCTGCCAGGCAGTCCTCCACGGCTTTTGCAACAGCCAGTATTTTTGCGTCATTCATTGCCGGTCCGGCAAGCATCAGACCGACCGGCAGGCTGCCCTTGGCGTGGCAAGGCAGGGATATCGCGCACCCATCGAGGAAATTGATGGCCGAGGTGTTGCGCAGGGCAAGCGCGTTGGCGGCGTAGAATTGTTGCTCCGATGCCTCCAGTTCGGCGATTGCCGGCGCCACCATGGGCACGGTGGGGGCAATCAGTGCATCGTAGGGCGCGAGCAGCTGTTCCACGCCGGCAATCCATGCACGCCGATTGTGTTGCATCTCGATGTACTCGGCCGCGCTCATGGCAGCGCCGACCTTGATGCGTTTCGACACACGCGGGTCATATTCGCTTTCATGTTCGGCCAGTAGGCGGCGGTGCCAGGCGTAGGCTTCCACGGCGGGAAACTTGTTGAGGGTCGCCAAGTCGCCGAATGGCGCGAACGGCGTTTCCACGATCACGGCGCCGGCGGCGGACAAACAGGACAATGCCGCAGAAAACGATGCCGCCACATGGGCATCGAGATTGTCGAGCATGAAATTGGCCGGCAGCGCGAGACGCATGCCGGCCAATGGCAGCGTCGGGACGGTCAATCGATTGTCGGCAATCACGCTATCCATCAGGAAGCAATCATCGACCGTGCGCGCCATCGCGCAAATCGTGTCGAGCGTGGTCGACAGCGGTATTGCGCCCTCGGTCGGCACGCGCCGTGCAGTGGACTTGAAGCCGACCAGGCCGCAAAACGCGGCTGGAATGCGGATCGATCCACCGGTGTCCGAGCCGATCGCCGCCCGGCAAATGCCCAGAGCAACCGAGACCGCCGCGCCGGATGACGAGCCGCCGGGGATGCGTGCCACATGCGTGTCAGCCGGGTTGGCAGGGGTGCCAAAGTGCGGATTCAAGCCGATGCCGGAGAAGGCAAACTCGGTCATGTTGGTCTTGCCGACGATGGCGGCGCCGGCCGCGCGCAGGCGCTGCACCACCGGGGCGTCTTGCCGGACCGGTTCGGCATCGCGCAGCACTGTGGACCCGGCCGTCGTCGTTTCGCCTGCCACATCGAGCAAGTCCTTGATCGAGACGGCGACCCCGCCGAGCGGCGCAGGCTCGGCGCTTGCCGCCAGTGCGGCGTCGGCCCGGTCGGCCGTCGCGCGCGCCGAACCGGGGTAGAGGCGGGTAAACACGGCTTGCGTGTTCGCGGCCGCGTCAAGGCTGGCATCGATTTGCGCGCGGTACGATTTGGAATTCGTCAGGATCATGAGAAAATAGCCGCCATTTGTAGCGTACACAAACCGGAATCATATACCGAGTGAAGCAAACCCGACTTTTCGCGCATCAGGCCGAACAAAAACTTTTTATTCCCCTCTGGCTGGTCTGGCTAGCCGCGCTGGGCTTCATCTTCGCGGCGCTAGGCAGCTACGGCATACTCGACAATAACGAAGGCCTGTACGCGGAGATACCGCGCGAAATGCTGGCCGGGCACGACTGGCGCCTATGGGTGATCCCGCATTTGAACGGCTTGCCCTACATGGAAAAGCCGCCCTTGCTGTATTGGCTGACGGCACTGTCGTTTTCACTGTTCGGTGCGGGTGAATGGAGTGCGCGCCTGGTGCCGGCGCTGTCTTCGCTCGCCTGTGTGGCCATGTTGCTGCGCTTCGGCAGCGCGGTACAAAAGCCGCAAGCCGGGCGACTCGCCGCGCTGATGTTTGTCGGCGGGGTAGGCGTGGCGCAGATGTCGCGCACCTTGATGTTCGACATGCTGTTGACGGCTTGCCTGAGCGCTGCACTGATATGCGCTTTCCTGTACAGCCGGCAGCACAAGCCGGGTTTGCTGCGCCTGGCTTATGCCGCATTGGCGCTGGCACTCATGGCCAAGGGTGTGGTGGCGCTGTTGTTGTTCGTTTTGGTGGTAGGCGCTTTCATGCTGCCGACCTTGCTTGCCGCCGACGGGCTTGCAGCGACCTTGCGCGCCTGGCTGCAACCGGGAGCGGTGCTGATCTTCTTCCTGATCGCTGCGCCCTGGCACATTGCCGCGAGCATGGTCGAGCCGATCTTCCCCTGGTTTTATTTCATCAACGAGCATGTGCTGCGCTTTCTAGGCAAGCGTGAGCCGCACGATTACTACGCCGGTGCGTGGTGGTATTACCTGCCGCGCATGCTGCTTTACCTGTTTCCCTGGTCCTTGCTCCTGGTCGGCCTGGTTCAACGCCGTTCTGGTCATGGGCAGGGTGCCGGTGGAGACGAGACCCGCCAGCTCTCGCGTTTCCTGTTTTTGGCCTGGTCGCTGCCGTTGCTGTTCTTTTCCGTATCGAGTGCAAAGGCCAACTACTACCTGGTCGTGGTCATGCCGTTCGCGGCATTCCAGCTTGCGCTGGCACTGGAGCAGCGCGATTTTCTCGCGCCGCGCTGGCGCATGGCACCCGGTTTTCTCCTTGCATTGATCACCGGCGGCGCGGCGATGTTTTTGACTGTGCACGGTACGCACCTCGCCGCCGAGCCGGCAATCCTCGGCTATCCGCCGCTGCAATTTGCCATCGGGAGCTTGGTCATGCTTTGCGTGGCGGGGCTGGCGGCGGGAATCGCCGCAGGATGGTCGAGCCGGGTAGGGGTGACCAGTTACCTGCTGCCGGCGGCACTCTGTGCGACCGCGCTGCTGGTTGCAATCAATGCCGTCGAGCCGCTGGTGTCGAACCGCCCACTGGCGCAATACTTGCAGCACGACTTGCCAGGGCGGCCGGTGTATCTGTACCGCAACTTCGAAGAACTGTCGTCACTGCCGTTCTATCTAGGACAGCCGGTACATGTGATCGACAGCCGCAGCAATGACCTGTATTGGGGCAACAAGCTGCAACCCAACACGCTTTTGATTGATGAGGTGACGTTCGCGCAAGCCGCAACGGCGCATCCAGTCGCCGTGGTGGTCATGCAACGGCAAATGGAAGATTTTCGCGCCACGCCATACTTTGGCCGCTTCAAAGGACAGATTCACATCGGCACAAATACGGTTTTTTACAATTGAACAAAAAATTCCATTGATAACTGTACGGCTATACAGTAAATTATTGTGAATTTATCGCAACGCGCGATGTGACAATTAAACAAGACTTATATTCAGTAATCCTCTCAGGCAAACGAAGAAGGAAAATTTGTGGAAAATCAACATTACTCTCTGATCGAGACCCTGACCTCCGAGGAAACCGATGGTTTGCCGATTCTGGGAACGCTGGTCGAACAAATCGTGCATTTGTTGAGTTCGAATACGCTTTTCACCGACATCATCATCCACCAGAACAGCCCCATCATGCTGCGCCAGCCCAAGCGCCTGGTTGCCGTGTCGGATACGCCGATCACGCTGGAAGAACTGGAAGAATTTTTCGAGGTGATCGAGCCCGATTGGGAAGACAAGATCAAGGATCGCGCGTTCGACCGTTCCAAGGACCTGTATAGCGCGCGCATCCGCGCCAACTGCTTCACCTTTCAGGGCAAGAAACGCCTGGGTTGCGTGATCCGGCGCTTTCCGACCGAACCGATGAGCCTGAACCGCATCGGCCTGCGGCCCAATTCGCAAGCCTTCGCCAAGCTCGACAACGGGCTCGTGTTGATCATCGGTGACACGTGCCAGGGCAAGTCCACCACCATCGCGTCCTTGCTCGACGAGATCAACAAGAACCGCTCGGGGCATATCATCACCATCGAAGACCCGGTCGAAACGCTGATCCCGCAACGCAAATGCATCATCACGCAGCGTGAAGTCGGCGCGGACGGCGACGTTGGTAGCTATTATCTCGGCGCGCTCGACGCCTTGCGCGAACGGCCCGACGTGATCCTGATCGGCGAAATCCGCGATGCGCAGACTGCGCAAGAGGCGTTGGCGCTGGCCGAGTCCGGCCCGCTGGTGTTCGCCACCCTGCACGCGCGCTCGACCGAACTCGGCCTGCAAAAGCTGCTGCGCCTGCTCGGCAACACGGAAACCCAGGCGCAGGCGCTGTCTTCCGCCTTGCGCGGCGTGATTTGCCAGGCGCTGCTGCCGTCCGTCAAGGGCGATGGCTTTCACCTGGCGACCGAGTGCCTGACGATTACTGCGGATGTGGCGGCCCTGATCGAAAAAGGCGACACCGGCAGTATCCGTGCGCTGCTCGACAAATCGGGCGCAATTCCCGATTCCGGTTGCCATACGATGAACGACGATTTGTTTGCCTTGATCAAGGCCAAGAAAGTCGGCATCGACGATGCGCGTCGCGCCACGACTGATCGCATCAAGTTTCTCGACATGATCAAGTGATGCGCAATGTTACCGGGTAGCGCGTGCTGAAGCGGGGTGCGCTGGCGTTTGTCTTTCTCTGGTTCGCCATCGGCGGCGTCGCCCATTTTGTGACGCCCGACTTTTTCCTGAAGATTGTGCCGCCGAATCTGCCGTTGCGGATGGAAGCCGTGTATGTCAGCGGTTTCTTTGAGCTGGTCGGCGCGGCTGCGCTATTGCACCGCGTGCTGCGCAGGGCGGCCGGGATCGGCTTGTTTCTGCTGGTGATCGTCGTGACGCCGGCAAACGTCTACATGTGGCAGCACGCAGACCTGTTTCCAGCGATTCCGGAAATTCTTCTGGCGCTCCGGCTGGTGTTGCAGATGATATTGCTGGCGCTGATCTGGTGGTCGACACAGGCTGAAAGCGAGAAGGGGGAGTAGCGCGGGGGGATGCGATCATTCCACCCGCGCGTTTGCGCCGCGTAGCGCGTCGCCGTTACTTCAAGACCCACGACACCTTAACCGATTCCCATGCGGCATTGCCTGGAGCGGCGGTGTTGGCAGCGCCGCTCTTGAACACGCAGCGCTTGATGGCGCGCACGGAGGCGGAATCGAGATCGGTGTAGCCGCTGGATTCGACCAGTTTCACATCCTTGACCTTGCCGCTGCCGTCAACTTTGAACGCCACGATAACTTCACCGGTCTCTTCCTCTGCTTGCCACTCCTGTTTGTACTCCGGGACGCCGCAATCGTGCGCGTCAACGCGTGCGGAGGTTTCACCTGCCCACGCCTGGGTCGACAAACTTGCGAGCGACAATGCGGCCATCAAAGTGATCAGTTGGGTTTTCATAGTTCCTCCGTTTGCGTTGTTCGAAATGTGTCCTGCTGCGAACTCAATATACTTAGAGAGGTTGATCTTTGGAAATTTATTGTATTCATACCCCTCATTCCCAAAATGAATAACTCAAGGCTCCAAGAATCGACCACGCGCCGCATGCCCGCTTTGATGAGGTGTGCCGCAAATCCGTCATTCCCAACGTTGATATCTGGGTGCCAAATGCCTTGAAGGAGATTGATGCGTTGCTGATTGCCTATTTTTTCGGCGGCCTGTATGGCAGCTAACTCGGCAAGAAGCGCGAAATCCCCACTTCGACGGAGCGATGCCCGGCGCCTCCCGAGGGGGACACTGCGGTATAATTCCGGTTTCCGACTGAACCCGCGATGCCTACTGTCGAAGTGGCGCATTGCAACGACTCTCTTCTCGCCATGTTGATTCTGCCGGGCTCCAACGCTCTGTCTGCTTTCCGTACCCAAGGTTTATTGTCTCAATTGCAAGC
>FSYV01000571.1_pt1 | contig 10294 bp, 8 predicted proteins | sample 1638641 | NCBI WGS metagenome assembly FSYV01 (sample SAMEA3914813, study PRJEB12502) | metagenome | biome: forest; material: soil | place: Canada | collected 2011-07-07 | depth 0.3 m
CTGCAAATCAGCCTTCCTGCAGCACTCTGGAATCTCGACAAACCAAAAGTCGGTAGTTTGCTGGAAGCAGAAATGCTGCTTCCGGAAGTGCTGTCCATTCGTGTGTATGACACAACCACTGATGGACTATTTACCGGCAAGATGCGCAACCAGGCGGACCAGATCGTCGCCACCGATCCCGCTACGCCGCTCGAAGGTGCTGCCACCAACGCTGTGTTGACGTTTCGCGGCGTCGATCCCGACGTCGATACCGAGAAACCCGTCACGGTCGGGCGGGTCGCAGTGGTTTTCAGCCAGGAGCAGATACGCACCGCGCTGGCAGCTGAATTGATACGCAAGGGATTGGAGATCCTGACCCTCGATTTGATCCTGGTGTTGGCGCTGACCACCAGCCTGCGCCTGATCTTCAAACCGCTCAGGCGCCTGCATGCGGGTCTGTTCGAGCTGGCGACCAATGAAACCGAGAAGGTCGCAGAACTGCCGGAGGGAAGGCAGGACGAAATCGGCGACCTGGCGCGCGGGTTCAACCACATTCTGCGCAAACTGCGCTCCATCATCGAACAAACCAGGCAAGCCGAAGATGCGGCAAATCGTGCCTCGGCCGAAACCGAGCGCGCTTTGCAGGAACTGCAAAAAGCACAAGATTCCTTAATACAAAGCGAGCGATTGGCGTCCCTGGGCGGGCTGGTTGCCGGTATTGCGCACGAAATCAACACGCCGGTCGGCATCAGCCTGACCAGTGCCTCCGTCCTGCTCGAAGAAACCGGTCATATCAAACAGGCCATGACGGCAGGCAGCATCAAGAAATCCGACATCCTGGCCTATCTCGACACGGCGAGCGAAAGTGCGCGCCTGATCATGGCCAATGCTGATCGTGCTGCACAGTTGATCCAAAGCTTCAAGCAGATCGCGGTTGACCAGACCAACGAAATGCGCAGGCCGTTCAAGCTGAAGGAATATATCGACGAAGTGATCATGAGCCTGCACCCGAGACTCAAGCACACCCACATCAACGTGCTCGTCAATTGCCCCGACGACATCGTGCTCGACAGCTATCCGGGAGCCTTTGCCCAGGTACTGACAAACCTGACGCTCAATGCCTTGACCCACGCTTATGATGCAAACAGTATCGGATGCATCCATATCTGTGCCGTACAATGCGCGGACAACATCGACTTCAGTTTCAGTGACGACGGCAAAGGCATCGCAACGGAGAACCTGGAAAAGATTTTCGACCCATTCTTCACGACGCAGCGCGGGCGCGGCGGTACGGGCCTGGGTTTGAACATTGTTTTTAACTTGATCGCAAAACAATTCGGCGGAACGATAAGCGCCGAAAGCCAGCTTGGCACAGGTACGACCTTCAAGATACGCTTGCCGCGTAGCGCCCCCGGACAGGAGAACGCATGAACGAACAAGAATCAAGCGCCATGGATGCCGATTCCGAAGACTGGCTGATCGACGACGTTTTGGAGCCGGTCAAAAAACCGTCCGGTCCCGACGACCGTCCCATGCGCATATTGATCGTCGACGACGAAGTCGACGTGCATTCGGTCACCCGGCTGGCCTTGCGTAACGTCACCTTCAAAGGGCGCCCGCTGGAACTGATGAGCGCCTACAGCGGCGCCGAAGCGTTTGACGTGCTGGAAAAGAATGGCGACATTGCCCTCGTGCTGCTCGATGTGGTCATGGAAACCGAGGATGCCGGCCTGCGTCTGGTGGGCCGTATCCGCGACGAATTGCATAACCATCTGGTTCGTATCGTGCTGCGCACCGGCCAGCCTGGCCAGGCGCCGGAACAACAAGTGATCATCGATTACGACATCAATGATTACAAGGCCAAGACCGAGCTGACCACGCAAAAGCTGTTTACGACGGTGATCGCCTCGATGCGCGCCTACGAGAGCCTGTTGATGATCGAGCGCAGCCGGGTCGGGCTGTCCAAGATACTCGAAGGGGCAACCAATCTGTATCAGATTCACTCGCTGCGCGAATTTGCCTCCGGCGTGCTGAACCAGATCAGCGCGATTCTCGATGTCGGCGCCGATGGCGTCCTGTGCGTCGTCAAGGGCGGCGTGCTCGGAGATCAACCGGGGCCGGCAGTCATCGCCGCGACCGGCAGCTATGCCGCGTTGAACGATGTCGAATACCTTCCGGCCGATCACGCTCTGGCCGATGCCATCGCCAAGGCTTTCCGCGAGAAGCGCAGCCAATATGAGCATCCGGTCGACGTCCTGTTCATTCATACCCAGCAAGGGCACGAGTTCACGATTTCCGTCACGCCGCCCTGGCCGCTGGCCGGCATACAGCGGGAATTGCTCGAAGTGTTTTGCGCCCGCATCGCGGCCGCATTCGACAACCTCTATTTGTTCGGCCAATTGCGCAAGGCCCAGGAAGCCACCGTGATCGCGCTCGCCGACCTGGCGGAATTCCGCGACGAAGGCACGGGCGGCCACGTGCGGCGGGTGCAGTTGCTGACCGAGGCCATCGCCAACAAGATGCACGAGCGCGGGGCATGCCTGGACGAGCTGACACCGCAGTTGATCGAAATGATCGGCGTCGCCAGCATCCTGCACGATGTTGGCAAGGTATCGACACCGGACCATATCTTGCTCAAGCCCGGCATCCACACGCCGGAAGAGCGTACCGTGATGCAGACCCACGCCCAAGTCGGAGAAACGATACTCGACAAGGCGGCGAAGATGGTCGACGGCATGAGCTATCTGACCTACGGCGCGCAAATCGCCGGCTCGCATCATGAGCACTACGATGGCCAAGGCTATCCGCGTGGTTTAAGCGGAAAAGAGATCCCTCTGGCGGCCCGCATCGTGGCGGTGGTGGACGTGTTCGACGCCTTGCTGCATCGCCGCCCCTACAAGGAGCCGTGGCCGTTCGACGACATGATGCGCTATATACGCGAACGCCGGGGTACCCAGTTCGATCCCAATGTGGTCGACGCGCTGCTGGACCTGGTGAGCGAAGGTGCGCAGGACTGGATGATTGCGGCAGACGACTGATCCGCAGCAGTCACTGCCGGCCGGGCGCGGCCGCAATGACTGGAACGCGGCTCCTGACCGACTGCTACTTCTGCGGTGTGACGGGCGACTCCGTAATCGGCGCCCGCTTCGGTTCGCTTTCTGGAGCGCTGGACGATGGCCCGACGACCTTCTGTTTCACGTCTTTTGCCGTGCTTGCCACTGCGTGCGCTCCGCTTTTGACGCCATTGCCCACAGCATGAACGGCGTGTTTGGTCCCGTCTCCCACCTTATGCACCACCGTCCTGGTGCCGTGACCGATGGCTCGGGTGGTTTCCTTGGCTCCGGTTCCGACCGCATGGGCGGCATGCTTGACGCCTTGTCCAACCTCATGGCCGGTTTCCTTCACTTTCTCTCCGACCTCGTGCGCAGTTTCCTTGATTTTCTCCCCCGTGCTGGCGGACGCATCGTCCTGCGCATGAGCCAGCGAAACGGAAAGCGCCAGGGCGCAAAAAATAATAAAGGTCTTATTCATCATGCGCTTTACCTCATCAGACAAATTGGTTGAATTTCTTGCAAAACATCGAACGCCATTGTAATCCACCCTTGGCGATAATTAAGACATTGCCGATCCGCCAAGGTTCCGTCTCGGGTATCATCCACCCGTAACGATACGCCCCGGTCACGAAACCCCATGATAGACAATAACGCGCAAACCGTCGTGCTCGACACCAATGTTTGCCTCGATCTTTTCTTCTTTCGCGATCCCCGCTGGTCGCTTTTGATGGCAGGACTGCAACAGGGCTCGGTGCGGGCGATCACGCGCGAAGATTGCCGCGCCGAATGGCTGATCGTCCTGACCTACCCGCACTTGGGATTGCATGACGACGAGCGGCGCCGCTGCGGCGCCGAATTTGACCAATTGATCTCTTGCAAGAGCAAGCCGGAAAATGCAATTCGCCGGCCTTTGCTGCCTTTGTGCAGCGATCAGGACGATCAGAAATTCCTCGAGTTGGCCCATGACGAGAAAGTCGACGTTCTGATCACCAAGGACAAGGCCCTGTTGAAGCTGGCGCGCAAGGCCGCCAAGCATGGATTGTTCGCCATCCTGTCGCCCGAATCGTGGCTTCAAAACCAGGCCGGGACCGTAGTGGCATAATGCAGCGGATCGGATGCGCGCTTTTTGCAGCGTCCCCGCAATTTTATCTCTCGTAGCCTAAAGCATGCCAACCAGTCAACCTATTGCCGCCGCAGGCGGCGTGCACATCAAGTCCAAACTGCCGCACGTCGGCACCACGATATTCACAATCATGTCCAATCTCGCCGCCCTGCACAAGGCGGTGAACCTGGGTCAGGGCTTCCCCGATTTCGGCTGCGATCCCGCTTTGACCGACATGGTGAATCGCGCGATGCAGGATGGTCACAACCAGTATCCGCCAATGGGCGGCGCCGCGCCGCTGCGCATTGCGATTTCGGACAAGATCGCGACGCTTTACGGCCACCGCTACCACGCCGACAACGAAATCACGGTTACCGCCGGCGGCACCCAGGCCCTGCTGACGGCGATCCTGTGTTGCGTGCATGCGGGCGACGAAGTGATCGTCATCGAACCGGCTTTCGACAGTTATCTGCCTGCCATCCACTTGGCCGGCGGGGTTGCGGTCTGTGTGCCGATGCGACTCAGCAACCAGGGTTATTCGGTAGATTGGCAAGCCGTAGGCGCTGCAATTACGCCCAGAACCCGCTTGATCATGATCAACACCCCGCACAACCCGACGGCGACGGTGTTTGCACCGTCCGACATGGAACAGTTGCGCGCTCTGGTGCAGGGCACCGATATCCTGATTTTGTCGGACGAAGTCTACGAACATATGGTCTACGACGGCCGGCAGCATGAATCGGTGAGCCGCTATCCGGAACTGCTTGAACGCAGTTTCGTCGTCTCCAGCTTCGGCAAGACCTTTCACGTGACGGGCTGGAAAGTCGGCTATGTCGCCGCACCAGCGGCATTGACTGCAGAATTTCGCAAGGTGCACCAGTTCAACGTGTTCACGGTCAACACGCCGATGCAACATGGCATCGCCGCCTACCTGGGCGACCCGGCGCCCTACCTGGCCCTGCCGGCGTTTTACCAGCGCAAGCGCGACCTGTTTCGCGCTGGTCTCGAATCCACGCGCTTCAAGCTCTTGCCGACTGAAGGGAGCTATTTCCAGTGTGTCGATTACCGCGCGATTTCGGACCTGGGCGAAGCGGAATTTGCCACATGGCTGACCACGGAAATTGGCGTAGCGGCGATTCCTGTTTCAGCGTTTTACCGCGAACCCAGGGAATCGGGCATCGTGCGTTTTTGTTTTGCCAAGAAAGAAGAGACCTTGAACTTGGCCTTGGAGCGGCTGGCTAAAGTCTGACCATTTACTTAGGCACCTCTAAAATCGTAGCGAGCGACTCAAGGTCGAACCGAGAAGCGCAGCCGTACGACTGTACGGTGAGCATCACAGGTCCGAGATTGAGCCGCGCAGTAGATCTTAGCGGTGCCCTAGCGCAGTTGCTGCAGTTTTTGTTCTACAAACGCCTGCAGTTCCGGCGTCAACGTGTTTGTCGCCTTGGCGCGCGCAAACGCCTCGTGCGCGTCCGCCGTCCGGTTTTCCGCCTGCAGCGATATGCCCAGCCCCATCCACCAGACGCCGCTTTGCGGTGTGCTGCCGAGCGCGATCGTGTATTGCTCGATGGCCTCCTTGTTGCGCTTGTCGCGCTGGAGCAAGGCAGCCATGAAAGCATGATAGTCGGCGCGCGCGCCGGCATGCGGCAAACCGCGCTCGAGCGTGGCCAGCGCCGCATGAACATCGCCCTGCTCCACCTGCACGCGCGCCACGATCATGCTCAACCCGGTCTGTGCTGGATCGAGCGCCAGTCCTTCCTGTGCCAACCGGATCGCATCGTCGTTGCGCTTGCCTTGCAACAGGAGTCCAACCAGCGTTTGTCGTGCAGCGGCGTGTCGCGGATCAAACTTCAGCGCTTGCTCGAGTCCGGCCATGGCGTCGGCTTGGCGGCCCGACTGCAGCGCGATGCCGGCCTTGCGGAATTCGTTTTCCGCCTGTTGTTGCGGGGTCAGTTCCTTGACCTGCTTGGTCAGGTTCAACTGCCGCGCCGTTTCCAACGCCGCATCGGCATTCGCACGTGCCGTGCCGTTTTGCGGCGCCTCCCTGGTTGCATCTTTTGCGCCATCCGTGACGCTGTCGCGCCGGGCCTGCGGCGGCCTGCCATCGTCCGCCTTGCGCGCATCGCGACTGCTTTCAGCGCGTGACTTTGGCGATCCAAGTTCAATCGGCGCATCGTCCGCTTTGCGCGGCGCAAGCGAATCAGGCGCAGATGCCCCTGTAGTCACGGCGGCTACCGGCAGCGCGGGCTCCGCAGGCAACGGCGATTGAGCGATCGGCGACGGCAGGGCATTCAGACCCGAATCGATCTTGAGTGCCAGGTTCTGCGTCGCGGGCACCACCGGGACCGGGCGCAACCAGAACCAGGTTCCCATGCCGATCAGTACCAGCGACAACACCAGCACCAGCCACCACGCCGGATGCACGCGCTTGCGCTCTGGCACAGCCCTGATCTGGTTGTGCATAGTGCCGCCGGCGTTGTTGCCCACGCTGCGTTGCTCGAGGTCCTGCAACATTTGATTGATCAGGCTCATAGGAAATACGCCCATACGGCACCGCTGCCGGCCAGAAAAGCTGCAATCGGCAGCAACCACCAGATACGCCACGCACTGCGGGCCGCAATCGTGTCCCTGGCTGCAACCTTGACATGACGCGCCGTCACTTCGCGCCTGCCCTCGCCATAAGCCAGCATGAGCGCCTTGTGCGCCAGGACGTTGACCAGGCGCGGTATGCCGCCGCTGGATACGTGCAGCGATCGCACCGCACTGCGGCTGAACAGGCGCGCGCCGGTAAAGCCGGCCACGCCCAGGCGATGCGACAGGTAAAAATCAAGATCGTCGCGCGTCAACGGCAGCAGATGATAATGAAAGGTAATTCTCTGCGCCAATTGGCGTATCGCTTCGTTGCGCAAATTGCGATCGAGCTCGGGTTGGCCGAACATCACGATCTGCAGCAGCTTGCGTTTTTCGGTTTCGAGGTTGGTCAGCAGGCGCAGCGCTTCCAGGCTTTCCTGCGGAATCGCTTGGGCCTCGTCCAGGCAAACTACGACTTTCTTGCCTTCGCGTGCCAGCACCAGCAGGCGATGATTGATCGATTTGAGCAACTGATGCTGGTCGACATCCTTGTCGAGCACAAGGCCGAGTTCATCGGCCAGCGCCAAAATGAGCGTGCGCGGCTCAAGAAACGGATTGGGGATGTAGGCGGTGACGAAACTTTCGTCCAGCGTGGCCATGAACTTGCGGCAAAGCAGCGTCTTGCCGGTGCCAACCTCGCCCGTGATCTTGATGAAGCCTTCGCCATTGCGGACGGCAATCAAGAGCGTGTTGAGGGCCTCCTGCGAACTCGGGCAAAGGAAAAAGAAGCTGGTGTCGGGTGTGATACCGAACGGCAGCTCAGTCAGGCCGAAGTGAGACTTGTACATGATGGTGCGACATTATCCTAACTCGGCGGCTGGCGATAGATCAGTGTAGAGGCTGGACGTTACGCGGATCCAGCGCGTCGATGTGGCGCTGGCTCTCCAGAATGTTTTGCTCCCAGCTGTCATCGTCCTTGACGATGGTCGGCTTGATCAAAATCACCAATTCGCTCTTGGCGGTCGTCTGGTCGGTATTGCGGAACAAGGCGCCGACGAACGGCACGTCACCGGCACCCGGCACCTGCGATTTATCCGATGTGGTATTTTGCTTCATCAGGCCGCCGATTGCCACGATATGCCCGTCCTGGCCGCGTACCACGCTGTCGGTCTCCTGGGTCGCGCTCGATGCCAAGGGCAGGATCAGCGTGCCGCCTATGCCCAGGTTGATCGTCTGCGTGACGGTTGTCACCTGCGTCACCGACGGGTGCACGTGCAATATGATGTTGCCGTCGGCGTCGATTTGCGGTGTCACGTCAAGTACGACACCGGAAAAGAACGGCTCAAGCGTTACATTCGGCGTGGTCGTGTTGCTGGCTCCGCCGCTGGTCGTCGTGGTGCTGACATTGGTGACAAAGAAATCGTCGGTGCCGACCTTCAACACCGCTTTTTGATTGTTCAATGTCGCAATGCGCGGATTCGACAGCACATGGACCGAGCCTTGCGATTCAAGGAAGGTGATCAGCGCCGCAAAATTGCTGGTCTGCAGCGCCAGGCCGAATACCGAGCCGCCGTTGTTGGTCGACGGATTGAAAGACGCGCCGGTCAAGGCAGAAATCGCTGCCGCGCCAACGGTGGACAACGCCGTGGTGGAAGCACTGCCATCCGCAGGCAGCGCGCTCAGACTCGTGCCGGGCTGACCGAAGCCGGTCGATACGCGGTTCGACGTGTTGCCGCGGAAAGAGGCGAAGGAAGCCCAATTGATCCCGGTTTGGTAGCTGCCGTTCAATTGCACTTCCAAGATCTTGGCTTCGAGTATGACCTGTCTATCTACCGATAGCTGCGCCGCTTTCAAATAGGCAGCAACGTTGCGCAATTCTTCCGGTAGCGCACGCACCACGACCACGCCAGACTGCGGGCTGATCACCACACTGCGTCCGTCCTGTTTGCCGACGATCGCCTCCAGCGCATTCTTCAGGTCGCTCCAGAAATCACTGGTCGACGTGGTGCTGATCTTGCTGCTGTCGACACCAGTCGAGGTAGTCGTGCCTTGCGGCTGGCCGTTGCTGGTGGTCGGCGTCAAACCTGACGGTGAACCCGAGTTATTGGTGCCGGCAACGCTTTGCGTACCCGGCACGGTATTGGCCGAATTCGAAATGACCCGGGTATCGGAACTGCCGCGCCGGCTTCCCGTCAGGTAGTTCACCTGAAATACCCTGGTCTGGATCGTCAGCGGACGGATGGTGATGCGCGTACCTTCGACCCGATAGTCATAGCCATACAAGTCACGAATCGCGTCGAGCGCCTCGAACAGCGTCACGTCCTTGAGGTTGGCCGAAATCGCGCCCGAGACGTCAGGATGCACCAACATGTTGTAACGGGTGCCGGATACGATGGCGGTAAAGAACTGGTTCGCGGGAACATTATTGAAGCTCAAACTGAAACGCTCTTCCATCGGCGCCCTGGCCTTGGGCATTTCGATGTTCAACGGTGGCAATAGCGCGGCCGCGACCTCGTCCGGTCGGCTCGCCTTGACATTTGCCTTGCCGGCAGCGTTCATCTCACTCTTGATCTCGTCGTAAGTGTCGTTTTTCGGGGCCGGGGTCTTGCATGCTGCCAAGCCCAGTGCCGCCATGATCAGGATAAATTTTCGCACTCTCATTTTCCCTTTGTTGGGCTATCCGGACTCGCTCCGGCATGACTATCCGAGCCAGGTTTATAGAGCGACGGATAAAGCTTCAAGACTTGCTTGTCTTTTCCGGTCCGCAGCACAACCTCGTTTTCCGATATCGATATGACTTGCGCCTCACCAAATTTGTCCCCCATCTTCACGGTCTTGCCGCTGATGATCGCGATCCTGCGGGTCGACGAGATCAGGATCGATTGCAACACCGGTCCGGCATATGTCTCGCCCTGATCCTTGGCCAATCCGGCAGGCGGGCGCGTTGGATCGACGACCGTCTGCGCATGCGCGCCGGCACACAGCAACAGCAACCCCAGCAACGATACCTTGTTCAAATGTTGAGCCATTTCTTGTCGAGACTCAGCGTATATAACGTCAGAGTCAGTCTTAATTTTGAGGAATCGTCCACGTCAAGTTTCGCGCCGCCCCAATACAAGCGCCAGGGCATTCCCTCAAGGGCCGTCATGTAGCCGACCATGTCCGCGTAACTCCCTTCCAGGACAATTTCGACGCCATGTTTGTACACGCCACCCGCAGGCGCGCCGGGGGCCTTGCCGTCGGCCGGCGCGCCATTGGCAGTTGTGCCCTTGTCCGCAGGGGCATTGCCCGGTTCCGCTGCGGTCACATCCTGCGCCGGCAACGTGTGCAATGAGATCAAATGCAGGCGCCCGTTCTGCTTGAGGATATCTTCCAGCAAACCAGTCATGCGGTCCGGCGGCACCAGGCCCTTGCGCATATCTTCCAATGATGCTTGCATTTGCGCCAATTTTGACTTGGCCTGCGCCAATATTATCTGCTTGGCGGCATCCGGATTGCGGTTGTAGCTGGCGACGGAAGCGCGAATTTCCGCCTGCATGCCGGAAATTTGGGATTGGTCCTGCGCGATCTGCGCGGTAAGGACATTGTC
>FSYV01000348.1_pt1 | contig 10283 bp, 8 predicted proteins | sample 1638641 | NCBI WGS metagenome assembly FSYV01 (sample SAMEA3914813, study PRJEB12502) | metagenome | biome: forest; material: soil | place: Canada | collected 2011-07-07 | depth 0.3 m
ACCCTATGTATCACGCTCGCGCAAAAATAGGATGAGCAAACAAAAATGGGTTACATGTTTTCACATGTAACCCATTGATTTCCCTGCATGTCTGGTTGGTAGGCCGTGTAGGGGTCGAACCTACGACCAACGGATTAAGAGTCCGCTGCTCTACCAGCTGAGCTAACGACCCAACGAGCCGAGAATTATACAGCGAATTTATTTGTTTTTGCAAGCCCCTTTGAATCTTTCCTGATACATCATGCATCGGGCCGGCGATTTTCGGTCTTGCCGGTACAGATGTCGGGGAGCGTTGGTGGCCCGTCTACTGCGTCAGCGCCGCCGTCACTTTCAATATCTCATCGACCGTGGTCGTGCCTTCGATCACCTTGTAGGCACCGGCCACGCGCAGGGGCTTCAGCCCGTCTTGCATGGCCTGGTCCTTCAGGTCGTGCAGGTCGGTTTCCTGTTTGATCATCTTGGAAAATTTTTGCGTAATGGTCAGCAGTTCGTACAGGCCGGTGCGGCCACGGAAACCGGTTTCGCGGCATTCCGGGCAGCCTATCGGGCGGTAGATCAGCGCGGGCTTGGGGATGTCCTGGCCTTCGCACAGGTTGGTCCAGACGTCGTCGGCGATCTCGCCGCCGGTGGTCTTGCAAGCGGGGCAGAGCGTGCGCACCAGGCGCTGCGCCATGATGCCGATCAGCGTGGCTTCGAGCAGGTAGTAGGGCACGCCGAGTTCGAGCAGGCGCATGACGGCAGAGGGCGCGTCGTTGGTGTGTAGCGTGGACAGCACCAGATGGCCGGTGAGGGCGGCCTGGATCGCCATTTCGGCGGTTTCCAGGTCGCGGATTTCGCCGACCATGATGATGTCGGGGTCTTGCCGCATCAGGGCGCGCACGCCGTCGGCGAACGACAGGTCGATGCCCTGCTGCACCTGCATCTGGTTGAACGAGGCCTCGACCATTTCAATCGGGTCTTCCACCGTGCAGACATTGACTTCGGAAGTCGCCAGCGCCTTCAGGGTGGTGTAGAGCGTGGTGGTCTTGCCGGACCCCGTGGGACCGGTGACGAGGATGATGCCGTGCGGGCGCTTGGTCAGGCTGTCCCAGCGTTGCGCGTCGTCGGCTGGGAAGCCGAGTTCGGGCAGGGTCTTGACCACGACTTCCGGGTCGAAGATCCGCATCACCATCTTTTCGCCGAAGGCGGTCGGCAGGGTCGAGAGGCGCAATTCGATTTCCTGTCCGCCCGGCGTGCGCGTCTTGATGCGGCCGTCCTGCGGGCGGCGCTTTTCGATCACGTCCATGCGGCCCAGCAGCTTGGTGCGCGCCGTCATGGCGATCATCACCGAAGCCGGCACCTGGTACACCTGGTGCAGGATGCCGTCGATGCGGAAACGGATCACGGCGGTGTCGCGCTTCGGTTCCATGTGGATATCGGAAGCGCGCTGGTCGAATGCATATTGCCACAGCCAGTCGACGATGTTGATGATGTGCTGGTCGTTGGCGTCGACCTGCTTGTTGCTCGCCCCCATTTCGACCAGTTGCTCGAAATTGTTGCGCAGCGACAGGTCGGCATTGTTGAGCTTGCGTGCACCCTTGATCGACTTGGCCAGCGTGAAGAATTGCGACGTGTATTGTGCGATGTCGAGCGGGCTGGCGATCACCAGCTTGATATTGCGGCGCGAGATGCGCGAGATCTCTTCTTCCCACTCGGTGTTGTAAGGGTCCGCCGTGGCGACCGTCAGGTCGGTTGCCGTCAGCGCCACCGGCAGGATGTGGAAGCGCGCCGCATACGCGGCCGACATGACGTCCGCCACCTTGGTAAAATCGACCTTGAGCGGGTCGATGCGCAGGAACGGCAACTGCACCTTGCCGGCCATCCATTCGACCAGCCAGTCCAGTGTCAGCGAGCGGTGCGGCGGGAAGGCCGACAGCAGCTTGCATTGTGCAATGGCGACCAATGGATGCATCGGCAAGGTCGCGTTCTTGAAGATCGCCTGCGCCTGCGTGTAGTGCTTCTTTGCCTCCGCCTTCTCCACCACGCCGTCGGCCAGCAGCCAACTGAAGATTTGCTGCAGGTCCAGTGCCTTGGTCGCGACTTTGTTCATGGTAATGTGGGAGTGTCTACACGCTCGCGGTGAAGTAGACGCTAGGGTAACAGTTGGCGCAGGTTTTGGTAAGGGCGGGGTCGTAAAAGTGCGTAAATGCGGGCAAATGTATTTTCGGCAACCATATTGCTCGCTTATGCTGGCGCGTAGCGCTCCTTCAACCCGTTGACCCATGATTTGGCCGGCAGCTTCGTCTGCAGGTTGATTTGCTTCGCCTGCTCATGCAGGACGGCGAAATCGAGCGCCGCCTTGCGCTTGAAGGCGATGGCAACCACATTGCCCTGGTGGACTTCCGGCAGGCACAGCACCTCGGAAAAGGCGAAGCGCATGGCCTTGAGATTCCTGGCGTAGCTCGGGTGATCGCCGAACAGGTTGACCGTCATCACGCCGTCGTCGCGCAGGCACGCGGCGCAGGCCTGGTAAAATTCGGGCGTGTCGAGCACAGGGCCGCGCGCCGTGGCGTCATACAGGTCTACCTGCAACACGTCGAGGCTGTTATGGCGAATCGGGTCGTCGACGAAATCCTGCGCATCCATTTCCAGCACGGCCAACCGGTCGTCTTCCGGCGGCAGCTTGAACATGCTGTTGCAGATCGCAATCACCGCCGGGTTCAATTCAACCGCCGTGACTCGCGCCTGCGGAAATTCTCGGTAGCCGAATTTTGTCAACGCGCCGGTGCCGAGGCCGAGCTGCGCGATGTGACGCGGCTGTTGCACGAACAGCATCCACGCCATCATCTGCTGCGCGTATTCGAGCTCGATCCAGTCCGGCTTGCGCAGACGCATCGCGCCCTGTATCCATTCCGTGCCGAAATGCAGGAAGCGCACGCCGTCCTGCTCGGACAAGGTGACCGGTGCATATTTCGGCTTGCGCCGCGCTTTCGGTTCAGCTTCCGGCGCGGCTTTCTTGCCTGGGCCAGCCTTGCGATTGGCGTCGGCTTCGATGGATTTGCGTTTGATGAGCATGCGGCTTCTGGTTTCAGGTTGTTTCAAGTTTTCTTGTCGCTGGCTTGTGAGCGGTCGAGCAATCCCTTGGCAGCTTGCCGGTCGAACGCCATTTGGCGCCGTGCGCAGGAGACGGGTTGGAAAACAAGGGTACATCGTCACGCCGATTCCTGACCTGAATCGTTCTTGTCGTAAGCACTCACTTGGGCGACCATTATGCCACGAGAGGCGGCAATCATTGAACGAGCGCCGTGAGAGTAGCCTTCCTTGAGTCGGGGCCAAGTGCGCAGTGTGTGCGACCTGGCGCAATGGCAATGTCGCAAGATACCGGCCGGCGCGAAAATGCCGAACCCCCGCGACTATGGCCGCTGCCATCCATCGCGCGGGAGAAATACATTGCCGTGGTGCGATACTATATGAGGCTGTAACTGGCGATGTGCAAGGCAAGGTTTGCATGTCGCTGCTCGTGACGTAACCGGGCAACCAGGCAACCAGGTGCCTGTCTGGTGCCAACACTTGGCGCGTCTTCATGGAAACTTGGGAATAAGGACGTAATATGATTCGTGGTAGCGATTTCAACATTCGGCATGTTCGCAAGGATGACCTTGCCGAGCTGATACCTCTCCTGAACGATTCCGACTTGCGCGGCGAATATCTGCCCTGGAAAATCGTGTCGCCTTCCGAAACTGAAAAGAAATTCGAGCAGGACGGCCTGTCGAGCGAAGCATTTGAACGGTTGCTGATCGTCGACCAGGCCGATCAGATACTTGGAACCATTTTTCATTTCAAATCGGTGCCGTATTTCAACGCACGGGAAATTGGCTACATCATGCTTTCGCCCAAGCATCGAAATGCCGGCATCGCCTCAAAAGCCGTCAAACTACTGACGCACTACCTGTTCGATTCGCAGCTCATCAACAGGCTGGAAATTCGCATGGACACGCGTAACCTCGCGTCCGAAAAGGTTGCGATCAAATGCGGATACACCAAGGAGGGTGTGGCGCGAGGCGCCAATTTTGTGCGCGGCGAGAACGTTGATATGAACGTCTATGCCTTGCTGCGTGACGAGGTCCGAAAGTGACGGGATGCCCGACGATTTACGGCGAGGCGGAAAGCTGAAAGAGATTATCCCCTGCCATTGTGCTCAAAACACCCCAGGCCTTGGCCTTCTCGGTGTACGCCAAGGTGAACGCAGGGCTACTCGACGGCAATTTCACGATGTCATAGCGCGCGGCAGTCTGCCCAAGGTTTTTCACGCCGATGCGCGCCGCCGTCGCGCCGTTGAACGCGATCGTTTTCAATTGCGGCAGGCTGGCCGCAAGTTGCGCCAGATCGTTGTCGTCACGCTCGCGTATACCGCTGTCGAGGCTGCCGTGGCGTCGGGCTTCCGCAACGACATCCCACAGCCCCACGCCGTGCGCGAGCAGCGTTTGCAGGCGCTCGGTATACTGCATGGTGACCAGGTCCTGTGCGATGACTTGCGACATCAGGTGCCAAAAGCGGTTTTGCGGGTGGGCATAGTATTGCGCCTGCGCAAGCGAGAGTTCGCCCGGGAGGCTGCCGAGCACGAGCAGCCTGACGTTGCTGTCGATTACTGGTGCGAAGCTGCGTTTGCGCGTGCCTTGGGCTGCGGTGGCAGCATCAGGTGGTTGTTTATCTTTGCTCATGATGTTCATGACGTATAGGCGGCCAGTTGGCGCGTAGCGGCGTCCAGCGCTGGCAACGGAATCAATGCATCTCAAACCTTGGACTTTACACGATGAATCACCCAGTCATCATCATCACCGGCGGCAGCCGCGGCATCGGCGCCGCCACGGCCCAGATTGCCGCAGCGCGCGGCTATGCCGTTTGCATCACCTACCGCGATCGCAAGGATGCGGCTGCGGCAGTGGCCGACGCCATCCTGCTGTCGGGCGGCAAGGCCATGGCGCTGCAAACCGATGTCAGCGACGAGAAGCAGGTCATGCGCCTGTTCGAGACGGCCGAACGCGAACTCGGTGCCATCAAGGCGCTGGTCAATAGTGCCGGCGTGCTGGAGCGGCAGATGCGTGTCGATGAAATGGACGCGGCGCGGCTGCAGCGCGTGTTTGCCACCAATGTCATCGGCAGCTTCCTATGCGCGCGCGAGGCCGTGCGGCGCATGTCGACGCGCCACGGTGGCGCAGGCGGCGCGATCGTCAACCTGTCGTCGGCCGCAGCGCGCATCGGTTCGCCCGGTGAATATGTTGATTATGCCGCCTCCAAGGGCGCCATCGACACCCTGACGCTCGGGCTGGCCAAAGAGGTGGCGGCCGAAGGGATACGCGTCAATGCCGTGCGTCCCGGGGTGATCTACACCGACATCCACGCCAGCGGCGGCGAGCCGGGGCGGGTCGATCGCGTCAAGGACAGCGTGCCGATGCGTCGTGGCGGCCATGCGGAAGAGGTGGCGCAAGCCATCATGTGGTTGCTCTCCGACGAGGCATCCTATACGACAGGGGCATTGCTTGACGTGGCTGGCGGACGCTGAGCGGCTATGAAAAGCATCGCCACGGACGGCCAGTTTCTCCGGCACGCAGCCGCTGCGCGGAGGATGATTGCATTCAGGCGCGAAGGCTATGAAAATGTAACATGGCGAAGTAAAATGGAAACAGACCAAAATAATATCTGGAGGCGACATGGAACACACCAATCCGCAACACAGTCAGCGGCAGATTGTCACGCTGATTGCGAAATACTCGGAAAGCCATTTAAATCCGGCCAACGAGTTGATTCATTGCATTTGCGTGCCGGCCATCGTGCTGTCCTTCCTTGGCTTGCTGTGGTCGGTTCATCCACTGCTGGCATTGGGCGCGACCATCGTCTCCTTGCTGTACTACGCCAATCTGTCGCTGCCGTTCGCTTTTGGCATGCTGTTGATGTCGTCGGCCATGCTATGGCTGCTGGAATTCATGCCGCAGGCGGCAGTGCTGCCCGGGTCCATCGCCGTGTTCGTCGTGGCCTGGATCGGTCAGTTCATCGGCCACAAGATCGAAGGCAAGAAACCCTCGTTTTTTGACGACCTGCGCTTCCTGTTGATTGGGCCGCTGTTCGTGCTCGGCGTGTTGTATCGCCGCCTGCATATTTCCTACTGATTGTGGCGAAAATCGCGATACTGGGCGCCGGCTCCATCGGCGCCTATGTCGGCGCTGCGCTGACCGATGCCGGCGGCGATGTCGTCATGATCGGTCGCGCGCGCATGGCGCAGCAGGTCGCCGAACATGGCCTGCATCTGACAGACCTGCACGGCGGCGCGGTCTCGCTGGCGCCGCAGCAGGCGCACTACACGCAAGATCCCGCGACGCTGGCCGATGCCGACCTGATCCTGGTCACCGTCAAAAGTGCCGACACCGCGCAGGCGGCCAACACCATCGCCGAACACGCGGGGGCCGGCACGCTGGTGATCAGCTTTCAAAACGGCATCGGCAATGCCGACACCCTGCGCGCCGTCTTGCCGCACCATCTGGTGTTGGGCGGCATGGTGCCGTTCAACGTTGTGCAAATGCCGGGGAACCGCTTGCATCGCGGTACCGAAGGCGAGCTGATGCTTGAAGCCTCGCCCGCCATCGAAGGATGGAAACCACTGTTTGCCTCGGCCCGCCTGCCTCTGCTCGAACGCAACGACTTCGTTGCGGTGCAATGGGGCAAGTTGCTGTTGAACCTGAACAACTCGGTCAATGCCTTGTCCGGCTTGCCGCTGAAAACCCAATTGTCGCAGCGGGCCTACCGGCGTTGCCTGGCCGACCTGGTCGAGGAGGCTTTGGCGATTCTCACGGCGGCCGGCATCGCGCCGGCCCAAATCGCCCGCATCGGCCCGCATCGACTGCCCATGCTGCTACGCCTGCCGGACTTCCTGTTCAAACGCATTGCTGCCGCCATGCTGCGCATCGATCCCGAGGCGCGCTCGTCGATGTGGGAGGATTTGCAGGCCGGGCGGCGCACCGAAGTTGATTATCTCAACGGCGCGGTGGTTGGGTTGGCCCGGTCGTTAGGCAGGGAGGCGCCTCTGTCGCGTCGTATGGTGCAGTTGATCCATGCAGCGGAGGAAGGCGCGCAGACGGTGCTTGATGGCGCCGCCTTGCATGCCGCGTTGCATGCAGTTGGTTGATGAAGTGGGCTTGCCATCGATCCAAAACATGGTCCACCGATGGCGCGACCGTCGCGGGTTATCGGCGTGGTGTTGATGGCCTTATCTTCTTCATAATGATGCACGCGCAATGAATGCAATATTTCTCACTGTTACCAACATTCTCATTATCGTTGTTATTGTCATCATATCGACATATCGGCCGGCTAGACTCCGAGCTTTACAACCAGGCAACGGGTCATGTCATGCGTGCACAAAAAATCCTGATCGTTTCTGCCGTTGCGGCAGCGTTGTCTGCGTGCGGCGGCAGTAGCAGCACACCTGCAGCGGGCACGTCTCCCGCACCCGCGATTGCCGTACCATCCTCGGTCGCTGCCGCGACCCCAGGCTACACCATCTCGGTGCTTGCGCAAGTTGCAGGAGCGCTGCGCCCCGACGACTTGATCGTGCATGGCGGTAATCTCTACGTTGTTGCGCAAGACAACAACAATAATCCGGACGGCACCAATGTTGCCGGCACCACGCCGCAAAGCAAGGTCATCGAATACGACATGAACGGCAATGTCCTCAATTCGTTCAACGTGCCGGGCCATCCCGACGGCCTGATGGAATACGACGCCAATACGGTCTGGGTCAGCACGAATGAAGATGCCGATGCCATGCTGATCGTCATCAACACAGCGAACAATACGCAGACGACGTTATTGCCCGACGCCACACCAATTCATGGCGGCGGTTTGGATGACATGAAATTGCTCAATGGCGTGGTCTATACCGCCGCGTCGAATCCGAGTGTAGGCCCTGCGACCGCCACCGCAGTAAACGGCGTCAGCACGGTACCGGCACTCTATACGATCACGCTCAATTCGGACCAAAAGACTTTCCACCTGACGCCGGCATTGATGGGCAATGCCACGGCCAACAATATAGTCGGCGGCGGCACGTCCACACTCAATTTGACCGATCCTGATTCGATGGCGATTGACAACAATGGCAACCTGGTGCTCGACAGCCAGCAGGATTCCGAGCTGGTGTTCGTCAAGAACCCCGGCGCAAGCCAGGTTGTCAGCGTGTTGCCGCTGACCCTGTATGGCAATCCGTGGCCGGTCGATGACACACGCTGGGCGCCAAGCGGGAATTCTTACATGCTGCTGACGGACAACAAAGCACAACTGATCTACAAGATCACTGCCACCGCCGGTTTCACGGCCGGCACTGCCTATAGTGCAGGCCAGGGCACCTTGCTGCAGACCAATACCGCCACGGGTGCCATGACACCGATCTACACCGGCATGAATGCGCCGCACGGGATCATCTTCGTCGGGCAATAGTCGGACAACAACTGAAACGCGCCGAACGCCATCTCCTGCCAAGGGAGGTGGCCTTTTCTGTAACGGGAATCTGCGACGCACTGCCTGTGCTTTGCCAGTTGCGCGCGTATCTCAATGTCCTGATTCTTGCGTTGTTCCAGCGACTACAGGAAGGTGAACGAAACTGGGCAAGATTTCAGGTGACCCGCCTGCGTGAGGCTCGCCATGGGAGATTGTAGCCGCTGGAAATGCGGCTCTCTGGTCGACTATCCCGCCAGCACGCCACCCTGATCCGCACGAAGCAGCGCATCGATCACTTCAAGGTTTCTGCGCCAAGGGCCTCGCGCCGAACTTGTTTCCCGTGTATCCAAACCGATACGATGCTGTCGTATGCGTCGATGCTCTCGAGTGGAGACTTGGCAAGCAATACAAGGTTGGCCGTTTTCCCCGCCTCGATGCTGCCTAACTGTTTGTCCAGCTTGAACTGTTTCGCGTTGTTCTGCGTGGCAGCCAGGAATATCTGCGTCAGCGACAAACCTGCCTTTTGCAGTTGCTGCATTTCCAGATAACCGTTCAAGCCGGGGAGATTGCCATAAGTCGGGGCCGAGGGTGTATCCGTGGCGAACAGGAAGTTGGTATCCTTGCCGGCAAGATACCCGGCCACTAAAGTTCCTTGGCGTATCGGACCGTGATCGAGGCCGGCCAGCATGGTCTTGTCCGGCACGTCATCACTGGCTATTTCCGTCTTGAACCAGCGGCCCTGCGGCGTGTTGAACCATGCCAGCATCGCGCCCGGCACGACTTTCGGGATCGAAGGATTCTTCAGATATTCTGGATCGAAATAAGCGCGCAAACCCTGCAATACCTGGAAGGTCGGCTGATATCCCACGTGCTGTGCCGCAATGCGATCGAGCAGGGCCTTGATTTCGTCGGGCAGCTCGCGCCGACCATCCAGCGTTCCCCAATTCCACATGCCGTGCGCCAGCACGTCGGTACCGCCATTGACGGCAAATGTCTGCGCTTCAAAGGTATTGGCATGCGTCATCAGCACCAGCCCGGCTTCGGTCGCTGCCTTGCGGACACCGGCGTACAATTCCGCGCTTGGCACTGGCAGGTTCCGGTCGTGGCCGAATCCACGTTCAAAATACACCTTCACGCACACCGCGCCGGATGCCTTGTCGCGCGCAACGGCGGCCGCCGGTGTATGGTCTTCGGCCTTTAGTTCGGGCGGAAGCTGCGCCGCCTGCTGCGCCTCAACGATGAAATTCGGAAATATCTTGAAGCGAATGTCGGGCGGCATGAACGACATCGGATAGCCGTTCGCCACCGGCAGCGATTCGCCGCAGTCGTATTGGTCCGGGTGCAAGGGCGCGTTGCGGAAAGCATCAAGCTTGTCGCGTTCGTACACCGCCAGATCGATGACGGTTGTGTATCCGAAATACAGATATGAGCGCGGCAACTGCTTGAAATAAGCCTCGGCGAGGTCGGCCGGTATGCTCGTTTGACCAAGCCCCGAGCCAGGCACCGAAGCCAGGTGCACGTGCGAATCGATCAGCCCCGGAATGAGAAATTGCCCGCGTCCGGAGACCACTTTGGTGCCGGCTGGCTGTTTGCCTGGGGCGTTCCGTTGCACCTTGACGATATAGCCGTCTTCGATCAGAACGCTGCCTTTTTCGACATGGGCCAGATTTTCAGGAGAGACGATGGTGACATCGGCAATCCAGGTGCGATCCGCCGCATGCGCCGGCGTGGCGTAGGCGAGCAATGCAGCGAAAAGTGGTGTGGCAGCAGCGGCGAAAAGATTCATGACACTCCAGTTTAAAGATGGATAGGGA
>FSYV01000331.1_pt1 | contig 10252 bp, 10 predicted proteins | sample 1638641 | NCBI WGS metagenome assembly FSYV01 (sample SAMEA3914813, study PRJEB12502) | metagenome | biome: forest; material: soil | place: Canada | collected 2011-07-07 | depth 0.3 m
AAAAACCAATGTTTAGGCGACATTTATCAATGATTACATTAAATCGTAGCAATAAGCTTCCCGAAGTGTAAAGCAATTTCCGCATAGTAATTTGCAATTGCGTTGCCAAAACCCCACTTTTTTTACAATTGAGGGGTATTCATGTTGCATTTCTACCTGTTCCGTGACAGCGAAAGGGTTCGTCGCGCCCTGTGCAACGTGGTCGATCCGACAAATTTGAACCTTGCAGCAGCACCACTCGTGACCGTCTGGGACCATTACCAGCCCGGCGCCCGTCGGCGCCAGCTATAATCACGCTGAATCACTATTCTCCCTCCCCGCATGAGCGCCGACAAATCCAAGCCTGACAATTCCTCCCCCACCAAGCCGGAAAAAAAACACCGGCTAAACCTGCCGGCACGTATCGCCTTGTGGAGCGTCGGGATCGTCGCAAGTTTTGCCGTGATGGGCATGCTGCTGCTGGGCTTTACATTGGCCATCGCCTACCCCAATTTGCCGGCGCTGGACTCATTGACCGACTATCGTCCGAAGATTCCACTGCGCGTCTTTTCTGCAGACAATGTGTTGATAGGCGAATTCGGCGACGAGCGGCGCAATCTGGTCCGCATCAAGGATGTGCCGGATGTCATGAAGAAGGCCGTGCTGGCGATCGAAGACGACCGCTTCTACGAACATGGCGGCGTGGATTACCAGGGCGTGCTGCGCGCAATGCTGCACAACGCAGGCGGCGGCGCCAGGCAAGGCGCGTCGACGATTACCCAGCAGGTGGCGCGCAATTTCTTCCTCTCCAGCGAACAGACCATGAAGCGCAAGGTCTACGAGATGCTGTTGGCATGGAAGATCGAGCAGAACCTGACCAAGGATCAGATTCTTGAAGTCTATATGAACCAGATTTACCTGGGCCAGCGCGCCTATGGCTTCTCTTCCGCCGCACAAATCTATTTCGGCAAGCAGTTGTCCGAAATCACCACGGCGGAAGCTGCCATGCTGGCCGGATTGCCGAAGGCGCCATCGGCCTACAACCCGGTGGTCAATCCGAAACGCGCCCGTGCGCGCCAGCAATACATTCTCGAGCGCATGCACGACTTGCACTATATAACGGATGCGCAATACAAGACCGCCCAGGAAGAACAGTTGCACGTCAAGACCGACAGCAGCGAGTTCGGCATGCACGCCGAATACGTCGCTGAAATCGCGCGCCAACTCGTCTATGAGCAATTCAAGGAAGACGCCTACACGCGCGGGTTGAATGTATTCACCACCATCACCAAGGCCGACCAGGACGCGGCCTACCTGGCCTTGCGCCGCGGCGTGATCGACTACGAAAAGAAGCACGGCTATCGCGGCCCGGAAGGCTACATGGAGATTCCGGCAAAGAAGGATGAGGCGGACGACGCCATCGAAACCGAGCTGGCCGATCACCCCGACAGCGACGATATCGTTGCCGCCGTGGTGCTCGACGCCAATTCGAAGAACGTGCATGCCGTGCTGGCCAACGGCGACGAGATCGATATTTCAGGGCCGGGTCTTGCCTTTGCGACGAACCTCTTGAGCGACAAGGCGCCGCCCAACAAGCGCGTGCAGCGCGGCGCGATCATCCGCGTCTCGCTCGACGGACCGGCCTGGACGATCACGCAGCTACCCGAGGTGCAATCGGCCTTTGTGGCAGCCAATACCGATGACGGCGCAGTGCGCGCACTGGTGGGCGGCTTCGACTTCAACCTCAACAAGTTCAACCATGTGACGCAGGCCTGGCGCCAGCCGGGCTCGTCGTTCAAGCCCTTCATCTATTCGGCATCGCTGGAAAAAGGGCTGTCTCCCTCCACCATCATCAACGACGCGCCGATCAGTTTCGACGCCGGTCATACCGGCGGCCAGGCCTGGGAGCCGAAGAATTACGACGGCAAGTACGAGGGGCCGATGACCATGCGCAGAGGCCTGACCAAGTCGAAGAACATGATCTCGATCCGCATCCTCGACAAGATCGGCGCCAAGTATGGCCAGGAATATGCAACGCGCTTCGGCTTCGATCCGGACAAGAACCCGCCGTTCCTGACGCTTGCGCTCGGCGCCGGTGCGGTCACGCCGTGGCAGATGGTGGGCGCCTATTCCGTGTTCGCCAATGGCGGCTACAAGATCAATCCCTACCTGATCAGCAAGGTGACCGATATCGACGGCAAGGTATTGTCGCAGGTAAGCCCGGACAAGGCGGGAGACCCGGCCAACCGCATCATCGACGAGCGCAATGCCTACATGATGGACAGCATGCTCAAGGATGTCGTGCGTTACGGCACTGCCACCAAGGCGCTGGCCCTGAAGCGCACCGACATCGCCGGCAAGACCGGCACCACCAACGACTCGTTCGATGCATGGTTTGCCGGGTATCAGCCGAAACTGGTGGGCATTGCGTGGGTCGGCTTCGACCAGCCGCATAACCTCGGCAACCGCGAAACCGGCGGCGGTCTGGCGCTGCCGATCTGGCTCGGCTACATGCAAAAGGCCTTGAAGGACGTGCCGAACGCAGACCGTCCGATTCCGGAAGGCATCATCCAGGCCGGCGGCGACTACTACTATGCGGAAAATCCGCCCGGCACCGGCGTCAAGAGCCTTGGCCTCGACGACAAACTGCCGGAGGATGAAAAAACCAAGGATGCGGTCAAGAACGAGTTGTTTTAATTTTCCGAAAGATTCACGGCGCATCCGGCCTGCGCCGTGGCCATCTGCGACAGCGCGGCAAACAATTCCGAACCGTCGCGGGTATTGCGCCAGTGGCCGTTTTCACGCTTGTAGTGAAATCCGCCGGCTTTTGCGGCCAGCCACATCTCTTGCATCGGCGCCTGGCTGTTGACGATGATGTGCGAGCCGTTTTCGACAAATTCGATATCGAGCACATTGCCGCTGCGGCTGCACTCGACATTGAGATCACTTTGCTCCGCGGCGCGATCCAATCCGCTTTCGATGGCGTTCAGCGTCGCCTCGGCAAGTTCAAGGAATTCGGATTCGCTCATGCTACACTCCAATAAGAATCAACTAAGGCGGCTTCAACCCGCTATTGTAATCGTGAATGCGAAATTGAATTCTTCCGTGAAATCTTCCACTTTGGCTGCCGTCGCGGTTACGCTGATCGTGTCGGCGACGCTGGGGGGTTGCGGCCAACGCGGGCCGCTGTATTTGCCGCCGCCGGATCCCGCAGCACGGTCCACGCCAGCCCCGACGGCACCGGCCACTCCAGGCACACAAAAATCGAGCGACGATAAAAAGGCTGCAACGCCAAATTGACGGCAGCCGGGTGATCTGTTCAGTATGAGCGGCTGATTTAGTCGTCCGATTTTTCCGCCGGCTGCAGGGCGATGGGCGCGGCCAATTGCGGGTGCAAACCCCGGCAGCCAGCGTAGGCCGCGCGCACGCGGGCCATGTCCGCCTCGACATCACCGGTGACATCCAGATAGTCGACAACACCGATGCTGCGGGTGCCATAGTCGATAAACGCCAGCGCCAGCGGCACTTTTGCTGCCAGCGCGATGTGGTAGAACCCGCTGCGCCAATACGACCGGTAACCGCGCGTACCTTCGGGCGTCAGCGCAAGCCAGTAGGAATCTTCGGCGCGCATGCGCTGCGCCAGGCGTTCAATGGCGCCGGTTGACGTACGCCGCTCGATCGGCTCGCCGCCCAGATAACGCATCAGGCGACCGAAACAAAAGCCGAACGCGCCGGAAAACAGCGCCTCCTTGCCGAGCCAGCGGATCGGCACGCCGAGCGCCCATTTGGCCAGGATGCCAACGACGAAATCCCAGTTCGAGGTGTGCGGATAGACGACCATGACCCCACGCGGGCCAGGCAGCGGCGCAAAGCGCACGCGCCAACCGATCCATGCCAGCAAACGGGCGGCGACGCGTCGGGAGAAACTGGGTAGTTCGGCAGGAATCAGTTGATGGCTGAGCATAGTCGCCCGCCATTATGCCAGCGAATCGCCGCGATGTTAATAGATGGCAATTCCTCAGGCCGGCTTGGGCAACCCCTTGGCGGCGCGCCCCTTGGCCACGGCCCAAAATACCCGCACCAGCAACAGCGCCGCAATGATGGCGCCAAACAGGATTGGCTGGGCAAAGTCATGCTTGCCTGCCTTCATCCACCAGAAATGCAGTATGCCGAGCGGTGCAACAACGTATACCAGGCGATGCAACCATTGCCAGCGCTTGCCGCCGAGCCTGCGGATCATGCCGTTGGTGCTGGTCAGCGCCAAGGGGATCAGCAGCACGAAGGCGGTGAAGCCGACGGTAATGAACGGGCGCTTGACGACATCCTTCCACATTTCATTGACATCGAAAAAGTGATCGAACCAGAGAAAGGTAGTGAAGTGCAGCGTGGCGTAGAAGAAGGCATACAACCCCGCCATGCGGCGCAGCTTGAGCAGCCAGTTCCAATTCAACACGCGGCGCAAGGGCGTCACGGCGAGCGTGATGCAGAGGAAATACAGCGTCCAGTCGCCGGTGTTGCGCGTGATGAATTCCACCGGATTGGCACCGAGACGATCGAGCAGCGTGTAGGCAACCAGCCGAACGAACGGCAGCAGGGCCAGGACGAATAGCGCCGCCTTCAACAGCGTGAATTGGCGCGGAGTAGGATTGAACATGAGTGAATACGATCAGAAATATTTTTTCAAATCCATGCCCGTATACAGCGAGGCCACGTCGCCGTAGCCATTGAACATCAATGTCTTGCGCTTCCTGGTAAACAGGCCGTCCTCGCCGATGCGGCGTTCGCTTGCCTGCGACCAGCGCGGATGGTCCACATCCGGATTGACGTTGGAATAGAAACCGTATTCCTGCGGTGCCGCGAGATTCCAGGCCGTGCGCGGCTGGTCCTTGGTGAAGCGGATCTTGACGATGGACTTGGCCGATTTGAAGCCGTATTTCCACGGCACGGCGATGCGCACCGGCGCGCCATTCTGGTTCGGCAGCACTTCGCCATACAGACCAAGGGTCAGCAGGGTCAGCGGATGGTTGGCCTCGTCGATGCGCAAGCCCTCGACATAGGGCCATTCGAGCACCGGGCTGTGCACGCCGGGCATTTGCTTCTTGTCGGCCAGCGAGACGAATTCCACATATTTTGCATTGCCGGTCGGCTCCACCTTCTTGAGCAAGGCCGAAAGCGAATACCCGACCCATGGAATTACCATGGACCATCCTTCGACGCAGCGATGGCGATAGACGCGCTCTTCGAGCGGCGCCAGCTTGAGCAGGCTGTCCAGGTCGAGCACGAGCGGCTTCTTGACCTCGCCCTCGATCGATATTTGCCACGGATGCGTTTGCAGCGTGGAAGCATAATGCGCCGGCTCCGACTTGTCGGTCCCGAATTCGTAGAAATTGTTGTAAGTCGTGACGTCCTGGTAACTGGTTTGCTTGTCCATGACCACGTAGCTGCTGTTCGGTTTGGCGGCCAGTTTTTGCGCGCCGCCGCTTTGCGCCCACGCTGAATTCATCGCGAACAGGGAACCACCGGCAATCGAGCCAAGCGCCATTTGCCTGATAAAGCTGCGACGCGACTCAAATACGCTGCGCGGCGTGATTTCGGAGGAATACGGCAAATCGATCCCGTTCGGACGGCGGTGAATCAGCATGGCATGGCTCCAACAATGTGGTTATCTACGTGGTCTTGGTCTGACGAAATCGGTTTACCTTACACGCTATGACGCTTTTATGCTGACGCTGGTTCCGGGTAGCAACGGGTAAAGAGTAAAAAGCAAAAAAGGCGGCCAAGGCCACCTTTTTTGTCTCTCGGCCGACCAGCGGCCTTGGATGTTGCGTGGATCGTCGATTAACGCAAACCTGCCACGTAATCGGCAACCGCCTTGATTTCCGTTGGCGACATGCGACTGGCGATGGTCGTCATGATCGGATTGTTGGCACGGGTGCCGGCATTGAAGCCGGTCAATTGCGCCTCGGTGTAATCGGCATGCTGGCCGCCGATGCGCGCGAACTGGGCCGGGATACCGGCGCCTGCCGGGCCGTGACAACCGGCGCAGGCCGGCACGTTCTTGTCCTTGATGCCGGCACGGAAAATCTTTTTGCCGAGATCGACCGTATCCTTGTTCTTGGCGGCGGACGGTTTGAGCGTCTGCGCGCTGAGGTAGGCCGCGAGGTTACGCGTTTCTTCGTCGGTCAATTGCTTGGCGTACGGACCCATGATGGCATTGGCACGTTCGCCGGACTTGAAATTGGCCAATTGCTTGACGATATAGGCTTCGTGCTGCGCAGCCAGCTTGGGATTGGTTGCGATGGTCGAATTGCCGGCATCGCCGTGGCAGGATGTGCAAGCCGGTATCGCGCGCGCGGCGTCGCCGGCGCCGTACAACGCTGCGCCCTTGGCTGCATCGGGGGCGCTCGCCACAGGTGCGGCAGGTGCCGGGCCTTCTGCTGCAGATACCGTCACAGACAACGCTATCGAAGAAACTGCCAACAAGGCGGCAATCAATGATTTCTTAGTTGGTAAAAACGCACGGTTCATTCACACACCCTGAACTGAATTATTGGAATTCTGCACGTGTCCGCAATGGACGAAACATCACATCGGGGCCAATCTTTCGGCGCCACCATGTCGACTCGCCTCACAGGACACAACCCCTTATTGTACAATAGCTTTTCGGCATTTTCGCCTCTTTGCTGCAATTTCTGCACGTCGGCGTTACGCCGCCATGCAGCCATTGCCGCCTACCAGAACACCCAATCTATGTCCCAACTTTGGCAAGCCCGCTTCTTCACCACGGTCAATCATCTGCGTGATTTGCCAAATACGCAAGTTCCCGAAGTGGCCTTCGCCGGCCGCTCCAACGCCGGCAAATCGACTGCGATCAATATCCTGTGCAACCAGAAAAAACTGGCCTTTGCATCGAAGACACCTGGCCGCACCCAGCATATCAATTACTTTTCCATCGGCGGCGCCCACGTCGGGCAGCACCGCAAGGACGAAACCAAAGTCGACGAAATCCGCGGCCTGCTGGTCGACCTGCCCGGCTACGGCTACGCCGAAGTTTCCGGCTCGGCCAAGCACCATTGGCAAGCCCTGCTCGGCGACTACGTGCAAAAGCGCCGCCAGCTCTCGGCCCTGGTCCTGATCATGGATTCGCGCCGCCCGTTCACCGATCTCGATATGCAAATGCTCGAATGGTTCGCCCCAACCGGCAAGCCCATCCACTGCATCCTGACCAAGTCCGACAAGCTCAACAAAACCGAAAGCACCAAGGCCCTGCGCACCGCCCAAACCCTGCTGGCCAGCTACGTAGACGAAGAAGGCCAGCCCTTCCCGTTCACCGCCCAATTGTTTTCGGCACTCAAGCGCACGGGAATTGAAGAAGCAGACGCCAAGATTGTAGAGTTGCTGGGCCTAAACAACGCCCCAAGCGAAATAAACAATGGCGAAGCCGAGGACAACGAGGCCGACGCCGAAGGCGAAGCCGAGTAGCGGCGGCTGGATGCCTGCAAAAATTGCGAGAAGCGCCCAAGGTTGGGCCGAGGCGCGCAGCTGTACTGCGGTACAGCGAGCACCACAGGCCCAAGATTGGGCACTTATCGCAATTTTGGCAGACATCCAGGCAAAAAAAGGCCCTGGAGAAAGGGGAGTATCTCCAGGGCTCGAATGCCTTATCGTTGGTATGTCGATACGGCCCCGCTCAGGGAGGAGAAGCGGGAGGTGACCAAGTCACCTGCAAGTAAGATAGGCAAGCCGCAAAAAAGTTTCAAAAGGATGCACAAGAAATTGCAAATGGGCTGTAAATTTCCTGACCTCCCGCAGATTAATTATCATCTTTACAGGATACATCATGTCAATCGGACAAAAATCAGCACAATTCCCTGCCGTTCGCATGCGCCGCATGCGCAAGGACGCCTTTTCGCGCGCGATGATGCGCGAGAATGTCTTGACCACCTCCGATCTGATTTATCCCGTGTTTATTCTCGACGGCAAGAATCAACGCGAAAAAGTGACCTCGATGCCTGATGTCGAGCGTTTGTCGATCGATCAATTGCTTCCGGTTGCGGAAGACTGCGTTGCGCTGGGGATTCCCGTGATGGCGCTTTTTCCAGTGATCAACCCGGCTTTGAAAACGCCCGATGGCATCGAAGCGACCAATCCCAACGGCCTCGTGCCGCGCGCCGTGCGGGAGTTGAAACTGCGCTTCCCCGAACTCGGCATCCTGACCGATGTTGCGCTCGACCCGTACACCAGCCATGGGCAGGATGGCCTGCTCGACCCGCACGGTTACGTGTTGAATGACGAGACCTGCGAGATGCTGGTCAAGCAAGCGCTGGTGCAGGCCGGTGCCGGCGTCGACATCGTCGCGCCGTCGGACATGATGGATGGCCGCATTGGCGCGATCCGCCACGCGCTTGAAGCGCACCACCACATTTACACGCGCATCATGGCGTACTCGGCCAAATATGCGTCGGCGTTCTATGGCCCGTTCCGCGAAGCGGTCGGTTCCTCCGCCACGCTCGGCAAGAGCGACAAGACGACTTACCAGATGGACCCGGCCAACAGCGATGAAGCGTTGCGCGAAGTCGCTCTCGACCTGGCCGAAGGCGCCGATATGGTGATGGTCAAGCCGGGCATGCCGTATCTCGACATCGTGCGGCGCGTCAAGGATGAATTCAAGGTACCGACCTTTGCCTATCAAGTCAGCGGTGAATACGCAATGATCAAGGCCGCCGCACAAAATGGCTGGCTCGATCACGACAAAACCATGATGGAAGCGATGCTGTCATTCAAACGCGCCGGTGCCGATGGCGTGCTGACCTATTTTGCACGCGACATCGCGCGCCGTCTAAAACACATGGCTTGATGGCGCCCGCAATGCGTGAACGTTTGTTGCCCTATGCAATCGCACTTGCGGCATTGGGTGCCATCATCTCGGCCGGTGCCGAAGGCAACCTGATCTGGTTGCATTACATCTGCAAGCCGCTGGCGACCCTGCTCATTCTTGCTTCGGTATGGCGCGCCGGCAATGCCCCCAGCGCGCGCTATCGGCAGGCCATCATGATCGGTATCGCATTTTCCGCCTGTGGCGACATTTTCCTGATGCTGCCGGAGAGCTTGGTGCCTTCCGGTTTCCTGTTCGGCCTCGGCAGCTTTCTCATCGCTCACTTGTTCTTCCTGCGGGCACTAACTGCCGATGCAAAATGGTTCGGCAAACGACTGGTGTTGCCGGCGTTTGCCGCCGTTGGCGCAATCAACCTGGCGATATTATGGCCGGGCTTGACGACCGACCTCAGGGTGCCGGTGTTGGTCTACGTGACTTGCCTGATTGCGATGACGTCGCAGGCGGTGTCGCGGTTCCTGACGGTCAGAACCATTGCCAGCGGCTTCGCCGCTTTTGGCGGCGTCATTTTCCTGCTGTCCGATACGCTGATCGCGTACAACAGGTTTCACGCACGGATCATTTTCGCATCGACCTGCATACTGGTGACTTATTATGCTGCGCTATGGCTGATCGCAAAGTCGGCGCGCAGCGAGCATTTGACCTTGCCTGGATGACCGCCCCATTTCCTTGGGTCGGTTGCTGCAGGTGAAAAAAATGGCGTCCAGCGGACGCCATTTTCATTGCAACACTGCTCGAATCATTTGTTCGGTTGCGGCGTGATGCGCAGGTAAGGGCGCGGGGCGGTGTAGCCCTTCGGATACTTCTGCTTGATCACGGCTTCGTCCTGGATCGAGAGCGGAATGATCACGTCATCGCCATCGCGCCAATTGCCCGGCGTGGCAACCGAATAGCCATCGGTCAGTTGCAGGGCATCGATGACGCGCAAGACTTCATCGAAATTGCGTCCGGTGCTCATCGGATAGGTGATCGTCAAGCGCACCTTCTTCTTCGGATCGATGACGAACAGCGAACGCACCGTGGCGGTTTCGGATTGATTCGGGTGAATCATGTCGTACAGGCCCGCAACCTTGCGATCGGCATCGGCGATGATCGGGAAGCCGACCACGGTATGCTGGGTTTGCTCGATGTCGCTGATCCATTGCACATGCTTTTCCGCCGGGTCGACCGACAAGGCGATGGCTTTGACGTTGCGCTTGTCGAACTCGGGTTTCAATTTGGCCGTGAGTCCCAGCTCGGTGGTGCATACTGGTGTGAAGTCGGCAGGGTGGGAAAACAGCACCACCCACGAATCGCCTGCCCATTCGTGGAATTTGATCTTGCCGAGCGAGGAATCCTGTTCAAAATCGGGGGCGAGATCGCCCAAGCGTACAGTCATGG
>FSYV01000307.1_pt1 | contig 10236 bp, 8 predicted proteins | sample 1638641 | NCBI WGS metagenome assembly FSYV01 (sample SAMEA3914813, study PRJEB12502) | metagenome | biome: forest; material: soil | place: Canada | collected 2011-07-07 | depth 0.3 m
CCCATGCCGCGCAAGGTTTCCACATCTTGCATGAAGCCAAATGTGCGGGCGCGCGAAATTTCCTTGACGTAGGATTCCAGCGCAAAGTCGACTTCGGCGGTTTGCCCCGTGCCATCAACTGCAGGGTGATTGAATTCGATAAAGAACTTGAGTTTGAATCCATCAAACGGATCCAGGCGTGCCCACTTCTCCTGCTCGCCCTGGCCTTGCCGGACTTCCACGGATTTCTTGATGCGAATAAATTTCTTGGCTACGTTCTGTTCCTGCAAGCCGGCTTGTTGCAACAGGAACACAAACGACGACGCCGAGCCATCCATGATGGGAATCTCTTCCGCCGTCACATCAATATAGAGATTGTCGATGCCGAGACCGGCGCATGCCGACATCAGGTGCTCGACCGTCGACACGCGCGCGCCGTCTTTTTCCAAGGTCGATGCCATGCGGGTATCGCCCACACCGAGCGCATAGGCGGGGAAATCCACCACCGGATCCAGGTCGACACGGCGGAACACGATGCCGGTATCGGGAGCAGCAGGACGGAGGGTCAGCGCAACCTTGGTGCCGGAGTGGACTCCGACACCAACGGTCTTGACCAATTTCTTGACGGTGCGTTGTTTCAACATAGCGCCGATTATAACAACTAACCTGCAGGTCAGTTAATTGCGGCGCGCGGACTGTTGCCGTCGCGCCGCATCGATGCGATCAATCAGCCCAGCTGCGCCAGCATGGTTTCTGCGTTCGATACTTCGAACTTGCCGCCTTGCTCGACGTTCAATTGCTTGACCACGCCATTGTCAACCAGCATCGAGTAGCGTTGCGAACGCGTGCCCATGCCGAACTTGGTGAAATCGGCATCCAGGCCCAATGCCTTGCTGAAGGTCGCATTGCCGTCAGCCATCATGCGCACGATATCGGTCGCCTTTTGATCGCGGCCCCAGGCGCCCATGACGAACGCGTCGTTCACCGATATGCACCAGATTTCATCCACGCCCTTGGCCTTCAGCTCGGTCGCGTGCTTGACGTAGCCCGGCACATGCTGCGCCGAGCAGGTCGGCGTATAAGCGCCCGGCAAGCCGAAAATGGCAATTTTCTTGCCCTTGACCAAGTCCGCGACCTGGAAAGTGTTCGGACCAATGGCACAAGCCTCGGTAGCCGATTCAAAAAATTCTGCCAACGAACCGTCCGGCAGGTGATCGCCAATCTTGATAGTCATAGGTGCCCCTTCTATTGTCGGAATTGCGGAAATACGCCGCATGCACGGCGCGCCGACCGAAGTATGCCTTGTTATTGTTTTTTATGCAGGAACACGACTTTCGTAAAACACGCCCCGAAGTTCCGCGTACCCATGGGCATTACCCTGATCATTACCCATAAATCGGCGCGCTACTAACACCCCTCTCCCGCAGGCGGGAGAGGGGTGGGGGTGAGGGAGTTCGCGAACCGGCAGGGCTTGTCCAGCGCAGCCGAAGCGCAACTTCCCTCACCCCTGCCCCTCTCCCGCCTGCGGGCGAGGGGTCCTAGCCATAGCCCGCACTTGTGGGTAATGATCAGGGCATTACCGGTGGCGCTCTGACTACCCGACAGCTTCAAGAGTCGTAGCGAGCGGCTTAAGGTTGAACCGAGAAGCGCAGCTGTACGCGATGTACAGCGAGCATCGCAGGTTCAAGATTAAGCCGCGCAGTAGACTATTGAAGCTGCCTAGTCGGCTTGCTTGCGTAGGAAGGCTGGAATGTCGTACGTCTCCATCCCATTCTTCTCCAACGCCCGCACCGTCTCCGAGGCCGACTCGCGACGCCACACCGCCGGTGCCTTCAACCCGTCAAATCCCTGGCCGCCGCCAGTTGCATGGCCGGTCGGATTGGCGTGATGATTGGCATTGGCCTGCAACGGTTCATTGTGCGTGCCGGTACGCATCATCGGCGTCTGCACCAATTGCACCGACTTGCGCGTCTTGCCCAGACCGGTCGCCACGACCGTCACGCGGATGTCGTCACCCATGGTATCGTCATAGGCGATACCCTGCGCAATCGACGCATCGGGTGCGGCAAATGCGCGCACGGTAGCCATGACTTCCTTGATTTCCTTACCCTTCAAGCCGCGGCTGGCGGTGACGTTGACCAGCACGCCGCGCGCGCCGGACAGGTCGATGCCGTCGAGTAGTGGCGAGGCAACAGCCTGCTCGGCCGCGATGCGGGCACGGTCGATGCCCGAAGCAGTCGCCGTTCCCATCATCGCCTTGCCCTGCTCGCCCATGATGGTCTTGACATCGTTGAAGTCGACATTGATATGGCCCGGCACGTTGATGATCTCGGCGATACCGGCAACCGCGTTGTTCAACACGTCGTCGGCATGTTGCAGCCATTCGATCATACTGTCGTCTTCGTAGATCTCTTCCAGCTTTTCATTGAGGATGATGATCAGCGAATCGACGTGCTGGGACAAGGCCTCCAGGCCTTCGTTGGCGATGTCCATGCACTTCTGGCCTTCGTAGGAAAACGGCTTCGAGACCACGGCCACGGTGAGTGCGCCCTGTTCCTTGGCGATTTGCGCCACGATCGGTGCTGCGCCCGTGCCGGTGCCGCCGCCCATGCCGGCCGCGATGAACACCATGTGTGCGCCGCGTAGCGCATCTTCAATGCGCGAACGCGACTCTTCGGCCAACTGACGGCCGACTTCCGGTTTCATCCCGGCACCCAGACCGGTCTCGCCGATCTGGATGATGTTATGCGCATTGGACAATTGCAGCGCCTGGGCATCGGTGTTGGCGGCGATGAATTCGACACCGCTCACACCCTTGTTGATCATATGTTGAACTGCATTGCCGCCTGCGCCGCCGACGCCCACGACTTTGATGACAGTTCCCAACGCTGCGTTATCGAGCATATCGATTTCCACGAGGACTCCTTTAATTATGCAGTTTTCAGTCGATAATCGTCACGCGGTGTGCCAACTAGCGACTGCAAACTACGAGTTAATACAAAACTGAATACGAAACCAAATACGAGAATAGATACATATAAACCAAAACCGCCTTTTGGCATGTTTACAAATCGTAGCGAGCGGGCCAAGGTCGGACCGAGAAGCGCAACCGTACGACTGTACGGTGAGCATCGCCGGTTCGAGATTGGCACGCGCAGTAGATTTGTAGACATGGTTATTAGAAATTACCCAGAAACCACTCCTTCATGCGCTGCCAGATTGCCTTCACCGTCCCATCCTGGCGCGTGACAACGTAGCCGCGCAGGTATTGCTTTTTTGCTTCCAGCAACAGGCCCAGCACCGTCGAGTAGCGCGGACTGCGCACCACATCGGCCAGTTGCCCGCTGTATTCCGGCGTGCCGAGACGTGCCGGCTTCAGGAAAATGTCTTCGGCCAATTCCACCATGCCCGGCATCATGGCCGAGCCGCCGGTCAGCACGATGCCCGAAGACAGCACTTCCTCGTAACCCGATTCGCGCACCACCTGGTGCACCAGGGCAAACAATTCCTCGACGCGCGGCTCAATCACGGCGGCCAGCGCCTGGCGCGACAACGAACGCGGACCACGGTCGCCCAGCCCAGGCACTTCCAGCGAATCGCCGGGGTCAGCCAGCACTTGCTTCGCCACGCCGTAGCGCAACTTGATTTCCTCGGCTTCCGATGTCGGCGTGCGCAAGGCCATGGCGATGTCGTTGGTGATCTGGTCGCCGGCAATCGGAATCACTGCCGTATGGCGGATCGCGCCTTCGGTGAAGATCGCCACATCGGTGGTGCCGCCGCCCATGTCGATCAAGACCACGCCAAGCTCCTTCTCGTCCGGCGTCAACACGGCATCGGCCGAGGCCATCGGCTGCAGGATCAGGTCCGACACTTCCAGGCCGCAACGGCGCACGCACTTGACGATGTTTTGCACCGCCGACACGGCGCCGGTTACGATATGCACCTTCACTTCCAGGCGGATGCCGCTCATGCCGATAGGCTCGCGCACGTCTTCCTGGCTGTCGACGATGAATTCCTGCGGCACCGTATGCAGCAATTGCTGGTCGGTCGGAATGTTGACCGCCTTGGCCGTTTCGATCACGCGCGCCACATCGGCGGCGGTGACTTCCTTGTCCTTGATCGCGACCATGCCGCTCGAATTGAAACTGCGGATATGGCTGCCGGCAATGCCGGTGTAGACGTTGCGGATCTTGCAGTCCGCCATCAGCTCGGCTTCTTCGAGTGCGCGCTGGATCGATTCCACCGTGGCTTCGATATTGACGACGACGCCTTTCTTGAGCCCCTTGGATTCGTGCTGCCCGAGGCCGATGACTTCATGCCGGCCATTGGGCATGACTTCGGCCACCACGGCCACCACCTTCGAGGTGCCGATGTCGAGACCGACTATCAGGTTTTTCGCGTCTTTTGTCATATCGTTTCGCTTATGGTTCCGCTCATTTTTCCGCTCATACTTCCGCCGCTTGTTCCACTGCCTGTTCCACCCATCATTCCACTCAACGCGCTTTCTGCTTCCCCCTGGCCCGTCCGGCCGTGCGTCGATCCGGCGCTCCGGCGGCGACAGCCGCAACGGGAGCTGCTCCACTTGCCTTCAAGGCCAGGCCATTCGGATAACGCATGTCGATACTTTCTATCCTGTTCTGCCAATTCGCCACCAGTTGCGGGTACACCCGCACCAGCCGGTCCACCCGCTCGCGTAACGTCGTGCTGCTGGGCTCGCGCCCCAACTCGACCGTCATGCCGTTGTCGAGCTTGACCGACCACGCGTAGCGCCCCGACAGTTGCAGCGATTCCGGGCGCAGCTTGATCGGCGCAAACCAATCGTGCAAATCCCGAAAGCGCGTCACCACATCCTTCTCGCTGCCGTCCGGTCCGGCAAACTCCGGCAACTTGCCATCTTCTTCCGCCTCGGCCAGGTTGGCGATAAACAGATCCCCCTTGACCGACACCAGCCTGCCTTCATCGCCCCAGGTGCCGAGCGGCACGTGCTCCTCCAGCGCCACCACCAGCTTGTTCGGCCACTCGCGCCGCACTGCCGCCCGCCTTACCCAAGGCACCGCCTCAAACGCCTGGCGCACGCCATCGAGGTCGGCGGTAAAAAAATTACCGCGCAGATGCGGTATCGCCGTACCCTTGATCGTCGCCTGGTTGACGCGCCGCAAAGGCTCCTCGCCCAACGCTTCCACCCTGATGGTGCGCAAGGTGAACATCGGACGTTGCGCCAACCACCACAAACCTGCCACCAGCCATGCCGCCATGAACAGGCCGAACAACACGCCTGAAACGGCATTCATGGCTTTGATGTCATGCCACATCTTTGCGCCTGCCTGATACCGACAGGATCATGCCGGTTTCCAGCTTTCCGTCGGCTTCAAATCGAGGCTGGCCGAACGCAAAATCGCCACGCACAAATCCTCATACGACATGCCGGTTGCCTTGGCCGACATCGGCACCAGCGAATGGCCGGTCATGCCGGGCGAGCCGTTGACTTCCAGCAGATAGGGCTGGTCGTCGCCGGCGTGCAGCATGAAATCGACGCGCGCCCAGCCGGCGCAGCCAATCGCATTGAACGCCTGCACCGCCAGCGCCTGCACGTGCGCGGTCAATTCGGCATCCAGCGGCGCGGGACACAGGTATTGCGTGTCATCGCTGAAATACTTGTGTTCGTAATCGTAGTTGCCCTGCGGCGCACGGATCTCGACGATAGGCAGCGCATGGGCGTCACGTCCGGTGCCTAAAACCGGCACCGTCAATTCGCGCCCGCGTATGAATTCCTCGGCCAGCACCACGGCGTCATATTTTGCGCAGAGCGCGAAACCCTCCTGCATGTCCGAGTAACCGTTGACCTTGGCGATGCCGATGGTCGAACCTTCGTGCGGCGCCTTCAGCATCAACGGCAGGCCCAGTTCGTCCGGCACGGTGCGCAACACCTCGGCGGGCGTTCCCGCTTCAAGCACGAGGAAGCGCGGCGTCGGCAAGCCGTAGCTTTGCCAGACGCGCTTGGTCATGACCTTGTCCATCGACAATGCCGACGCCATCACGCCCGAACCCGTGTAGGGCACACCCAGCTGTTCCAGCACGCCTTGTATCGTGCCGTCTTCGCCAAAGCGTCCGTGCAATGCGATGAAAACGCGGTCGAATTTTTCCGCCGCCAGCTCGGCCAGGCTGCGCAGGCCCGTGTCGAACGGATGCGCGTCGACGCCCTTGCTCAATAATGCCTTCAGCACGCCATTGCCCGACATCAGCGACACGTCGCGCTCGGCCGAGCGGCCGCCGAACAGCACGCCGACTTTTCCCAATTCCTTCATATCGCTTGTGTCGATGCTTGTGTCGATACCGGCGCTCATATCGCCTCCTGGGACAGACGCTGCTGCAGTTTGAGCGGCACGCTGCCCATCGAGCCTGCACCCATGGTGATCAGCACATCGCCATCCTTGAGCATGGTGATGATGGTGTCGGGCATGTCAACGATGTCTTCGACGAAACTCAGGTCGACCTTGCCGACCACGCGCAGCGCATGCGCCAGCGCGCGCCCATCGGCCGCGACAATCGGCTGCTCGCCTGCCGAATAGACTTCTGCCAGCACCAGCACATCGCAGGTCGACAGCACCTTGACGAAATCTTCGAACAGATCGCGCGTACGCGTGTAGCGATGCGGCTGGAATGCCAGCACCAGCCTGCGGCCAGGATAGGCGCCGCGCGCGGCGGATAGTGTGGCGGCGGTCTCGGCCGGGTGATGGCCGTAATCGTCGACCAGCGCAAACGTGCCGCCCGCTTTGCCGCCCACGGCCGGCAGTGCAATCTCGCCGTAGCGCGTGAAGCGCCGACCCACGCCATTGAATTCGGCCAGCGCCTTTTGCGTCGCTGCATCGGGCACGCTCAGCTCGCGCGCAATGGCAATTGCCGCACAGGCGTTTTGCACGTTATGCATGCCGGGCTGGTTCAAGCGCACCGCCAGCGGCGGGTAGTCTTCCTGCAAGACCGTGAATTCCATATGCCCGCCGACCGCCTTGGCGTCGATCGCGCGCACTTGGGCCTGCTCGTGGAAGCCGTAGGTCAGGATCGGCTTGGACACAAACGGCATGATTTCGCGCACGTTCGAGTCGTCCAGGCACAGCACGGCGATGCCGTAAAACGGCAGGCGCTGGGTAAATTCGATGAAGGCCTGCTTCAGCTTGGCAAAGCTGTGATCATAGGTTTCCATATGATCGGCGTCGATATTGGTGATGACTTCGATCACCGGCGACAGGTTCAGGAATGACGCATCCGATTCATCCGCCTCGGCCACGATGAAGTCGCCGGCGCCGAGCTTGGCATTGGCGCCCGCGCTGGTCAGGCGGCCGCCGATGACGAAGGTCGGGTCGAGTCCGCCCTCGGCCAATACGCTGGCGACCAGACTGGTGGTCGTGGTCTTGCCGTGCGTGCCGGCAATTGCGATGCCGCTCTTCAAGCGCATCAGTTCGGCCAGCATCATGGCGCGCGGCACGATGGGGATGCGCCTTTCGCGACCGGCGACCACTTCGGGATTATCCGACTTGACCGCACTCGAAATGACGATGGCATCGGCGCCGTCGACGTTTTCCGCCGCGTGGCCTTGCGTGACCTTGGCGCCGAGACCCGCGAGCCGCTGCGTGGTCGCATTGCTGCCCAGGTCGGACCCGGAAACCGTGTAGCCGAGATTCAACAAGACTTCAGCGATGCCGCTCATGCCGGAGCCGCCGATGCCGACAAAATGAATATTCCGTACTTTATGTTTCATGCCACACCTGCCATTCCAGCCGAACCTGCCAATTTTTCCAGGACTTGCGCGATTGCCTCGTTCGCATCGCGCTTGCCGTTTTCATACGCCGCCTGTGCCATGTTCAGGCAGTTATCGCGCGTCGTCTTTTTCAATAATGCAGCCAGTTTTTCCGCCGTCAATTCGTTCTGGGGCAAATGCAGCGCCGCGCGATGATGCGCCATCCAGCGCGCGTTATCGCGCTGGTGCGTGGTGGTCGATGCCATGAACGGCACCAGTACGCTGGCCACGCCGGCCGCCGTCAATTCCGACACGGTGATCGCACCGGCGCGGCAGATCACCAGATCGGCCTCGGCGTAACGGCGCGCCATGTCGTCGATGAAGTCGAGCACTTCCGCCTGCACATTCACAGCCGCATAGGCGGCGCGCAAGGCGTCAATATGCTGCTTGCCCGACTGATGCGTGACGATGGGCCGCTCTTCCGGTGTCATCAAGGCCAGCGCTTGCGGCACGCAATCGTTCAATACCTTGGCACCCAGACTGCCGCCGACCACCAGGATGCGCAAGGGCCCGCTGCGGCCGGCAAAGCGCTCTGCCGGTTTCGGCACATCGAGAATTTCCTGGCGTACCGGGTTGCCGGTCACGGTTGCCTTGCCGGCAGCGCGTCCGAACTCGGCGGGAAAGCCGAACAGCACGCGTTTGGCCAACGGTGCCAGGGTCTTGTTCGACAGCAGCAAGGCCGCGTCGGCATTGGCCAGCACCAGAGGGATGCCGCGAAAACGCGCCATCACGCCGCCCGGTACGGTCACATAGCCGCCCATGCCGAGCACCACGTCGGGCTTGCGCCGGGCCAGGTAGCGGTAGCATTGCGTGAAACTCGGCGCGAGGCGGAACGCACCGCGCAACGTATGGCCGATGCCTTTGCCGCGCAGGCCGCGAAACTCGATGCTGTCCATCTCGATGCCATGCTTGGGCACGATGTCGACTTCCATGCCATGCGTGGTGCCGAGCCACGACACATCCCAGCCGCGCGCCTTCATGGTCGCGGCAATTGCGAGGCCGGGGAAGATATGGCCGCCGGTGCCGGCTGCCATGATCATTAATCTCTTGGGCACGATTTTTCCCATGAGGTCGCTCATATGCGCCCTCCCCGCATCAGCACGCGGTTCTCGTAATCGATGCGCAGCAGGATTGCCAGGCCGATGCAATTGATCATCACGCCGGAGCCGCCGTAGCTCATCAGGGGCAAGGTCAAACCCTTGGTCGGCAACAGCCCGAGATTGACGCCCATGTTGATGAAGGCTTGCACACCGATCCAGATGCCGATGCCCTTGGCCGTGAGGCCGGCGAAAGTCAAGTCCATGGCAATGGCCTGGCGCCCGATATCGAAGGCGCGCTTGACCAGCCAGTAGAACAGCAACACCACGACCAGCACGCCGACGAAACCAAGTTCCTCGCCGATCACAGCCAGCAGGAAGTCAGTATGGGCTTCCGGCAAATAATTCAATTTCTCGACGCTGCCGCCGAGTCCGACGCCAAATAATTCGCCGCGCCCGAAGGCAATCAGCGAATGCGACAGCTGGTAAGCCTTGCCCAGCGCATTTTCTTCCACCCAGGGATTGAGGTAGGCAAAGATGCGCTCGCGGCGCCACGGCGACAGCATGATGACCAGGCCGAAGATGCCGACCAGCGTGGCGCCGATGCCGCCGAACCACACGCCGTTGATGCCGCCCAGGAATAGGATGCCCATCGCAATGCACACGATCACGCCGAACGCGCCAAGGTCGGGTTCCAGCAACAGGAACAGGCCGACGCAGCCGACCGCCATCGCCATCGGCAGGAAGCCCTTGGTCAACTGATGCATGAATTGCTGCTTGCGCACCGTATAGTCGGCGGCGTACAGCACCACGAACAGCTTCATCAATTCCGACGGCTGCAGGTTGAATACCTTGAACGACAGCCAGCGCTTGGCGCCGTTGACGCCCTTGCCGATGCCCGGCACCAGGACCAGCGCCAGCAGGATCAGCGTGCCGGCGAACAAATACGGCGCCCAACGCTGCCAGGTTTCGATGCGCACGCGGAACGTCATCAAGCCGGCAATCAACGAAACGCCGATGAAGATCGCCTGGCGCTGCAGGAAGTAGGCGTTCTTGTAATTGGCGAACTTCGGCGAATCGGGCAGCGAGATGGATGCCGAATATACCATCACCATGCCGAACAGCATGAGCAAGATCACGACCCATACCAGCGGCTGGTCGTATTCCATCATCTTCGAGCGCGGCAGGAAGCCGTCCTGCGAGCGGGTCGCCGTACCGGTGGCGTAGGATGGCATCGCAAATTTCATGCGACCTCCCCGCGGTCCAACGCCAGCTCGCGCACCGCTTCCACGAACACCTTGGCCCGATGTGCGTAATTGTCGAACATGTCGAAGCTGGCGCAGGCTGGGGACAACAGCACTTCATCGCCGCTGCGAGCCATACCTGCGGCTTGCTTGACGGCCAGCTCCAGCGTGGCGCAATCGA
>FSYV01000222.1_pt1 | contig 10216 bp, 9 predicted proteins | sample 1638641 | NCBI WGS metagenome assembly FSYV01 (sample SAMEA3914813, study PRJEB12502) | metagenome | biome: forest; material: soil | place: Canada | collected 2011-07-07 | depth 0.3 m
CCCGGCACCTCCAGCCACCAATCCAAAAATCTTGCTTGAGGAGGCGAAGAAAATAGGCTTGGAAATATTCCAGTCGAATGAATTTTGCGCGCGCCGGAATTCGCTTTATTTACTGCTGATCATATTCAAACCCGGAAGCCTTGGTCTTCTTCTGTGCACCAAACGTGTACACCAAGCCGATGTACGCGATGCGGCCGGCCTGATCCCGTTCGTAGGTTTCGGAAAGCGTCGTCGTGTTGATGATGCGCTGCTGCCGCTGGCCGTTGAACACGTCCGACACCGTCATGACCAGCGACAGATCCGGCTGCAATTGCCGCTTGTATCCGATATTGACGAGATTGATGGCGGCGACATAGCCCTGTGCAGTCAAGCGCTTGTCTGCACGCGTCGCCGACACTTGCGCCGAGTCCAGTGCCGTGGGACGATAATCGAGGCTGGCCTTGAGATTCAACCCCGTTGTCGATTCCAGGCCCTGTGCACCGAGCGCAGTGGCGTCGACCTGGGAGTAGAACAGATTGCCGCTCAGGCGATACGACAGTGCCGGGGTCAACGGTCCGTCAGTATTGAATTCCATGCCGCCGGCCTTGCTGCTCGGCAGGTTGGCCTTGGTGGTGAGCAAGACGCCTGGGCTCACGAGCGTAGTCAGATCGGTGAAACTGTCCTTGAATTGGCGCAGATAGCCGGTCACACCCCAGCTTTGTTTCTCGGCTTCGACGCGATAGCCTGCCTCCAGCGATTGGCTTTCCTGCGGCAACAGGTTGGGATTGCCGCCCTGGAGGTTTTGGCTATCGTGGCGGTCAATATACGGATCCAGATCGTCCGGGTTCGGGCGCGACAGGCGCCGGCTGTAGGCGAACGAGAGCGTGGCCTGTTCGTCGAGCGGCCGTTCCAGGTGCAGGCTCGGGTAGAGGCCGCTGTAGTTTTGCCGATTGACCAGGTTCGATGTCAGTAGATCGCCCTCGGTGCGGGTCGTCTCGGCCCGCAGGCCTGCCAGCACTTGCCATTTGCCGAACGGTTGCTGGTACGAACCATACACGGCTTGCACGGTTTGCAGATAAAGGAACTGGTTGTTGAGACTCGCGGCCGACAGCAGTTGTCCGCTGATCGGATCGAGAATGCTGCCGGCATTGTCGTAGCCGAAACTGTCATGCTTGACGCTGTAGCCCAGCTTCAATGTCCTGTCGTCACCCAACGGCGTGCGGTAATCGGCGCTGAAGTCGTTCGACATGAAGGCATGATTCAAGAACAGTTGATTGCCGTCGGGTGCGACGGAAGGAAAGGTTGTCATGCTCGCCAACGCATAGCGCTCGCGCTCGATATCGGTCGTGCGGTGCAGGGACAGTTCCAGCGTTTCATCCGGGTTGGACAGGATTTGCTTGAAACGCAGGCGTTGTTCGCCGGAGAGGCTCCATTCGTGGCCGTCGCTATGGCCGATTGAAGCGCCCTCCAGTGTGCCGTCCGGCAGCGTGCTGTCGCTTAGCGCATCGTAGTAGCGGTGGCCGCTACGCTGGCGCAGCTTGAAGTCGAATCCTAGCGATTGGGCGTCGTCCAGGCGATAATCGATCGCGCCGTTCAGCGAGGGAATCAGGCGGTGTGCGTGTTCGTCCTGACTGTCCTTGTCGAATTCTGTCGCGGCGCCGTTCTGGCCCAGCGCCGCCACATTGGTCGTCGTGATGCGCTCGCGATCGTCTTCGCGCAGGCCGATACCGCCGGTCAGGCTCAGCTTGTCGTTGTTGTACGCGCCATTGGCGGAACCGACGCCGCGCGCCTGATTGCCCAAGTTGAGCATGACCGTGCCGGAAACGCCAGGCTTGCGGTTCTTCTTGGTGACGAGATTGATCACGCCACCCGTGCCATCTGCGCCGTATTCTGCCGGCGCAGTGGCCATGACCTCGATTTTCTCGATATCGCTCGCGGAAAATTGCAACAGGCCGTCGCCGGCCCTGGCGCCTGATAACTGTGCCGACGGTTTGCCATCGACCAAGATCGTGACGCGATTGTCGCCGCGCAGGCTCACATTGCCGTCGGCATCGACTTCCACCGAAGGAATGGTGTTCAGGATATCGGCTGCGTTGCCGGTCAGGCTTTGCAAGTCGTTGGCGACGTTGTAGACCTTGCGGTCGATCCCCGTCTGGACCGGCTTGAGCTTGCCCGTGATACTGATAGTTTGCGGAGTGCTCGGCACGGTGGCGGTGTCTGGCGCAGCTTGCGTATCAGGTGCCGACCATGCGCGCAGGCTTGGCCCCAGAAGAACGGCCAGGCAAGCGGCTTGTGCGGCCAGGTTCCACGTGGTTTGACGGCTGGCGGCGTTTCGTGAACTGAATTTGCGCTGTCTCGTGTTGGGCATGCTGGCGTTGTTATGTTTATGTCATATTGCGAGATGTCCCGATGCCGAAAAACTGTCTCGCTTTGACTTGGATTCTTAGGCAGACGCATCATAACCGGAATTGATTGATGAAAAATTAGGGCAAACTGAGGGTCGGGTTGCAGAGCCATCGCCCGGCCGGGGTCGCTTCCGTGATTGACTGCCTCGATGATGTGGTTGCACAATCGATGGCATATGACAATCAGAGGAGACAGCATGACCCCTGCCGTTCTGGACCGTTGGCACGACATTGTTCGCTCGCACGATGCATCCTTGTTGCAGGCACTGCTCGCGGACGACGCCGTATTTGAATCCCCGCTGGTACACACCCCCCAGCTCGGCAAAGCCATCACGACAAAGTACCTGACTGCGGCGATGCATGTATTGAACAATGAAACGTTCAAGTATCTCAATGAATGGCACAGCCCGAATTCAGCGGTACTGGAGTTTCAATCAACCTGCGACGGCGTCGTGATCAATGGTGTCGACATGATCACGTGGAACGAGTCAGGGCATATCACGCATTTCAAGGTAATGGTGCGGCCGCTCAAGGCGATCAACAAGATTCATGAGTTGATGGGGCAGATGCTGCAGCGGGGCGGGTAGCGAAATATTCCGCGCCAACGACTTCTGGTCGACGCAAGAAATTGCAAGGCGCCTCGCTTCATGAACAACTCTCGTTCTGCACATTGCAGAACAACGTGATGCGTCAATATTGACCCTTGCGTGGGCATCCTATGGGCACTTCTTGTCGTTTGGCAATGACGTTTCACTAAAAACGTGCAACTGGTGATGCGGCGGCAAGCAGCGTCGCCTGGAACAAATATTGCAATGCACCATATATCATTGTCGCCCGAGGAGCTGCCATGTCTGACACTGCACTGACTACGTTCTCCCACGTCAAGCCCACGGATACTGCGTTTCAGAGCGGCGGTTTGCGCGATTTTTTCCTGTATCGCGACCTCGGTATTGCTGCTGCAACCAATGGAAAAGTCATCGCGCACCTTGTTAAGGCAAATAAAGCACCAGAGGCGGGCACGGGATGGCACCGACATGAGGCAGATTTTCAGATCGTCATCATGACCAAGGGTTGGGCGCGCTTCATGTACGAAGACCAGGTAACGCTGGTTGCGGCCGGCGACGTGGTGCACCAGCGGCCGGGGATCCGGCATTTCCTGTTTGATTATTCGCCGGATATGGAATATCTGGAGATAGTCAGTCCGGCCGACTTCAAGAGCATTGACGTTGAGGCGGTATGCCCGACACCCTTGCCGACGCCTTGGGCCTGACGATGCTGCAGGCCGGTCGCATTTTGGGTGGCCTGGCATGCTCAAGACCAGCGAATGGGCGGCAAATCGGGCAATCGGAACCGGCCGGCCGGGCCGGTTTGGACGCCGGGTTAACGTTCGGCCTAAAACTCGGCTTCAAGCTCGTCGATGTCGTCATGTTCGAGCTTGGCCGCCTCTATCCATTCCTGCACATGCGGCAGGGCAAGAATGAGCTTGCAGTAGTCGGCGCAAATTCGGTCGAGCTTGACGTTGTAGGTCTGGAAGCGCGTCACGACCGGGGCGTACATCAGGTCGGCCATGCAAGGCTTGGCACCGAACAGGTAGGGACCACCGTATTGATCGAGGCATTCATGCCAGATGAAAACGACGCGGTCGATATCGGCCTGCGCGCGCGCCCAGATCTTGAGATTTTCGAAGCGTGCCTTGAGGTTCATCGGCAGCGCGGATCGCAGCGCCGAAAAGCCCGAATGCATTTCGCCGCAAATCGCGCGGCAATGCGCGCGTGCGGCGATATCGGCAGGCATCATGCCGGCCTTGGGTTTCAATTCATTGAGATATTCGGCGATGGCCAGCGTGTCCCACACCTTGACGTCGCTGTTGGTCAGGCACGGCACCAGCATCGAGGGTGCAAGCAGCAGGATTTCAGCGCGCATGGCCGGGTCGTCGGGGGAGATGACCTTTTCCTCGAACGGCAAGCCGGCGAACTTGACCAGCAGCCAGCCTCGCATCGACCAAGACGAGTAATTTTTGCTGCTGATGGTCAGCGTTGCTTTCTTCATGTTGCACTTCCTTCAAGGGAGGTACGCCGGAACGGGTGACCGGTTGACTTGCCTTCAACGCAAGGGCCATGCCAGAGCATGCATGGATTTGATGGCGCGCAAGTTGCTAGTAACAATCTTGTGTTGTCGCGCAAGAACCTGCAATCAAGTTCTAATGCTTCATGGTCAAGCCATTCGGGTTCGAAGACATCCACACTGGGATCATAGATGATTTACGATGCATATCAAGCCTACGTCGACATGCTGTCGCCGCTGCAGGCCTTTGCCGAGTCTGCGCGCACGCATCTCGGCGCGCCGATTTTTGAACAATGCGGATCGGCGCGCAAAATTGCCGCTGCGTGCGAAGTATTTCTGGCCAGCAAGGTAACGCATAGCCGGCCGCCGTTCCGCATCGAAAAAGTCATCAATGGCGAGGGGCCGACGGCGATCGAAGTGAATGTGACGGAAGAAATGACACACGTCGCACCGTTCGCCACCTTGCTGCACTTCAAGAAGGAAGGCGTTTCGGGACAGCCGCGCGTGCTGATCGTGGCACCGATGTCGGGTCACTTTGCCACCTTGTTGCGCGAAACCGTGCGTACCATGTTGGCCGACCACGACGTGTACATCACCGATTGGCATAATGCGCGCGATGTGCCGCTGCCCGCCGGACGTTTCGGGTTGGACGAATACACGCAATACGTGATGGATTTCCTCGGCATCATGGGGCCAGGCTCGCACCTGATGGCGATCTGCCAGCCGTGTGTGCCGGCGCTGGCAGCCGCAGCAATCATGGCGGAAGACCGCAACCCGGCCCAGCCGCGCAGCATCACGCTGATGGCCGGCCCGATCGATTGCCGCATCAGTCCGACCAAGGTGAATGAACTGGCCGTGAGCAAGCCCTTGGCATGGTTCGAGAAGAACCTGATCAGCCATGTGCCGTTCCGCCACAAAGGCGCGTTCCGGCGCGTCTATCCGGGTTTTTTGCAATTGTCCGCTTTCATGAGCATGAATCCGGATCGGCATAACAGTGCGTTCAAGGGGCTGTACCAGGATCTGGTCGACGGTGAAACCGAGAAGGCCGATGTGACTCGCGCCTTCTATGAGGAATACTTTGCCGTGCTGGACATGGATGCCGCGTTTTACCTCGAAACCATCGAACACGTGTTCCAGGAATATGCGCTGGCAAAGGGAAAACTGAAGTGGCGCGATCGCGTCGTCAACCCGGGCGCCATCCGGCGCACCGCATTGCTGACGGTCGAGGGTGAAAACGACGACATCTGCGCGCTGGGCCAGACCATGGCGGCGCACGACCTGTGCAGCAACATCCCCCCGTTCCTGAAGTCGCATCACATGCAGGCCGGGGTAGGGCACTACGGCGTGTTCAGCGGGCGGCGCTGGAATCGCCAGATTTATCCGATCGTGCGCGAGACGATTTATTCGGCGGTGTAAGCGTGTCGTTGTTTCGCGTTTCTCCCATCTCCTTGCGGAATTCGTCCGGCGTTATACCCATCAGGCGGCGAAACATGCTGATGAAGGCCGACGCGTTGCTATAACCGAGGTCGAGTGCGATGGTTTCCACCTTCATGCCGGATTCAAGCATGGGCATGGCCTTGACCACGCGCAGCCTTTGCCGCCATTCGGTAAAGGTCATGCCCAATTCACTTTGGAAGCGACGCAGCAGCGTGCGTTCCGTGGTATTCGCGGCGCGCGCCAATTCCCCTAGCGAGCACTCGTCGCCCGGTCGCTCATCGAGTGCCTGCAACACCGGGGCCAGCAGCGGATCGTCCGATGTCGGCAGGTAACTGCCGGCACGTGGCGCCGATGCCAGTTGATCCAGCAGCACGCGCAGCAAGCGCTCGTCTTCGGCGCTGCGCGGCAAGGCAGGCGGATGCCGGCGCAGGTGATCGAGTATCGATCGAACCAGCGGGCCGACCGTGAGGGCGCAAGCGTCGGCCGGCAGCCCCTCTGTTAGTTCCTGGGCAATGTAGAGCGAACAATGGCAGGCTTCGTAGCGGTTCAATCCGCGATGTTCGACGTTGGGCGGCAGCCAGATGCCGTACTGCGGCGGAGCGAGGTAGTGATGTCCGGCGATCTTTACTTCCATCACACCGGTAAAGGTATAGACGAATTCTCCCCATGCATGGCGGTGCAGCGGGTAGGTAGCTTGCGCCGGGACATTCGCCGTGCGAAAGAAGATCGGCGCGGGCAGGGTGTCCTTGAAGGGCGGGATTTGCAAATGCCGGGCTGAGCGCATGGCGGGTTCTCCGTTGAGACCATTGCGCACCGCCGTTCGTGCGTTGACCGGCAAGCGCTATGGAATGTCCGAAATTCAGTATTTCAATCTTATCCGTCGCATCCATAATAGCGCAAACGGACAAATGGATCGTCATGGATAGTCGGAAAACACTCGATGGCCGCTCTGGCATGATGATGATTGTCATCTGCATGACATGGGGTTTGCAACAGGTAGTGTTGAAAGCTGCCGCAACCGATATTTCGCCAATCATGCAAGTGGCGCTGCGCTCGGGCATTGCGGCATTGCTGGTGGGGCTATTGATGCTGCGGCAAAAGGAGTCAATCGCGGCGGCGCTTGGTAATTGGCGCCCGGGGTTGCTGGTTGGCGCGCTGTTTGCCCTGGAGTTCCTGCTCGTGGGTGAGGCATTGCGCTTCACGTCGGCGTCGCACGTCGTGGTGTTCCTCTACACCGCGCCGATCTTCGCAGCGCTTGGACTGCACTGGAGGCTGCCGGCCGAGCGTTTGGGTCTCGTTCAATGGCTGGGTATTGCGGTTGCGTTTGCCGGCATTGTCGTTACCTTTCTTGGCCGGCATCAAGCCGGCGCCGCCGAACCTGCCAATGTTCTGCGCGGCGACATTCTCGCTCTGCTGGCTGGTGTGGCCTGGGCTGCGACGACAGTGGCAATCCGCTGCTCCGCATTGGCCACGGTCAGCGCATCGCAAACGCTGCTGTATCAATTGGTGAGCGCTTTCGTGCTGTTGCTGCTTGCAGCCTTCGTCATGGGGCAAACCGCAATCAAGCCGACGCTGCTGGCCGCGGGCAGCCTGATCTTTCAGTCTCTGGTGGTGTCGTTCGCCAGCTTTCTCGCCTGGTTTTGGCTATTGCGGCGCTACCTGGCCTCGCGCCTCGGCGTGTTCTCGTTCATGACGCCGCTGTTTGGCATTGCGTTCGGTGTGTTGCTGCTTGACGAGCCGTTGGAGATGAGTTTTGTGATGGGGGCCATCTTCGTGCTTGTTGGCGTCATTTTGGTCAGCGGGCACGGTTTGCTGGAGAGTGGGTTGAGCAGGTTGAGGCGCAGCATGTGATCGCCGGCGGCACATAGCCCAAGAGTCTCGTTGCTATCGATGTTGCAGGATCGGGGCAGGTCAATTTCGCGACACCCTCCAAGGCTTTGTCATATTATCAAATGGGAGTCGATGCCGGGCATCAAGTCTCGAACAGGCACCGCCTGATTTCACGCACTGCCATCTGCGTCAAGGTGATTGCCATGACATCGAGCGCTTGCGCCTGCGAAGAGAGTTTCGCAATGACCATGCGATTGGTACGGTCGACGAACAGGTTTTGCCCGTGGATGCCCATGGCAAACAGGGTTTGCGGATGGTTGTCCATCACATACCAGCAATTGCGATAGCGCATCCTGGCGCCCGAGAATGCGGTAGCGAACTCGCCCTTGGCCCATGCCTCGTGGTCGCCGCCTGTGGCGATGTCCTCAATCCACGCAGGCGGTACAACGCGGGGCGTGTCCTGTTCCAACAGCAACTGCCCGATGCGGGCGAAGTCGCGCAGCGTGGCGGACATGCCGCCGGTGGTGCGTGGCGCGCCGCAGCGGTCCAGCGTGATGCTGGCGCTGTGTTCGGCGCCCATCGGACGCCACAGGTGATCTTGCATGACCGCCGACAACGGCCGGCCGGCTGCACGTTCGATCACCCAGCCGAGCAGGTCGGTATTGGCGGATATATAGCGCAACGGGCCGCCATGGCTGCCCTTCACCTGTGGCAGGGAGGCATAGAACTCGTGCAGGCCATCGGGCCGGGAATCGGGCGCAACCGGATCCCAATTGGCCGCGATCACGTAAGCTTTCAATTCCGCTTCGGCGAACATCGGGTTGGCCCGCATGTCGAGCAGTTGCCGGACTGTGGCACCGGCGTAGCCGGTGGCGGCGATTTCCGGAATGGTCTCGGAAACTGGGGCATCGACGTCCAGGACGCCCTTGTCGCGCAGGATGCCGCACAGCAGGCCGACCACCGATTTGGTGGCTGACATCAGGATGTGGCGCGTGTGCGGCGTCAGGAAACCGCGATAGGTTTCATGGACGATCTTGCCATCTACCATGACCAGGAAGCCGTCGGTCTGTGTGCGTTGCATGAAAGTCGACAAGTCGAGTGCATCGCCTTCCTTTGCCTTCAAAGAAAAGCCGTCGATTGGGTGCGGATGGTGCGCAAGCGTCATCACACGCTCCGCGTCGTTCTGGATCGAGGCCGTGGGTATGATATCGGCGACGTTGGCAAACGCCCATTTGCTATAGGGGCGCGTGCGCCAATTTGCGATGGTAGCCTGTTGCGCCTCGTCGTTGGTCGATTGAATTGAATGCTGGGTCATGGATCGCTTCTACGGCGAGACGGTCGGGGTCGGGGCTGGCTGTCGCGAGCCCGTCGTGCAGCCGGAACGTGGAATCGCCTTCATGTCGATGCTCATCTTGAAGGCGTTCATGTTTTGTTCCGACAACGGCACATTATACGGCTATAGCAACGAAATGATGCGCACCGGGGTTTCGCAGTAGACGGCAAAACCCATGCCTTCGTAGAGCCGGCGAGCAGCGCTGTTGCCGCGCATGACCTGCAGAAACGGTAGTTCGCCGCGCAACATTTGCTGGCGGATCATCGTGTTGGTCAAGCGGCGGGCCAAGCCTTTCCCCTGGAATTCGGGGTGCGTGCAGACGCTGCAGATCTCGTGATAGCGGCCGGCGCGCAGGCGCTCACCCGCCATCGCAACCAGTTGGCCGCCTTCAAGCCAGCCTTGAAATTGCCCGAGTTCCAGAGTGCGCTGGCCGAACGGACCGGGGCTGGCGGCCTTGATCAATTCGAGGACCTGCGGTATGTGTTCGGCCGTGATCGGCACGATCTGCGGCGCGTCGTCATCTTCGGGTATCGATTTCTCCCAGACCATCTTGAACTTGGTGGCATCCTCGTCGATGTGCCAACCTGCCGGCGCGGCACCGTTCCAGTTTTCACAATAGAAGTGTTCGCCGGGATCGCAGTGCGGTGCCAGCGCCTCGAAATCGGGATGTTGCGGGTCAGCGAATCCAACGATGGGCGAATAGCCCTTGGCGTAGCGACGCGCGCTATCAGTGCCGACCGAATATGGGGCGTGCGCGCCGGTGAGGGAATTCCACGAAACGCTGTCGAGCGGATGGCGCATGGTTGTGTCTATGGGCAATGAGGGCGATATCAGGCATGATAACTGAACCGGGATTATTCAGTCGAGAGTTCGCACCCATGGATACGCCTGACGAAGGCCGGACGCAATCTCCAACCCGGCAAATGCGGATTGCGCGGCAACTGGAAAGTGGCATACACTTCGCGCTTATCTTTTTTGAGGCAAGTCGCATGACTGCTGCACCTGTCGGCGCCCAGGCCAGAAACAGCCACATCGATTTCCTGCGCGGCATTGCCATTTTATGCGTGCTGGTACTGCATTTTGCACTGGCCTATGGTTTGAAGGACAGCCCGCTGGGAAGCTTGTTGAGGCCGGAGCTGGTTCATGCCGTTGCCTTCAACGGCAACTA
>FSYV01000136.1_pt1 | contig 10135 bp, 9 predicted proteins | sample 1638641 | NCBI WGS metagenome assembly FSYV01 (sample SAMEA3914813, study PRJEB12502) | metagenome | biome: forest; material: soil | place: Canada | collected 2011-07-07 | depth 0.3 m
GGATTGCGAGGCTGCATGCAGTGCCTGTTCGCTTTGGAATGACGTTGGCAAGCAACACCACAAACACGCCCGTGAAAAAACCGATACTGCGTCCACGGAATTCATCGCCGATCCATCCCTGACGTGCAATCAATCCAATGCTCAATAGCAGGCAGGCAAACACGATGCCCAGCGTGACATCACGTTGTGCAGCTCTGCCCGCCGGATTTTTTTCTGCGTTGCCGCTAGCGAAATGGCGCATCGTCCAAGCAAAACAAATCAATGCGATCGCCATCAAATATTGTTGCGGATGCTCATGATTCACAATGTATAGATAGGCGTTGGCACAGACGACACAGACGGAGAGCGTCAGCGCAAGTAAAAAAGCCAGTTTGTCAGAAGTCGTTTTCATCGCTTTCCTTCGCATTGGAAAATGTTGGCCCCGCAAGTTGATCGCCCGGCGGTGTTTTGGCTTGAATGCCCAGCAATTCGGCGAATCCGGCCAGGGCCTCCTCAAGCACCGAGAGCTTCAAACAATACACAACGGACTTCCCGTGCTTGGACGAAGCGATCAAATCCGCTTCACGGAGAATGGAAAAGTGCGCTGACATCGTCGGCTTTGAAACGTCAAAATGATCCGCCAACTCACCGGCCGTGAGAGGGCCATTTTTCAACAGGGCTAGTACCTGACGTCGGGTCGGATCAGCGAGAGCCTTGAATACTTTGTTCATAATTCCAAGATTAGCTAATCATCTAAATGAAGTCAAGCATTTTTATTACTGAGTCAATTTTCAACAATTTTTGGGCTCTTCCGTGATTTCCCGGAGTGAACGGTGTCAGGCTACTGCTAACGGTCGCGCTGGAAAAATCGGTGAAAGTCTGGAGAGGGTCGCTTACTGCCGGTCGCGTTCAAATCGGCAATGACGCTTTGCACCTGGCGGTCCTACGCCCATAACGGATTACCTCGCATGGCCCGGGGTGCAAATATCCGCCAACTTTGATAGGCGAACAGGTGTCAGAATCGGCCCACGAGTGGGCCAAAACTTTCATTCGGGCACGCAATCAAAAACCCGGAGGACGCTCACTCGCAACGTTGGCATGCTTTTCCAGCGCCATCCCAACACGCGCAATGGTCCCCTCATCGAACAGGCGGCCGATCAGCGTGATGCCGTGCGGCACGCGGCGTGGCGGCGAGAATTTCGGCAACGGTTTGGCCGGATTCGGCGCCCAGTCGCTGCGCGCTTCGGCGACTTCGACGAAGCCGGTGCGCAGCGTCAGCGACGGATGGCCGGTGTTGTTGGAGATGGTAAGCATTTCATCGCGCAGCGACGGCACGATGAGCAAATCCACTTGCGAGAATATGCGTGCCATTTCCATTGCCACCTTGCGTCGCATGCGATCGGCCTGGACGAAATCGACCGCCGAGAGGAAACGCGCCTCACGGAACTGATTGGGCCAGGCGTCGGGCACTTGCTCGCGCAATTGATTGATGCGGCCGTCGAGCATGATGTCTTCGAACGCGGCGGCGCCTTCGGCAAACAGGATCAGGTTCAACGAGTCATAGGGCCAGTCGGGCAATTCGACCGGCGTGGCGACCAGGCCCAGGCTTTTCAACGATTCGAGCGCGGCGCGATCGACGTCGGTCGCGGGGCTGTCTTTCATCCAGGCCGGGAAATAGCCGACCTTCAAGCCGCGCACCGGCGCGTTGGCATCGAAATCAAGCTTGCTGGGCGCGCAGGCCACGTCATGGCCGTCGGGGCCGGAAATCGCATGCAGCACCAGCATGGCGTCTTCCACGCTGCGCGTCATCGGGCCGAGCTTGTCGAGCGACCAGCACAAGGTCATGGCGCCCGTGCGCGGCACACGGCCGTAGGTTGGCCGCAAGCCCGTGACGCCGCAGCGCATGCTGGGGCTGACGATGCTGCCGCCGGTTTCGCTGCCGATCGAAAATGCCACCAACCCGGCCGCCGTGGCCGCACCGGGGCCGGCGCTGGAGCCGGATGCGCCCTCCTCAAGCAACCACGGGTTGACGGTCTGTCCGCCGAACCAGATGTCGTTCAACGCCAGGGCGCCGAGGCTGAGCTTGGCAATCAGCACGGCGCCGGCTTCAGTCAAGCGCGCCACCACGGTCGAGTCGGCTGCCGGCACGCGGTTGCGGAACGGTTCCGCACCCCAGGTCGTGGCAATGCCGGCAGTGTCGAGCAAATCCTTCACGCCATAGGGAATGCCGTGCAGCGGGCCGCGATACTTGCCGGCGGCGATTTCACGGTCGGCCTGGCGCGCCTGCGCCAGCGCGTGGTCGCGCGTCAAGGTGATGACGCACAGCAGCTTGGGATCGAAGCGTTCGATGCGGGCAAGGTAGATATTCGTCAGGCGTTCGGACGTCAACGCCTTGGTCTCGATCCAGCGCGATAGTTTCGCCAGCGGCGCGAAAGCGATATCCTCGTCGCGCGCGGGCAATGGCGCATGCGCATCCTTGCTGCGGGCAAAACGCGCTTGCTTCGGCAGCGCGGTCATGCCGGGCAACATCGGGTTCCATTGCGTCGCCGGCGCAATGCCCGGCTCCAGCGCCAATTTGTGCGGCCCGGTGCGGCGCTCGAGCATCGGCGCCATCGAGGTGCTCCAACTCTCGGCCGCCATAAGGCGTTCCGGCGCCGTCATGCTGACCTGCATCAGTTTCTCGGCTTCGGCAAACGTGGTCGGCGACACTTCCGGGCCGGCCGCAGGCGAGGTGCCGAAGGTCGGCGGCGCGCCGGGCGGCGGTGCGTCTTTCTTGTCGGCGTCGTCGGCAAAACCGGTGTTGGTCACGGCAAGCAATCCGAGCGGGGCGGTCATCAGGAAATGGCGGCGAGTTTTCATGGTTGGCTTTTTTCTGGTTTAGTTATTAGGGTAGGAACTCCGCACTGCGACAACGATCATACCGAAACGCATAAATTTGCGCAGCGCTCACGCGAAAAACGAATCTCCGCTAAGCTATGCCTATCGCAAGCAAGGCAAGCAAGCCTCGAAAGCACCTGATGATTCCGTTTTCCATACTCGATCTGTCGCCCATCACTGAAGGCGGCAGCGCAGCACTATCGTTTCGCAATAGCGTCGACCTCGCGCAGCACGGCGAACGCTGGGGTTTCCAGCGCTACTGGCTGGCCGAACACCACGGCATGCCCGGCATCGCGAGCGCCGCGACGGCCGTATTGATGGCGCACGTGGCCGGCAAAACTTCCACCATACGCATCGGCGCGGGCGGCATCATGCTGCCGAATCATTCGCCGCTGGTGATCGCCGAACAATTCGGCACGCTGGAGTCGCTCTTCCCCGGTCGCATCGACCTGGGCCTCGGACGGGCGCCCGGCTCGGACCAGGTCACCGCGCGCGCACTGCGGCGCAACCTGGCATCCGACGCCGATGAATTTCCGCAAGACGTCGTGGAACTGATGGATTACTTTGCCGCCAATGGCCGCCAGCCGGTGCGCGCCGTGCCGGGCGCAGGATTGAACGTGCCGATCTGGATATTGGGCTCCAGCCTGTTTGGTGCGCAGCTCGCCGCCGCCCTGGGCTTGCCCTATGCGTTCGCTTCGCATTTTGCGCCGGGGCAAATGATGCAGGCGATCGAACTCTATCGCGCTGCCTTCCGGCCATCGCCCGCGCTCGACCAGCCGTACGTCATGCTCGGTTTCAATGTATTTGCGGCTGACACCGACGAGCACGCGCGCTTCCTGGCCACCTCGATGCAGCAGGCATTCGTCAATCTGCGCAGCGGGCGGCCGGGCAGGCTGCAGCCGCCGAAAGGCGATTATCTCGACACGATCGGCCCGCAGGAACATGCCCTGCTGGATCAGGTATTGTCATCTTCGGCCATCGGCGCGCCCGACACCGTGGCCAAGGGATTGCAGGATTTCATCGCGCGTACGAACGCCGACGAATTGATGATCACATCGCAGATTTTCGACCATGCCGCGCGGCTGCGTTCCTATGAAATCGCTGCGCAGGCGCGCGCGTAGCATCTTGCTGTTGCTGGGCAGCATGGCTTGCCTTTCATCATGGAGCGCCAATGCGATCCGCAGCATACAATGATCGCCGACGTTTCGCATATTTCAATTATTCCAACCAATCAAGAGACACGCCATGCAGAATTTCGACTTTTACAATCCCACCCGCATCCTGTTCGGCCAGGGGCGCATTGCCGATCTCGACAAGGTTGTACCGGCCCAGGCGCGCGTGCTGATCCTGTACGGCGGCGGCAGCATCAAGGGCAATGGCGTGCTCGATGAAGTGCGTGCCGCGCTCGGCAGCCGCGCAGTGCAAGAGTTTGCCGGCATCGAGCCGAATCCAAGTTACGACACCTTGATGCGCGCGGTCGAACAGGTCAGAACCGAAAAGCTCGACTTCCTGCTCGCGGTGGGCGGCGGCTCCGTCATTGACGGCACCAAGTTCGTCGCGGCCGCGGTGAATTTCGAGGGCGACACCTGGGCCATCCTGGAAAAGCGCGGCCGCAACGTCACCAGCGCCCTGCCCTTCGGCACGGTCCTGACCCTGCCGGCCACCGGTTCGGAAATGAACAGCGGCGGCGTGGTGACGCGCAAATCGTTGAAGGCCAAGGTGTCGTTCATGAATCGCCTGCTGTTCCCGCAATTCTCCATCCTCGATCCGAGCAAGACCTTCAGCCTGCCGATCCGCCAGGTCGGCAACGGCGTGGTCGATGCCTTCGTCCACGTCATGGAGCAATACCTGACCTACCCGGCCGACGCGCCGCTGCAGGATAGATTCGCCGAAGGCATCCTGCAGACGCTGATCGAAGAAGGCCCGAAGGCCCTGGCCGAACCGGAAGACTACAACGTGCGCGCCAACATCATGTGGTGCGCCACCATGGCCTTGAACGGCCTGATCGGCGCCGGCGTGCCGCAAGACTGGGCCACCCACATGGTGGGCCACGAATTGACCGCGCTATACGGCCTCGACCACGCGCAAACCCTGGCCATCGTGCTGCCTTCCATGCTGCGCGTGCGCAAGAACGACAAGCGCGCGAAGCTGCTGCAATTCGCCGAGCGAATCTGGCACCTGACCGGCGGCGACGAAGACATGCGCATCGAGGCGGCGATCGAGAAAACGCAGGCGTTCTTCGAGCAGATGAATGTCAGGACGCGGCTGGGCGACTACGAACTCGGCGCTGCGAACATAGACGCCGTGATGCAGCAGTTGCAAAGTCACATGATGACGGGGCTGGGCGAACGGCGCGATGTGACGCTGGAAGTGAGTCGGCGGGTGTTGGAGTTGAGCTTGTAGCGCGCCGCGTTCGGTATTTGACCGTGAGTCTTTCGCATCTATTGCGCAGCGACACGCGAATCAAAGGATCAAGAGGCGTTTGAGAAGGTATCGACGATTCCTCAACCTGGATGCTTGATAGACTTATCACGCATCCAGCTCCTTGTAATGCCGAAATATCCCCTGCTTGTTGAAAGGCAGCCTGCGCGCCGATGCCAGGTAGCGCGCAATCTTTGGACGTTTTGCGACGCGGTCGTGCAAGTCGATCAGGCGCGGATAATCGCCTTCCGCTTTTTTCATCGCCTTGGGAAAGGCGTAGCGCAGGCCTTCGATGATCTGGAAAATGGACAAGTCCACATAGCTCAACCCGGCGCCGACCATGAACTTGTCGCCGGACGCATTGAGGGCGATGACGCGTTCGAAGTAGCCGAGGTATTTCGGTAGCCGCGTTTGCAGGAAATCCGCCGCGCGCCGCAATGCTTCCGGCTTTTGATCCTTGTAATACAGGCTGACTGCGACCGGGTGATGGGTGTCATGCACTTCGTCGATGAAATCGGCGATGGTCAGTTGCAATTGATGCGTCCAGATGCGACCGGCTTCGTCGGCTGGCGCCAATCCCAGTTTCGGGCCAAGGAAGGACAGGATGTTGGTGCTTTGCCCGATGATCAAATCCCCCGCCTTGAGGAAGGGCGGCGCGAAAGGCACGTGCGGACCATTGCCATGCATCAGGCGCAGCATGGCCGGCATGCCCATGCCGCTGCTTTCGGCGCGGCGCGCGACATCGATGTATTTTGCGCCGCCTTCTTCGAGGGCGAGGCGCACGAATTCACCCCGGCCTTGTATCGTCGGCCAATAGTACAGTTCGTAACGCACGCCGCCGCCTTTCGTGCTTTGGTTAAGCAATACGCGCTTCATTCTGTAGCGCTCGTTCGGCACGAGACGGTTCGACTCATGCCAGCGCTTCCTTGGCGGCTTGCTCGGGAGTGAGCCCGTCGTAGAACTGGTCGGTGAACCATTCAACCTCTTCTTCGATATGATCCTGCGCTTGGGCGACGGTGGCACCGCCGGCAACCAGGAAGCCTTCGACTTCGATGCACCAGTTGATCAGGGCCATCGTTTCCGGATCGAGCTTTTCTTTCTTAGCCATGCTGTACTCCTATATCCGGTTGATTTAACCATCTTGATTGAAATGCGAAAAACCCATACTTTGGTATAGCTAAGGTTAGGCGAATTTCTGCACCCACGCCAGATAGCGGTCCATGTATCCCTGCAGAAATTTCTTCGTGCTCTCGTTGGCGATGCCGCCGTCGGCATCGAAGAATCCGTCCTTGGCCTGCAAGAAGATTTCCGGCGAGGCGAGCACCGGCACGTCAAGGCCGGCGAGGATATTGCGCAAGTGCTGCTGCGCCATCGCGGTGCCGGTGGCGCCGGGCGAGATGCCGGCAATCGCGGCGGGCTTGCCCTTCCATACTGTGGTGCCGTACGGGCGCGAGCCCCAGTCGATGGCGTTCTTTAGCACACCGGGTATCGAACGATTGTACTCCGGCGTGACGAACAGCAGCGCTTGCGCGCCGTGTATGCTTTGCTTGAATGTCGCCACCGTTGCCGGAAGCGGATTTTCCTGGTCCTGGTTGAACAGCGGAAGCTGGTCCAGAGCGGGAAAATCGAAGCTGTGCCCTGCCGGTGCCAACCCGGCCAACGCATGTGCGAGCTTCTTGTTGAACGATTCCTTCCTCAAGCTGCCGACGATTACTGCAATGCGATAAGCCATAGGGCCTCCGGATTTAATGACGTGATGAAACGGCCAGCCAGCGCATCATTGCGTTGATTCGTGGTTCAGCCAAGCTTGGTCACCTTGATCAGCGCAAACAGGCAGTCCGCCTCGTCTTTGGGCAAGACTTCCTTGAAGGTGCCGACCTCTTCCCTGAGCCAGCCGCCATTGACCAGCACGCACGCCTTGCTGATGAAGTCCCCCATGCGCAGCAATTGCCCGAGGGCCGACCACTCGCCGCCAGGCTTGTCGCTGTCCTGCTCGGTGATGGCAAGCAGCACCGATGGCGGCAATTCCCACACGCGCCCGATCTGGGACGAGAGCGTTCGCGCCTGCTTGCGCAGGTTCTTGCGAAATACCATGGACGAGGACAGCGTCGGGTTGACCTCCGCCCGATCGAACACGCGAAACGCGACCATCAAGCCGACATCCTGCATCAACCCCGCAAGAAATGCCTGGAACTGATCAATGCCGCGCTGCCTGGCCAGCAATGAACACGCGATGGCGCGCGCTTCGGTATGTTCCCAGATTTTTGGTCCGACCGTTTTCGTAAAAGCGCCAAGCTTGGCATTGAAAATGGGGCGGGTGGCAGCCTTGGCCAGCAGTAGCCGCAAGCCGTTGTGCCCGAGCAGCTGGATTGCCTTGTTCAAGTCGATGATCGGCGTTGCCGGACTATACAATGCGCTGTTGGCTTCCTTGAGCACGGCGACCAGCAACACGACGTCTTTCTTGATCAACAAGGCCAGATCGGCCGTCGACACGTTTTCATCGCGCATGTTCTTCAACAATTCCTGCATGACACCGGGAATGCGCGGTATCAGGTCAGACCCGGCCAGATCGGTTTTCCCCAGCTCGGCGAGATAGCCGAGCAACATGACTTGCGCCTGGTCGTCCTGCACGTCATTGCCGCGACCGGCCAGCCAATCGAAGTAGGCGGCATCGACATACTCGGTGAAGAGTGCTTTATCGACTGTACTCATTTGCGGGAACACCAAAGGGGATTTCAAGCATGCTGCCACGAAAATGTACGCATGGCAACTTGGCATGGATTGCGGGCACGAAAACTTTGTATGGCATTCACGCCTGCCACACGCCATAACCGGCCTCGCGCAGCCCGATGGCCAGCTCCACTTCCATCTCGCGCGCACCGTGGTATGGCATCGGGTTATACACTTCGTACAGTTCCGGCAACAAGCGCAAGCCAAATTGCTGGGCGAAGCGATTGGCCTGGATACCGGCCTTGTGCTTGTCGAAGCGCAGGTCTGGATTCAACCCGGTCATGCCGACATAGACGCAGGGCTTGCCGGGAATGTACTCCGGATTGGCGCGTTTGAATTTGCTCTCGTACCAGACATCGTGCGAGAGTTCGATCACGTAGACGTGATAATGATTGCGACGTGCCATTGCGTGTAACGAATCCATGGCATTGCGATAAGCCATTATGCCATTGCAGCGCCAGGTGCGGCGCGACACGTGCAGCCATTGCCAAAAAAACGGGGGCCGAAGCCCCCGTCCCTACTGCCAACTGCAGTTACTTCTTGACCACCTCGGCGACAACCGAAGCCGGCGCTTCAGCGTAATGGTCGAACTGCATCGAGTATTGCGCGCGCCCGGAACTCAACCCGCGCAAGTGTCCGATGTAGCCGAACATTTCCTTCAAGGGTACATCCGCTTCCAGGATCGCGCCGTTGTTGCGCTGCTCCTGGCTGCGAATCAACCCACGTCGCCGGTTCAGGTCGCCGATGCAGTCGCCGACGTAGGCGATCGGGGTCGTGACCTCGACCGCCATCACCGGTTCGAGCAAGGTCGGCCGCGCCTTGCCCATCGCTTCGCGAAACGCCGCCGACGCCGCCAGTTCAAACGCCAGCGTCGACGAATCGCGCTCGTGGAAACTGCCATCCACCAGCACCGCCCGGAAGTCGACGCTCGGGTAGCCGGCCAGCACGCCGCTCTTCGCCGCCCGGCGCACGCCAGCTTCCACCGCCGGGATGAATTCGCGCGGAATCGCCCCCCCGACGATCTTGCTCTCGAACTCGACGCCGGCGCCGCGTGCCAGCGGCTCCAGCCGCAGGCTCAACTCGGCAAACTGGCCCGGGCCGCCGCTTTGCTTCTTGTGCACGTAATGCACGTCGGCGACGGCGGCGATGGTTTCGCGATACGCCACTTGCGGCTTGCCGACCATCACATCGACCGCATGCGTGGTGCGCAACTTTTCCAGCACGACTTCAAGCTGCAATTCACCCATGCCCGACAGGATGGTCTGGCCCGATTCCTCATCGTGCCTCACGTGCACGCTCGGATCTTCGCGCAGGATCGATTGCAATGCCTTCGACAGGTTGTTCTGGTCAGCCTGCGTTTTCGGCTCGATCGCAACGTCGATCACCGGCTCGGGAACGACGATCTGTTCCAGCAATACCGGATGATGCGGGTCGCTCAAAGTGTGGCCCGTGAAGGTCTCCTTCAAGCCGACCAGCGCCACGATCGCACCGGCTTCGGCCACGTCGCGTTCCTGCTTCTTGTCGGCGTGCATCTCGTAAATGCGCGAGATGCGTTCCTTCTTGCCGGTGTTGGCATTCAACACCACGTCGCCGGGGCGCAAGCTGCCTTCATAGACGCGCACGTAAGTGAGCGTGCCATGATCGCTATCGACCACCTTGAAAGCCAAAGCCTGCAAGGGCGCATCGACAGCCTCGGTCGCCGGTGCCGGCAGGTAGTCGACAATCGCATCGAGCAAGGGTTGCACGCCCTTGTTCTTGAAGGCCGACCCGGCCAGCACGGCAACCATGTTGCCGCCCGCGACACCCTTGCGGATGGCCGCGCGCAACGCCTCCACGCTCGGCACGCGACCTTCCACGAAAGCCTGCATGGCGTCGTCGTCCAGCTCGGCCACCGCTTCGACCAGGCGCTGGCGATAAGCCTCGGCGCTTTGCCGCATGTCGGCTGGAACCTCTTCGACGGTAAACGGTTCCTCGGCCAGATCGCTATGCCAGACGTAGGCCTTCATTTCCAGCAAGTCGACCACGCCGCGGAATTCATCTTCCTTGCCGATCGGCAGTTGCAGCACCAGCGGCGTCACGCCCAGGCGTTCTTCGATCATGCCGACCACGCGCAGGAAGTCTGCGCCAA
>FSYV01000560.1_pt1 | contig 10048 bp, 9 predicted proteins | sample 1638641 | NCBI WGS metagenome assembly FSYV01 (sample SAMEA3914813, study PRJEB12502) | metagenome | biome: forest; material: soil | place: Canada | collected 2011-07-07 | depth 0.3 m
CAGAAGGCGTACCTGCCGATGTGCAAAAAAATCCGGCAGTGATCGAAGCCTATCTCGGAGGGGGACACTGATGGCTGAAAATCAAAGCGACGCTGGAAAAGACGCGGGGAGCAATGGGGCAATGACGCAAAATGTATTGAAAATCAGCGGCCTCAAGGTTGCATACGGCGGCATTCAGGCGGTCAAGGGTATCGACCTCGAAGTCAATCAAGGCGAGCTGATCACCTTGATCGGGGCCAACGGCGCCGGCAAGACCACGGCCCTGAAAGCCATTACCGGCACGCTGCCCAATTGCAAGGTGGAAGGCCACGTCGAATATCTCGGCAAGCCGACCAAGGGCCTGGGTTCATTCGACCTGGTCAAGCGCAGCCTGGCCATGGTGCCCGAGGGGCGCGGTGTGTTCACGCGCATGACCATCCAGGAAAACCTGTTGATGGGTGCCTATGTGCGCGATGACAAGCCGGGTATCGATGCAGATATCGAAAAATGGTTCGCCGTATTCCCGCGCCTGAAAGAGCGCCAGTCGCAGTTGGCCGGTACCTTGTCCGGCGGCGAACAGCAAATGCTGGCCATGGCGCGTGCGCTGATGAGCCACCCCAAGCTGTTGCTGCTCGACGAGCCGTCCATGGGCTTGTCGCCGATCATGGTGGAAAAGATCTTCGAGGTGGTGCGCACCGTGTCGGCGCAGGGCGTGACGATATTGCTGGTCGAGCAAAACGCCAAGTTGGCACTGCAGGCGGCGCACCGCGGCTACGTCATGGATTCGGGCCTGATCACCATGAGCGGCGATGCCAAGCAGATGCTCGACGACCCGCGCGTCAAGGCGGCGTATCTGGGCGAAGGGTAATAACCAGGGGCAAGTGCGCCGGCTTGATCGGGCGCACTTGTATCGCATATTTCACGGGCCACCGGTCTTTCCGATAGCCATCAAAAAGCCGCGTTGCAGCAGGTCTGCAAAGCGGCTTTTTGCTTTTGGTGGTAGATTCACGGTCAAGCAATGAGTTGATCCGAAGGAGTTTCAGATGCAATATTCTTTTCCACCTGCCGCAGCGGCAGCCGTTCCGGTCGCCGGCAGCAGCGACCTGTTTCCGGTGCATCGCATCTACTGTGTTGGGCGCAATTATGCCGACCATGCGAAGGAAATGGGTGCCACCGGGCGCGAAGCGCCATTCTTTTTCATGAAGCCCGCCGATGCCGTGCTGCCGGTTACCCATGGTGTGATAGGCGTCATGCCTTACCCGCCGATGACGCGCGATTTGCACCACGAGGTCGAGTTGGTTGTTGCCTTGGGTAAGGCCGGCAGCAACATCGCTGCAGCCGACGCCATGTCGCACGTGTGGGGCTATGCAATCGGCCTTGACATGACGCGGCGCGATTTGCAGGGCGAAGCCAAGAAGCAGGGCCGGCCGTGGTCCACCGGCAAGGGCTTCGATTTTTCCGCGCCGATCGGGCCGATCTACCCGGTTTCGCAGGCGCAATTGAAACCGGACGCGGCCATTGCGCTCAAGGTGAATGGCGAACTGCGGCAAAGCGGCGAGATCGGCAGCATGATCTGGAACGTGGCCGAGACCATCGAACACTTGTCAAAATATTTCACGCTGCAGGCGGGCGACCTGATCTTTACGGGAACCCCGGCCGGCGTTGCTGCCGTGCAAGCGGGTGATGTGCTAGAAGGCGCGATCGACGGCCTGGGAGAGTTGCATATCCGTATTGCGTGATTGATAGGTTATTATGCAAACAGGAAGTCATTACTGATTGCCGAAGTGGGAAAAACGCAATGAAGCTATACAGTTATTACCGCAGTTCGGCCTCATTCCGGGTACGCATCGCGCTGAACCTGAAGCAGATTGCGCACGAGCAGGTGGCCGTGCACCTGGTCAAGGATGGCGGCCAGCAACTGACGCCCGAGTATCGCGCACTCAATGCCGATGGCCTTGTGCCATCGCTGGTCGATAGCGCCTTCGACGGCCCGGCGCACGTCCTGACCCAATCGCTGGCCATCATCGAATACCTTGACGAAACCCTTCCGCAAGCGCCGCTCCTGCCCGGCAGCGCGGCGGACCGCGCTTATGTGCGCAGCCTGGCGTTGTCAATCGCCTGCGATATCCACCCGATCAACAACCTGCGCGTGTTGCGCTACCTGGGCGAACAGCTGAAGGTCGGCAATGCCGAGAAGGATGCCTGGTATCGTCACTGGGTGGAGCAGGGCCTGCGCGCGCTGGAAGCCACGTTGTCGCGCAACGGCAAGACCGGGTTGTATTGTTTCGGCGATACACCGACGATGGCTGATTGCTGTCTGGTGCCGCAAATGTATAACGCGCGCCGCTTTCAGTGCGACCTGTCCGGCTTGCCGATCGTCACGAGGATCGACGCGCATTGCAACACGCAGGAAGCATTCATCAATGCCGCGCCCGAGCAGCAACCGGATGCGGCTTGAAATGGCAGCTAAATGATGGGGCTAGATGGCGGAGTCGCGATCCGCCGACGATAACGGCTCAATAGCGAAATACGTGGCCGTTGTCGATATGCACGCGGGTGCCGATGGCCAGGTCGTTGTCATTGTCTTGCGACACTGTGCGGTAGTCTCCGCTGTCAAGCTGTACGCGTATGCGATACACCTCTTGCGGCCGGCTTTTCACTTCGAATTCATGGCCCGCAACGCCGCCCACACCGACACCCGCCGCAGTCGCCAGCAATTTGCCATTGCCGCCACCCAGTTGATTGGCAATCAACCCGCCTAGCAAGCCGCCCACCACGGTGCCCATGCCAATATCGTTGCTGCCAGGTAATTTTGCAACTTGGATCGATTCCACGCGGCCGTAAGCAGTGGTATCGACTCCGCTATTACTGGGGAAAGACTCGAAAGCTGCATCTTTTTGCGGCAGGCCGGAGCATGCGCTGAGCAGCAGCATGGCCGGGGACAAGGCAATCAGGGCGGAAATACGCCGGCTTGGGATTAATGGCATCCTGGAATCTCGCGTTGATTGGGGCTACGGTTGATCAACAAGTAACAACATGCATTGCGTCGCGCAGATGATATGTTATCAGACCGGTCGTAAACGTTTGGGATGATCAAATGGAATACAGGGCAAATGTAAGGATCTATTTCAACGGGGGCTTTACAGTAGCACATTTCTCCAAGCTGCAAAAAGGCTGGAGATTTATCAAACTGGAGCAGGAAGCAGCCGTTCGATAATTGTTTCCGCAAGGCGGTCAGCGACCCACAACGGCTTTTCGGCTCTCCCGCCAGCCGACAGCATCCGCCTTGACTCGGATCAGAGGCGCAGCACCTGATATTTTTGTTCCGTTACTTGTGGCTTACGGTACTGGGAGACCTTTCACTGTAGTGCAGGCATATTTACTTCCTGTGGGCAACATTCGAATGCGAATGTCTTGTCACCGAGAAATGCACGGGCAGGCGGGAAGGAGCTTGAATGCCTAACTTGAGCGTCAGCCGCTTCGTCTCTTTTCCCGCCCTGTTGTTCATGTTAAGCTAAGTTGTACGCTCCAACGACATATCTTTCTTATAGGCCGAGCTCATTCCATGCGATGGGCTAGGCGACAACGATAAAAATAGTACGAGCGCAGACGGTATTGTTGGCGCGCCTGGTCGGAATTCCCGCTCCACACGCCCTATTTGTCAAACGGTGCACATGCCGCACCGGAAGAAGTCAGGGAGGCAGTATGGTCAAGCGCATCCTGAGTTTTTGTTTCGCGGCGATTCCTGTCATATTCTTTTCGATGCTGCTTGTTGGCTGCAGCGGGAATAGTTCGACCGCAAGCGAGAAACCTACGGCCACACAATCGGCTCAGTCCCGCACTGCGGTTAAAGTGGGTCTTCCGCGCCGGGCGACCAAGACAGTTGCCACAACGGCAGCTGATTATCAGGACGCAGTGCAGGACCTGTACATCGCCTATTTCGGCCGCCCCGCCGATCCGAATGGCCTGGCCAATTTTGAAGCGGCGCTCCTGGCCGCCAATGCGCCGCCCGATTTGCAAGATTTGGCAAACGCCTACGCAACCAACCCCAGCGTCAAATCCCTGATCGATAGCTTCCAGACCAGCGCCGAGTCGCTCGCGCTCTACGGCAGCGGCAACACCACATCATTTGTTCAGACAGTATTCCAGAATGTGCTGGGACGCCAGCCAGCCTCTTCCGGTCTGCAGTTTTGGGTCAGCGCCATTGAGAGCGGTTCGCTGACACAGAGCGACGCGGCGCTGGCAATCATGGCGGGCGGTATGATCAACACCACCAGCCAAGGCTTGCTCGACGCCCAATTGATCGACAATCGCGTCGCTGCCGCGACCTACTTCACCGCGCAGCTCACGGCGCTGGGCGACATCAGCGTCTACCGCGGAAAATCTGCCGCCTCGACCGCGCGCGGCATGCTTGGCGGTGTCATCGCATCGACCACCTCGGCCAATTATGAGGCATCGATCGCCACTACCGTTACCGGCCTTGTTGCATCAGGTTCGTTGGCAGGCATCGCAGCCAACGGTGCGCCGATACAAAACGCGACGGTCACGCTGAAAGACTCCGCCGGCAACGTGCGTACAGCAACAACCGGCGCCGACGGCAGCTTCGTGTTCTCATTGGTTGGCCTGAACGCGCCGCTCCTGCTCAGCGTCAATGCCGGCGCGGCGAACTGGTACAGCTTTGCCGGCGCTGCAAACGCAACGGCAAATCTGAATGCCTACACGACAGTGCTGCTGCAGGCGTTTTACCAGGCAGGCGGCACCGACGTTGCAACCGTTTTCAACGGGACGATCTCGAGCGCGACGATTATGCCGAATCTGGACCAGATTGCGCTCGTGGGTGCGCCGATGCTGAATAATCTGCAGCCTTACCTGGTCAATGCCGGCGTCGCCAATCCGACACAATTCAATCCCTTTACTGCGGTCTTCTCGGCCAACAGTAGCGGATTTGATCGGGTTCTCGACCGCACCTCGGTCAATGCCGGATTGACCGGCTATACGGTCGACAGCGGCAGTGGCGGCACGGCAGGCAGCTTGTCGAGCACCGTCACATTGAATGCCACGTCTGCAACAGGCAGTTCCAGCGCATCGATATCGATCAGCGCGATGACGACCAACGGCAGCAGCACGAGCAGTTCTCAGGTCTCTGTGCCGATTGCCACGTCGAGCAACGCACAGTCCGACCTGGCGGCAGCCGAAAGCGGCGTGTTGGCCCTGTTCCAGAGCCTGGGCCAGTTGTCGTCCAACGGCTCTGCAGTGACTGCGGCCAGCATCATGCCCCTTATCGATCCGGCGTTTCTCGATGAAGGCAGAACGCAGGCGACCTTTGCCGCCGAACTGGCGCAGGGTATATCGACGGCGCTATCGGGTTCCACAGTCAGCATTTATCGGATCAATAAATTCACCGACGGCACGACGAAGTACCTCGACGCGACCCTGGAAATACAATCGGCCAACGGGCAACTATCTTTCGTCGACGACAACGACAATGTCAATGTCGGCATGGTGTTCAAGCAGGCACCGGGGGGAAGTTGGGTTTTCTACGGCCAGCAGACCGTGGCGGATGCACACTTGAGTTTGCAGCAGCAACGCTGCTATGGTTGCGCCCCGCAAGTGAGCAATGCCTTGGAGATGCAGGCGCAAGTTAGCGTAGCCACGGGCGCATTGAGCAGCGCGACGATTTCCGGTCCTGCCAATTCCCTGCCGGATTGCTCCAAGAATCCTTCGCCGTTGACTCAGTCGTTCGTAACGCTAAGCAAGGACAGTGGGAGCTACAACGGCGGTGACCGCTATGATCTGCCGTGCGCCCAGACCGATGGCGGCGCGCTGACCGGCAGTCCGCCGCCTGCCGGCACGGCCTACACCTTCACGCTGACACCGGCCGGCGGCTCGCCCGCGCAATCGACCTATTTGCTTAACGCCGCAACCAACGACAACGGCGATATCTCAACCATCAACGGCGTTGACCGGGCGACATTTGTGGCCAACCATTCCGTATCGCAGGTAGCTGGCACCACGCTGACTATCTCCTACAGCATGCCCGCGACCTACCAGGTGCTATACAGCTTTATCACGGCCTTCTGCGCAAATGCCAGCGAGCTGGGCAGTGGTTTGGGAAATGGCGGGGGAGTTGACGTGAATGGGACGCTCGGCACCATTGCACCTTCGGTGACTAGCGGTACGATCACGTTACCCACCACCTGCGATGGTGCGGCTGCTGCGGGCCTCACTGTCAACGTATGGTTCATAGGCGTCAATGGAGAAACCAGTCTCGTGGCGCAGAATTTCTGAGCCCGTCCGTAACTTGTCAAGGTCCGGGAAAAGTCTCCAGGGAGACGTTGACGGCGTGTCGTTGACGGCGTGTCGTTGGCGGCAACATGGATTTGACAATCGCGTAACGGCTTTTCGAGGTGCTGACGGACTCTTCACGATCCGTTGCATCCTTCGCAGCTCGCAAGACGCAGGCTGTCGAAGTGCGGCCATGTCGGATGAATTGCTTAGCTAAGTACCGCTACGACGGAATACCAGATGCGTCGAAACCACTATCTGTTATCCATTTGCGGATTGTATCCACCTTGGCAATCGGTACCTTTCGACCCAATTCGGCGATAACGCGATCACCGGTCTCTCGGTCATGTATCAGCATCGCTGCCGCAATTCGATCTACGAAAGACGGGCCGATGAACGCCGACTGAGTGCCGTCGCGTAATACCTCCAGGTTGCTCCTGACGGCGAACCAAGGAAATGCGTACGATACGATAGCTTCGGACAATTGTAGTGCAACCGTGTCCAAGGAAGTAGCGCTCTTGATCTGGATTTCGCCATGCTTCGCTAAATCTGTCGCTATCGCATGATTTCCGAAAAAGAACCCAGAAAACAGTTTTCTCGGCAACATCCCTTCTAGGCGCTCTCGGTACTGACCAGCAGCTTCGTGCGGTTGTTCTGCGTACTCGGCATTCCACTCATAGCCCGGAATATTGGATACTTCTCGACAGACGGAAGGGAACTGAACGGACAGGTTCACAAAGAACGCGCCATGCGCACCTTCATTCCATTTGTTCCCCTGTAAGTTTGCGATGTGCCAACACATGTCGGGCCCGTCGCCAATGGCGGCCACCAGGTTTCGCCCCTTCCTGGCGTAGCCATGAGGCGCCAAAGATAGTCCCAATAGCTTCGCAATGTAGTCGATCTTCTTGCCAATCTTTTCATCGTCTTGCGGTGGAAACAGAGCACGTGCCATAAGCGCTGAAATGCAAAGATAATGCCGAATTTATAGGATGTTGAGGGTTGGAATGCCCACTTTAGGGGTTGCACCTGAAAGTCCGTTCCTGGCCAATTGTACGCGATCGCACATCAGCAGCAAATATCCGGTATTTCCAAGTCGTTGTGGTCTTGCGAAATTTTTGTGGTGGTCCCGCCGACAGGAATCGGACCTGTATCTCACGCTTAGGAGGCATGTGCACTATCCATTGTGCTACGGCGAGACGGTTGTGACGTGGAGAACGTCAACGCAGGATTATAGCCGACAGATCGAGAATGGTGACATCGAAGCCTCCGGTATCGGTACAATGCTGACTTCTTCACGTATTTAGGCACTTATGGCTGTTATTTCCCTCTCCGATGCCCAACTGGCATTCGGCCACGTCGCACTGCTCGATCATGCGGAATTTTCACTCGAAACCGGGGAGCGGGTCGGCCTCATCGGGCGCAACGGCACCGGCAAATCGTCGCTGCTGAAGACCATCAACGGCTCATCCCGGCTGGACGATGGCTTGCTGGTCATGCAACAAGGCTTGAAGATTGCCTATGTCGACCAGGAGCCGCAATTCGTGCCGGACATGACGGTGTTTGACGCCGTGGCGTCCGGCTTGGGCGAAACCCAGGCGCTGCTGGCCGAATACGATGCGCTGACCGGGCAGTTCGGCGGCGACGATGACGAGGCGCTGATGGAGCGCATGCATGACATCCAGGTCAAGCTCGATGCCAGCGATGCCTGGAACCTGAACAATCGGGTCGAGACCACGCTGGACCGGCTGAATCTGAATCGCGATGCCCTGATGGGGACCTTGTCGGGCGGCATGCAGAAACGCGTGGCGCTGGCCTGCGCGCTGGTGAGCGCACCCGACGTGCTGCTGCTAGACGAGCCGACCAATCACCTCGACTTCACGTCGATCCAATGGCTCGAAGGTCTGCTGCGCGAATACAAGGGCAGCGTGCTGTTCATCACCCATGATCGCAGTTTCCTCGACAACGTGGCAACGCGCATCATTGAACTCGATCGCGGCCGGCTGCTGTCGTATCCGGGTAATTTCAGCGCCTACCAGGTGCGCAAGGCCGAGCAATTGGCGATCGAGGAAGTGGAGAACGCCAAGTTCGACAAGTTCCTGGCGCAGGAAGAAATCTGGATCCGCAAGGGCGTGCAGGCGCGCCGCACGCGCGACGAAGGCCGGGTGCGCCGGCTGGAAGCCTTGCGCCTGGCGCGCAATGCGCGGCGCGATCAGCAAGGCCAGGTCAAGCTCGACATTTCCTCGGGCGACCGTTCCGGCAAGATCGTGGCCGAACTGGTCGACGTCAACAAGCGCTATGGCGAGAAGGTGATCGTGCGCGATTTCAGCACGATCCTGATGCGCGGTGACAAGGTCGGCCTGATCGGTCTGAATGGCGCCGGCAAGACTACCTTGCTCAAGCTCATCCTGGGCGAGGAGACGGCCGATTCCGGCACGATACGCCAGGGTACCAAGCTGCAAGTGGCTTACTTCGACCAGATGCGCGCGCAATTGAATGAAGATGCCAGCCTGGCCGACACGATTGCGCCCGGCAGCGACTGGGTGGAAGTCAATGGCCAGCGCAAGCACGTGATGACGTATCTGAGCGACTTCCTGTTTGCGCCGGAGCGTGCCCGTTCGCCGGTCAAGTCGCTCTCCGGGGGCGAGCGCAATCGCCTGCTGCTGGCACGTCTGTTCGCCAAGCCGGCCAATGTGCTGGTCCTGGACGAACCGACCAACGACCTCGACATCGACACGCTGGAACTGCTGGAAGAATTGCTGGAAGACTACGACGGCACGGTGTTTCTCGTCAGCCACGATCGCACCTTCCTCGACAACGTGGTGACCCAGGTCATCGTTGCCGAAGGCGATGGCATGTGGCGCGAATATGTGGGCGGCTATACCGATTGGGAGCGCGTGCGCACCAAGCCGCTGACGGCGCAACAAGGGATACCGGCAAGGAGCGGTGGCAAGACCGATACCAAACCAGTCTCGGCCGCAGCGGCGGCGACTCCGGCGACGGCGAAAAAGAAGCTGAGCTACAAGGAACAGCGCGAACTCGACGAGTTGCCGATCCTCATTTCCCAGCTTGAGGCGGAACAAACGGCGATCACCGCCAAGCTGGCCGACCCGGATCTGTACAAGACTGGCGCCAATGAAGCGAAACGCCTGAACACGCGTTTCGCCGAACTGGATGCCTTGCTCCTGGAAGCCCTGGAAAAATGGGAAGTCATCGAGGCGCGCAGCAAGGCTTGACCCTGATGGCATGAACATTCGAATGGCCGCTACGATTTTTTTTAGCGGCCATTTTTTTGTCGCGGTTTGAGGCAACCGGGCAATTTTCACCCTGACGCAGTCATGCAATTCGCTCTGCAGCCAAGCGCGCAAATACCCGGCGCTGCGGCGTAATTTCCGCGCAAGACCACCCCCCACTGGCGTCACCGAGTCATCGCACGGTAACAATCCATCACTACCATCCGGTCTTCGAATACTCAAAACCGGAGCGCCGGGCGTTTATCCAACGCCTGCTACCGTGACCAGGAAAGAAAACGTTGGTGATGAATAATACTTTGACTCGAATCATGGGTTCGGCGGCAAGACGCCGTTTTACACTCTCCTTTGCTGTGCTTGGCCTTGCAGCCGCAAATTTTGCCCGCGCGGAAGAACCTTACGACAACGGCGAAACTGTCTCGGTCGTGGTGACCGGCAACGCCGACCCTGCGACCAATGAATTTACCAAGTTGCTTCCGAACAAAAGCAGCCCCCAAACCTATTTGACCAATCTCGCAATTCAGGAAATTGCCTCG
>FSYV01000498.1_pt1 | contig 10018 bp, 10 predicted proteins | sample 1638641 | NCBI WGS metagenome assembly FSYV01 (sample SAMEA3914813, study PRJEB12502) | metagenome | biome: forest; material: soil | place: Canada | collected 2011-07-07 | depth 0.3 m
CTTGCTTCAGCTCTTGCTTCAATTCCTGCTTCTGCTCTTGCATTTCACGCTAAGGGTGGGCTTGCGCCCACCCTTCCTTCTCATTGGCTACATATCACTCAACTACTTACTTGACCGTAGGTGGCGTTTCGAAAGTGTGGAATGGCGCCGGGCTCGGCACGGTCCATTCCAGGCCTTCGGCACCTTCCCATGGGCTGTCCGGGGCCTTCGCGCCGCCACGAATTGCCGGGATGACGACGAAGAACAGGAAATACACCTGGCTCAAGCCGAAACCAAAAGCGCCGATCGTCACGATCTGGTTGAAGTCGGTAAATTGCGCCGGATAGTCGGCAATACGGCGCGGCATGCCGGCCAACCCGAGGAAGTGCATCGGGAAGAACGTGAGGTTGAAGGTGATGAGCGAGAGCCAGAAATGAATCTTGCCGCGCGTTTCGTTGTACATGTGGCCGGTCCACTTCGGGCTCCAGTAATAGAAGCCGGCGAACATCGCGAACAGCGAGCCCGCCACCAGCACATAGTGGAAGTGGGCCACAACGTAATAGGTATCCTGCATCTGGATGTCGATCGGCGTGACAGCCAGGATCAGGCCGGTGAAGCCGCCCATGGTGAACACGAAGATGAAGCCCACGGCAAACAGCATCGGCGTCTCGAACGTCATCGATCCGCGCCACATCGTGGCGATCCAGTTGAACACCTTCACGCCGGTCGGCACGGCGATCAACATGGTGGCATACATGAAAAACAATTGCGCCGTCACCGGCATGCCGGTGGTGAACATGTGGTGCGCCCAGACGATGAACGACAGGATCGCGATCGAGGATGTTGCATACACCATCGAAGCGTAGCCGAACAGCGGCTTGCGCGCGAAGGTCGGCACCACGTGCGAGATGATGCCGAACGCCGGCAAGATCATGATGTACACCTCGGGGTGACCGAAGAACCAGAAAATATGCTGGAACATCACCGGGTCGCCACCGCCGGCTGCGTTGAAGAAGGTAGTACCGAAATGGCGGTCAGTCAGCGTCATGGTGATGGCGCCGGCCAGAACCGGCATCACGGCGATCAGCAGATAGGCAGTGATCAGCCAGGTCCAGCAGAACATCGGCATCTTCATCAGGGTCATGCCGGGAGCGCGCATGTTGAGGATGGTGGTGATGATGTTGATCGAACCCATGATGGACGAGGCGCCCATGATGTGCAGCGCGAAAATACCCATGTCCATGCCGATGCCCATTTGCGTGGACAACGGCGCATAGATGGTCCAGCCGGCAGCAGGTGCGCCACCGGGCACAAAGAACGAACCGGCCAGCAGCAGCGCAGCAGGCGGCAGCAGCCAGAACGAGAAATTGTTCATCCGCGCGAAGGCCATGTCGGACGCGCCGACCTGCAGCGGGATCATCCAGTTGGCGAAACCGACGAAGGCCGGCATGATCGCGCCGAACACCATCATCAGACCGTGCATGGTGGTCAGCTGGTTGAAGAATTCCGGGTTGAAAAATTGCAGGCCAGGCTGGAACAACTCGGTACGGATCATCAGGGCCAGCACGCCGCCCAGCAGGAACATGGTGAACGAGAACCAAAGGTACAGCGTGCCGATATCCTTGTGGTTGGTGGCGAAGAGCCAGCGGCGCCAGCCGTGCGGGGCGCCGTGGTCGTGATCGTGCCCGTGCGCGTCATGGGAGTGATCGTGTGCGTGATCGATGGTAGTGCTGCTGCTCATCTGTATCTCCTAAAATTACTTGCGCGCAGCCAGCACGTCGGCTGGTTGAACGATATTTTCCGCAGCCTTGTTCGACCAGCTGTTCCGGGTGTAGGTGATAGCCGCCGCGATCTCGGTGTTGGACAGGGCATCCTTCCACGGCGGCATCTTGCCGTTCCGGCCGTTCAAGACGACGTTAATCTGCTCAGCCTTCGGGCCGTTGACCACGGGAGATCCATCGAGCGCCGGGAAGCTGCCCGGAATGCCTTTGCCGCTGGCCTGGTGGCAGGCCGCGCAATTCGTATTGAACACGGTCTCGCCGCGCTGCTTCAGTTCGTCGATGGTCCAGACCTTGCTCGGGTCTTCGGCCTTGGCCGCCATTTCCTTCAGCTTGCCGTCCGCCCAGGCTTTGTACTCGTCTTCCGATTTCACGATCACCACGATCGGCATGAAGGCATGTTCCTTGCCGCACAATTCGACGCACTGGCCGCGATAGGTGCCGGGCACTTCTGCCTTGAACCAGGTGTCGCGCACGAAGCCGGGGATGGCATCCTGCTTGACGCCGAAACGCTGCACGGTCCAGGAGTGGATCACGTCATTGGCGGTCAACACCAGGCGGACCTTCTTATTGACGGGGACGACGACAGGATTATCGACTTCGAGCAGGTAGTTTTCGTTCTTGACCTTGCTCCCGTCGTAGATTTGTTCGTGCGGCGTGGCCAGTGCGGAGAGGAAGGAAATGCCCTTGCCTTCGCCATCTATATAGTCGTAACCCCATTTCCACTGCATGCCGGTGACCTTGATGGTCAAGTCGGCATTCGAGGCATCTTTCATCGCCACCACGGTGCGCGTGGCCGGCAATGCCATGGCGATGACGATGATGAACGGCACGATGGTCCAGAGGATTTCAACCGTCGTGCTTTCATGGAAAGTCGCGGCCTTGTGGCCGACTGATTTGCGGTGCTTGAAGATCGAATAAAACATGACGCCGAACACGGCGACGAAAATCACCATGCAGATCACCATCATCAGGGTGTGGAGCGAGTAGATTTGCTCCGCGATCTGCGTGACCGGTTTTTGAAAATTCATTTCCTTGACAGCCGGCCCGCCGTCAATATCCGGCACCGCCCACGACGGCACGCCGGCCATCAGCAGCGACGCACCAAGCATCATTGATTGAAGACGCTTCGCATGTTTCATAGTTTCCCCAAATGCCCAAAATTAGAATTCTGTCCACAACCGTGCCGATTGATCGGCATCGGGATGCGTGTCTCCGGATCGGGACGTCAGTCGAAACGCATCAGGCGCCAACTCCCACGCCTGACCAGCTTGCTTGACTGCGCGCGCCAACGACGGTGCTCACCGCTACACCGCCAGCAAATCTGCCGACAAACCTAGCGACAATCGCCATAGCAAACATCGCAATACCGCGCCCTGCTCGCACATTGGGCACCGCGCAATGTGATTAAAACCATGCTGGAAAGCAACGTTGAGAGGCAAGCAATTCCCATCGCTGACGATGACAGCCCACCCGAGGTTCAAACGAAAACGCCCTGGCAACCGGGTCGCACCGCGCAATACCGCACTTTCACAACTGCAGGAGTATAAGTCGGAAAGCTTCTCGTTATCAAGCAAAACCCGTGTGTTACGCGCGGCCCTCACTATGAAAACACCGTGTCAGTCCCATGTTCTCGCGCGCTGCACTGCCGCGTCGCCAGTTCGAAATAAATGCTTTTTATATAAGTATTGCCATACAACAGCCACGCATGACTTGCCCGGATGCCATGCTCAAATTCGTCCAACGACCGCACTGGATGCAACATTCTTGCAAGTAACAAGTTGCCTATGGCGGAACCCGGCACCCTCATTTCCTGGGCGGATCGAATCGAATGATGGATTCGCCACGCGACGTCGTGCGTGGAACCGGGCGAAACGCGTGGCCGTAAATGATTTCAAAACTGACAGGTATGCGGCCATCGGCGCCCCGACTTGCCTCCAGATGCTCGACTACACGTTGCCAGGCAGCGCGCCCGATCAGCCCGCGCCGGCGTGAGGCAAGCGGATTGCCGCCGAACGATCGCATGTCGCGCCACAGCTTGTCCACATTCTCGTACGTCAGCGTGATCGTCTCCATATCCATCACCGGTGTCGAGAAACCCGCTTCGACCAGCATGTCACCGAAGTCATGCATATCGACAAACGGCAAGACGTGCGACGCGTCATCGAGCATGCCAAACGCCTGGCGCAATTCCTTGAGGGTGTCTGGTCCAAAACAGGAAAACATCAGCAACCCGTCGGTGCGCAACACGCGGCGCCATTCTGCAAAAACACGGTCCGGCTGCGGGTGCCAGTGCAGCGCAAGGTTAGACCAGACCAGATCCAGGGCGCTGCCGGCCAAGGGCAAACTGGCGAAATCGCCGTCGATCAACATGGGCTGCCCCGCCAGCCTGCCGGAGCGCAGGCGTCCGGGCAACCACTGGGCCAGGACGCCATTCAAGGCAGCCCAGGCCGAGTGTTGCTTGGCGCCGGCCTGGCGCAGCATGGGCAGCGACGCGTCGATGCCCAGCATCTGCGCGTCGGCAAAGCGCTTTTGCAGGCTGACCAGATCCGCGCCATCGCCACAACCTGCATCGAGCACCTGAAGCGGCGCAAGTTTGACCAGCGCCAGGCGCTCATGCATGCGGGCGGCCACTTCACGGCGCAGGAATTCGGATTCGCCGATACGCTCGGGATCGCCGAACAGCTCGCGCACACGCAGCAGGTCGATCGGGGCGCTTAACCGGGATTCGTTTTTGGAAGGAGGCAATGACACGGGTAAAGATGGAAGGATGAGATAATGGTACTAGTTTACACGCTTGGGCAATTTGTGCCGTCATGCTAACCCGCCTGCATCATTGGTCGCATCATCTCGTCGCCCGCTTGCCGGGATTATTGCCATCGAGTTGCGCCCTGTGCGGCTGTGCCGGCGACGACTCCTTGTGCGATGGCTGCCGCACACAATTCGTCGCGCGCCGCCAGCATTGCTGTAGTCAGTGCGCAATGCCCTTGCCCGCGCTTTCCATCACAGGCACGGATACGGTGCAACGCTGCGGCGCCTGCCTGGAAGATCCACCCGCCTACGATGCGACCATCGCGGCGGCGGACTATGCGGCGCCGCTCGATCAATTGGTGATCGCGCTCAAGTTCGGCAGCCGTCTCGCCATGGCCCCTTTGTTTGCGCGCCTGATGCGCGACGCGCTGTTGCACCGGCCCGAATTGGCGTTGCCCGATCTGCTGATACCGGTGCCGCTCGGGAGCGAGCGCCTGCGACGGCGCGGTTATAATCAGGCTCTCGAAATCGCCCGTCCCCTGTCGCGCACGCTCGGCATCGAATTGCAGGCACGCCTGGCGCAGCGACTACGCGAAACCGATGCCCAGTCTACCCTGCACCCGGAACAAAGAAGGAAAAACATGCGCGGCGCTTTTTCCCTGACACCGGCATTTGTCGACAAGATCGGCGGCAAACATATCGGCGTGGTGGACGATGTGATGACAACCGGTGAAACCTTGAACGAATTGGCCGCCACCCTCAAGCGCTTCGGCGCGGCGCGCGTGTCGAATTTTGTGTTTGCGCGCACCTTGCTGAAATAGGTTCGGGAAGACGCCGCAATCCAGCGCAGGCATCAACTTTTCAATCAACCCGTCACGGAGAATATTTTGTTTCATGTCGTCCTGGTCGAACCCGAGATCCCGCCCAATACCGGCAACGTGATCCGCCTGTGCGCCAACACCGGCGCGCAATTGCATTTGATCGAGCCGCTCGGATTTCCGCTCGACGATGCCAAGATGCGGCGCGCCGGCCTGGATTATCACGACTACGCCACGATGAAGGTGCATCGCGACTGGGCCGCCTTTCTTGAATCAGAAAAACCTGCCGCCGACCGCATGTTTGCGCTGACCACGCACGGCTCGACCCCGTTTGCCGGCATCGCATTCCAACCCGGCGATTATTTCGTCTTCGGTTCGGAGACCAAGGGTCTGAATCCCGCATTGCGCGAGTCCTTTCCCGTCGCGCAACGCATCCGCCTGCCGATGCGGCCGGACAATCGCAGTTTGAACCTATCGAATACCGTTGCGGTCGTAGTGTATGAGGCGTGGCGCCAGAACGGCTACACCGGCGGCGCTTGAACATGGATCGGCGCCAACGAAAATCCAGATCAATTGAAGCGGAAAATGCTATGAAAACCCTGCTCTGCACCCTTGCCCTGCTCTCTCTCTCCGGCTCGGCACTGGCTGACGATCATGCCAGCATGGTCGTCAACAACGCGCACGCACGCCCGACGGTTCCAGGCCAAACCAGCGGCGCGGCCTACATCGACATTGAAAACAAGGGCAAGACCAGTGACAGGTTGCTGACGGTCAGTTCGCCGGCCGCACAATCGGCCGAAGTGCATAGCATGACGATGGACGGCAGCATCATGCGCATGCGCGAGGTGACGCAACTGGAATTGAAACCTGCGGCGAAATTGACGATGGGTCCGGGTGACGGCTACCACATCATGCTGGTCGGATTGAAGAAAGCGCTTAGGCCGGGGGCAAAGATTCCGCTCAATTTGCGCTTCGAGAAAGCCGGGAAAATTGAACTGGAAGCCGTCGTCGACAGCAAATAGTCTTTGCAAACAAGCGCAAACGCCGGGCGCGTCGCGACGGCTCAGCCCTGACGGACCTTGGACAACAGCTTGCTGGTGGAGCGGTCAAAACGAAAGTCGATGGCCACGGCCTTGCCACCATAGGCCAGCACGGCTTTGCCTTCCGGTATCGACGGCATGTCGTAATCGCCGCCCTTGACGTAGATGTCGGGCCTTGCTTCCTGAACCACGTCGAGCGCAGTATCCTCATCGAACGCCACCACCATGCTCACGGCTTCGAGCGCGGCCAGCACGGCCATGCGATCGGCACATTCATTGAGCGGCCGGTCGTCACCCTTGCCGAGCCGCTTGACCGACGCGTCAGTGTTGACGGCGACGACGAGCGAGGCGCCGAGCGCGCGCGCCTCGGCCAGGTAACTGACATGGCCGCGATGCAGGAGATCGAACACGCCATTGGTCAGCACCACCGGTTTGGGCAATAGCGCAATACGCCGCGCCAGTTCGGCACGCGGGCAAATCTTGCGTTCAAATTCAAGCATGATGGGAGTTGCCGTTAAAGTCTGCTATTACAAGTGGCAATTTAGGCCGCAATTAAAAAAGCCGCAATGCGAACATTGCGGCCGGTATGAATATCTCAAGCCTGGAACAGAATCAAGCAAGCTTGGGCGTCAAGCGATTGACGATTTCCTTGCGATAACGGTTCAATTCCTGCACCGTATCGAACGTACGCTCGAACAACAGCGACATGTTGTGCAAAATCCGCTCGACGACCTTCTTTTCCCATTCGCCATCGAACTTGATCTGGCCATCGAGCCAGCGCTCAAGCCATTCCGGATCCGGCAGGCGCGATTGCACCGTATCGTTCGGGAACAGCGATTGGTTGACGTGGAGATTGGTCGGATGCAGCGGCTTTTCCGTGCGACGGGCCGACGCCATCAGCACGCCGATCTTGGCAAAGGCCGCGCGCGCCGTGTCGCCCACTTCAACGAGCGCCTTCTTCATATAGCGCAGGTAAGCGCCGCCGTGGCGTGCTTCGTCCTGGCTGATGATCTTGTATATTTGCTTGATGACCGGTTCCGTATGCCAATCCGCCGCACAACGATACCAGTGATTGAGGCGAATCTCACCGCAAAAATGCATCATCAATGTTTCGAGCGGCGGCGCCGGATCGAATTCGAAGCGCACATTGTGCAGCTCTTCTTCGGTCGGGACGAGTTCCGGCCTGAAGCGGCGCAGATATTCCATCAGCACCAGCGAATGCTTTTGCTCTTCAAAGAACCATACCGACATGAAGGCACAGAAATCGCTGTCGCCGCGGTTGTCGCGCAAGAACATCTCGGTGGCCGGCAATGCCGACCATTCAGTGATGGCATTCATGCGTATGGTCTGGGCCTGTTCATCGGTCAGTTGCGCCGCGTCAAATTGATCCCATGGAATATCCTTATCCATGCTCCAGCGCACTTGTTCCAATGATTTAAACAATTCTGGGTACAACATACGGCCGACCTTCATAATTGGGTTAACTGTCCGATTCTACCAAGAAAACCGGCTTTACATAAGGCTTTGACCCTGTAAAACGACAGCATGAAGCCGGTTCTTGTCGCGCCGCATCATCAATTCGATGACAAGAGCGTGACAAAGTATACTTCGAAGGTGCGCGAGCAGATTCAGGAAGTTTTGCCGGCCTTGGGAGTTTTAGCCGGCTTCGATGCTTTTGCCGCAACGGAGGCGGCCGCCTTCTTCACCGCAGGCTTGGCCTTGGACGTTGCCTTGGCGACTGGTTTCTTGGCCGCAGCGGTCGTTTTCTCAGAGGCCATGGCGGTATCGACGGCTTGCTTGAACTGATCTTGCAACAGGTTCCACCACATTGCAGGATTGGCCAGCGGACTGTTTACCGTCGCTCCTGACGTTTCTTGCTTTTTGGTTGGCGCTTCGCCATCCGCCCCGCGCGCCGCAGGCTCGACGGGGGCCGGCGTTGATGCGGGCGCGGGTTCCTGCGACGCCGGCTCGGCGGCCATCGGTTTCGCTGGCGCAGCGGCGGCACTTCTTGCCGCACTTGGCTTCACAGCTGCGGACAAGGTTTCTCCCATCGATTGCAGTGTCGAAATCGTCGCGCTTTGCACTTCGAGCGCCTGTATCGTGCTGCGCAACATGTTCATGTTGAGCGTCAGCCAGGATTCGACAGCCTTGAGATCCGAGACTTGCTTGTTGATTTCTTCGACCGACAAGGTCGGCATGATCATGCCCGGAATCCCCATGCCGGGAACGTTCATGCCGCCCCACAGGTTCTTGACAAAGTCGAGCGTATCGCTCATCGCGCTCATGCCTGGTATGCCTTGCATCGATGATTTTGACATTTTGGTCTCCGTGACGACAATTGTTGTCTGGATTGTTGCTTCGTTCGTTATCCGGATCAGACTAGCAGATAAAGAGGGCAAGAACGGGAGGAAAAAACGACAATCGCCCCTATTCTCCATTGCAAGACTGAAACTTTGTTTCCAAACATGTCGTGGAGCACGCGTTTGCCCGCCACCGTTTACACTAACGACATGTTATTTCATAGCGCATCCAGGGCCGATTCAACAAACCACGCCAAACCGTCCCAGTCGGTGGGCCGGCGTTGGATCGTTGTATCGATTGCCGTATTATTATTGCATGTGCTGGGGCTGGATTGGGCGAACGACAACATCGGCGTGCCCCTGCCTCTTCTGCACGACGAAATCCAGCCAGCCATCGCCATGGTCCAGTTAAAGCCGCCCGTCTTGCCGGCGCCGCCCGCCGCCGTCGCACCCAAGCCAAGGCCCAAACCACGTCCGCAGCACCGCTTTGCTCCACTTGCCGCGCCCGTACCGATGGTCAACAGTGATAGCCAGCCGACACAGGAGGCGACCATCGAACCCGGCCCAGTGTTAATGGCTACCGAGCCGCACGCAGAAGCGGCTGCCGACCAGTCCGCAAATACGCCGCCCCCTGACGCCGCGCCGGTCGACGGCGACAAGCAAACGGCCAAGGAAGACAAGCCGGCTCCGGTGCAATACCGCATTGAATTCCCGCCCTCCGCCGAGTTGAAATACGACGTGCAGCAAGTGCCGGCCGACGGCGGCCATCCGCGCTACGGCAGCGGCATGATCAGTTGGCACATGGGCGATGGCAAGTACCAGGTCACGGGCGAAGCGGATGTGCTGTTTTTTACCCTGTTGAAGTTCACCAGCGAAGGCGGATTCGACAGCTATGGCATCGCGCCGGTGCTGTACAGCGAAAAGCGCTTCCGCCGCTCCGAGACGGCAACCCATTTCAACCGCGACGAACGCAACAACATCAGCTTTTCGACTTCGACCCTGTCTTATCCCATCAAGGGCGGCGAACAGGATCTGAGCAGCGTCATTTGGGAATTGACCGGGATCGGCCGTGGCGACCGCGAGAAATTCGTGCCCGGCGCGCAAATTGATCTGTTTGTCGCTGGCGTACGCGATGCCGACATCTGGAGTATCCTTGTCGTCGGTCCGGAAGACATCGATGTCGGCAGCGGTAAAACGCAGGCTTGGCACGTCGTCCGCGTCCCGCGCGTTGGCAGCTATGACAAGAAAATCGACATCTGGCTGGCACCGCAAGACCAGTGGTATCCGGTCAAAATACGCCAGACAGAGAAAAGCGGTGACTATGTGGACATGACGATGACGTCATTTCATCC
>FSYV01000434.1_pt1 | contig 9949 bp, 8 predicted proteins | sample 1638641 | NCBI WGS metagenome assembly FSYV01 (sample SAMEA3914813, study PRJEB12502) | metagenome | biome: forest; material: soil | place: Canada | collected 2011-07-07 | depth 0.3 m
ATTGCGCAGAGCGGCACAAACAACCAACTTCGCGTCGTGACCGAACGTACCAGGATGGCCATGCCGGAAGTGAACATCGGCCTGTTTCCCGATGTCGGCGGTAGTTATTTCCTGCCGCGCACGCCGGGAAAAATCGGTATCTATCTCGGCATCAGCGGCGAAACGATCAATGCGGCGGACGCCATTTATGCGGGCCTGGCGGACGTGTACTTGCCCTCGTCGCAGTTGCCTGCCATGCTGGAATTTGCGGCGAGATCGAGAGACGTTCGCGCAGCCATCCGCGAGTTTGCCACCCCCTTCCAGGCAGAACTGCAGACGTTGCCTGGCACCCTGGCGACGCATCGTGCATCGATCGACAAGCATTTTGGCCACGACTCTGTGGCAGCCGTTCTGGCATCTCTCAATGGCGATGCCGACATGTTTGCCGTCAAGACTGCGGCCACGCTGGCGAAGCGTTCACCGTTGATGATGTGCGTGACATTCGAACTGCTCAAGTGCGGAGCCGAACTCGATGTGGCGGACTGCCTGCGCCTGGAGCGCACCCTGGTGCGACGCTGCTTCGAGCACGGCGAAACCCTCGAAGGCATACGTGCCCTGGTGATCGACAAGGACAATGCGCCGAACTGGAACCCGCCGAAGGTTGAACAAGTCACGGCGGAGATGGTGGCGCGCCTGTTCGAGCCTGCCTGGCCCGCCTATGCGCATCCGCTGCGCGCACTGGCATGAAGCTGCCGCGGCAACACGGGGGGAGTCAGATTTCGTCGATGGTAAAAAGACGCCGATGCTCGCGCATGGCGTAGCGGTCAGTCATGCCGGCGATGTAGTCGGCAACCTTGCGCGCCTGATGTGCCGGGTTGCCTGACGCGACCTGGTAATCGGGTGCCAGCAAACGCGGTTCACCCATGAAGGCGCCGAACATTTCGCCGACGATGCGGCGCGCCTTGCTGGTCATGCGATTGACCTGATAATGCTGGTACAGGTTCTCGCGCAGGAAGCGCTTGAGGTGGGCTGCATCGGCGTTCATGGCCTCGGAAAAGCGGATCAGCGGCGCGGTGTTGCGCACGTCGTCGATGCTCTGCACGTGCGCGTCGCGTATGCGCTGCGCCGATGTCTCGATCACGTCCACGATCAAGGCATTGATCATGCGCCGTATGGTCTCCAGGATCGCGCGCCTGCCGCCGATGCCGGGAAACGCCTGTTCGACTTCGCGCCGATGCCGTCCATAGATATCGATCTCGTCAAGCTGGGTCGTGCTGAGCAGGCCCGAGCGCAGACCATCGTCTATATCATGATTGTTGTAGGCAATCTCGTCGGCCAGGTTGGCCAATTGCGCTTCCAGCGACGGTTGCTTGCGTTCGATGAAGCGCAGGCCGACATCCCCGAGCTTGGCTGCGTTGGCCAGCGAACAGTGCTTGAGGATGCCTTCGCGCGTTTCAAACACCAGATTCAAGCCGTCAAACGCGCCGTAGCGCTCTTCGAGCGTATCCACCACGCGTAGGCTTTGCAGGTTGTGCTCGAAGCCACCGTAGTCCTTCATGCATTGATTCAAGGCATCCTGCCCGGCATGGCCGAACGGCGTGTGGCCCAGGTCATGCGCCAGCGAGATGGCTTCGACCAGATCTTCATTCAGTTGCAGGTTGCGCGCAATCGAGCGGGCGATCTGCGCGACTTCGATGCTGTGCGTCAGGCGCGTGCGAAACAGGTCGCCTTCGTGGTTGACGAAAACCTGGGTCTTGTATTCCAAACGGCGGAACGCCGAAGAATGGATGATGCGATCGCGGTCGCGCTGAAACTCGGTGCGAGATTCCGAGGCCGGTTCGGCATGCTGCCGGCCGCGCGTAGCGGCGGCATGCGCTGCATAGGGGGCAAGATGGGTTTCCTGGCTCATGGCAAATTCGCTTGGAAGAATCCCATCATGGATCTATTCCTTGGTAACGCAGTAGTCGAGCGTCTGCAGCAGAATGTCTTGCGGCACGCCCGTGATGATCGGCACACCAAGGGGTTTCTGCAGGATGAACTTGATTTTCCCGCCCTCGTTCTTTTTATCCACCTGCATCAATTCGAGCCAGCGTTCATGGCCCAAGTCGGGTGCGCGGACCGGCAACCCCGCCGCTTGCACGAGCGCAATCACGCGATCGCGGCTGGCGGCATCGAGATAGCCCATGCGGCACGACAGATCGGCAGCCATGACCATGCCGCAGCCGACGGCCTCGCCGTGCAGCCACACGCCATAGCCCATGCCCGATTCGATGGCATGGCCGAAGGTGTGGCCGAAATTGAGGATGGCGCGCAGGCCGCCCTCGCGCTCGTCCTGCCGGACGACATCGGCCTTGATTTCACACGAGCGCTGCACGGCATATGCGATGGCCTTCGGCTCGCGCCGCATCAGGGACGCAATGTTGGCTTCAATCCAGCCGAAGAATGCCGCATCGATGATGGCGCCGTGCTTGATGACTTCGGCCAGCCCGGCCGACAACTCGCGCGGGGGCAATGTGTCTAGCGTGGCAGTATCGGCGACGACCGCTTGCGGCTGGTAGAAGGCGCCGATCATGTTCTTGCCGAGCGGATGGTTGATGCCGGTTTTGCCGCCGACCGATGAGTCGACCTGCGCCAGCAATGTTGTCGGCACCTGAATGAACGGTACGCCGCGCATGTAGCTGGCGGCGGCAAAGCCGGTCATGTCGCCGACCACGCCGCCGCCGAGGGCGATCAGGGTCGTCTTGCGGTCGCATTGCTCGCGCAACAGGGCATCGAATATCAGCATCAGGCCCGACCAGGTCTTTTCTTCTTCGCCGTCGGGCAAGATGACCGTGGTCACCTTCTTGCCCGCCGCTTGCAATGTGGCCGTCAGCTGGTCGAGGTAGAGCGGGGCGACGACGGTGTTGGTGACGATCGCCACGCGCTCACCGGCGATGTGCTTGCACCACGACGCATCGACCAGCAAATGCGCGCCGATGAAAATGGGATAGCTGCGCTCGCCAAGCGCAACTTCCAGGGTGATCGTTTGATTTTCAGGTAAGACGGCGTGAACAGACATGGTGTCAGTTTGCGGGTGGCAACCCGCCAGGTGCAGCGGCCAATTCGGTCAATTGCGTCAGTATAGCTTGAACCAGAGTCGAGATATTCGGCCGGCCGGTATCGATGATGATATCGGCCACTTCACGATATAGCGGTTCGCGTTCGCGTGTGAGTTCTTCCAGACGGCTGGCCGGGTCGGCAGTTTGCAATAGTGGCCTGTTCTTGTCCTTGCCGGTACGCTGGAGGATGTGGCTGACGCTGGCACGCAGATAGATCACCGTACCGCGCGCCTTGAGCAACTCGCGATTTTCCGGCCGCAAAACAGCGCCGCCGCCGGTGGCCAGGACGATGCCCTGCTCGTCGGTCAAACTGCGAATTGCCTCCGCCTCGCGCTGGCGAAAGCTTGCCTCGCCTTCGATTTCGAAAATCACCGGGATCGAGACACCGGAACGTGCCTCGATCTCATGATCGGAATCGACAAACCGCTTGTTGAGCTTCTTTGCGAGGGCGCGCCCGACTGTCGTCTTGCCCGCCCCCATCAAGCCTACGAGGAAGATATTATCCGTAGCATCCAAATTGAAAACCAAAGAGCATCAATACGGGTATTCGAGATATACCGGCACCACCGTCACGTCGCCCTTCGGCGTCGTCACCGTCAAGTCAATCTCGCCGTTCGCAGTCTTGGTACCGGTGCCACCGTTGCAGGCCGTTGTGGTACCCGTACCGCCACCCGCCGAAAAACCTATCCCGTGCCACGTGCCCAATACCGAAGTCGTATCATGCAAATTGCTGATGCCTGTATTGTTGACTGTTGACGGGAAGACTTGGCCCACCACTGCTGTCGGCACGGTGTTGAACGTCGTCGCCACAGCCGTGATCGTTGTGCCAGCCGGCATAGGATTGTTGTTCAAATCGTTTAACTGAATGTCGAACCCTGTCGAATTGCACCCGGTCAGCTTGATGGTATTGCCGCTCGTTGTGCCAACAGACGAATCGACAACAACGTTAGTACTGACAACAAAACTGCCGCTCTGGAAGATGCCGATTTGCCCGCTGAACGTCGCACTCGACGTGGTGGTCGATGCGGTCACGATCGCCAATCCAGCGCGTTGCTGGGCAGCGGGAGTCAGTGCGCCAACGCCATAGCGCGGATTCTGGCTGCGGAACGTAACCGTGCAGGTACCGTTGGCAGTCACGCAGCCACCATTTGAAGAACTGCCAACTGCGCCGCTGTCAGTGGTAAACACGACGGGTGTGCCATCGGCCACCGGATTGCCATTGGAATCTGCGAGGAATACGTCGACGTTGGTAGTCGTATTGTTCCAATCCCAGCCTTCGATATTGTAGGTGCCGGCATCCAGTGTGAAGGATATTTGCGACGTCTGACCGGTTGTGACGATAATCGAATCGGACTCGGTCGTCAATGTGGTGGCTTTACCCGCCACCGTGGTGTTCACCGACGCGTCGACGCGGAACGTGGTTGCTGTGGTACCCGAGTTCACCGTCGCCACGACCTTGCCATTGGCGTCACTAATGGCACTAGGCTGTTGAAGGGTTACAATACCAGCGGGGTATAGCGTGAAGTTCACGGTCTGATTCGGCAACGGCTTGCCAAACGTGTCTACCACTTCAAAGGTCAAGGCGGCCGTTTCGACGCGACCATTGCCGCCGGCACCTTTGATCACGATCGAATCGGTAGTAGGGCTTGCGGATACAAATTGCAAAGCAGCCGCCAGGGGAGAAGCAACCACGAGGTTTTCGACAATGGAAGTTGCGCCAGTGGTTGATATCGTGATGGCGTCCGTCGCAGCGCAACCCACATCGGTATAACTCACGGTCGCCTGACCGTTGGTCGTCGTCGCGGTTGCTCCCAGTTTGGCCTTGCCACTGGTCGCACAAGGCGACGCAAAATTTACCGTTACGGGCGTTGCATCCGCCACCCCGTTGGAAGACACCTGTACCGTAATCGTCGTCGACCCATACGCCGCCAGAGGCGTCGTGGTGGTTGTCGGCGAAATGAGGCTGAGGGAAATCGTCGGTGTGGTCGTCGTACCGCCACCCGACGCATTCGTTCCGGAAGACCCGCCGCCGCCGCCGCAGGCGTTCAGCATGAGGGCGGTAATGACGCCGACGCCCGCTACCAGGGCTCTGCGCAATGATACTTTTCCAATTGTGAAAGCCATGTTCGCTATCCTAAAGTCTTGATACGTTTACCGGGACGACAGTTTGTCGGTCACGATCTTCGGGGTAATAAAAATCAGCAGTTCGGTTCGCGTGTCCGATTTAGACGTGGTCTTGAACAAATAACCTAGAAGCGGTATGTCGCCAAGCAACGGTGTCTTGGTGACGCTGTCTTCCACGTCCTGCGTAAAGATGCCGCCCAATACGACGGTGCCGCCATTTTCCACCAAAGCCTGCGTCTTCACATGCTTGGTGTTGATGGCCAGACCGGCAGCGGTTTGAATACCCACCGAATCGTTGCGCACTTCGACGTCGAGGATGATATTACCGTCCGGCGTGATTTGCGGCGTCACCGACAGGCTCAAATTCGCATTGATGAAGGATACTGCCGTCGCGCCGCTACTGGTGGATGAATTGTAAGGGATTTGCGTACCTTGCTCGATCAACGCTTTCATTTGATCTTCCGTGACGACACGCGGGCTGGAAATGATCTTGCCTTTGCCGTCTGCTTCCAGCGCGGACAATTCCAGGTTCAGGAAACGATTGGCCGCAGCGGAGAACAGGCTCACCCCTACGCTTGTCGGATTGAATCCGTTGATCGCGCTTGCCGGCAAGTTGACGAATTGATTCGCCAATCCGTCCGAGCTGGTCGACGCAATCTGGCCGGTCTGCGACTGCACACCCTGCATGGTGCCTGTCACGGAAACACTGTTGCCGCCGCCGATTTCATAACCGGATGTGCCGCCGCGTGCCGTGCGCAAATCGGTCACGCCCAACTGCGCGCCGAGATTGCGGCTGAAGCTGTCATTCGCTTCCACGATGCGAGCCTCGATCTGCACCTGGCGCGTGGCCACGTCGACTTTCGTAATCAGCGCGCGGACTTCCTCGAGCTTGGAGGCGATGTCGGTGATAAACAGCTGATTGGTGCGCGGGTCAATTGTTGCCGAACCGCGCGGCGACAGCAGCCGGTTCTTTCCGCCGCCGCCACCGCCGCCGTCAACGCCGAATACCGTCTTGAATGCATCCGCTTTTTCGTAGTTCAACTGAAAGCTTTCGGTCTTCAGGGGTTCCAGTTCCCGGATCTGGGCCTGTTGTTCCAGTTCAAGCTTTTCTTTGGTCAACAGCTCGTCCTTGGGCGCGATCCAGACAACGGTTCCGTTCTTGCGCATATCGAGACCCTTGACCTGCATGACAACGTCAAGCGCCTGATCCCATGGAATGTCCTTCACTTTCAGCGTGAGCTTGCCGGACACGCTTTCGCTGGCGATGATGTTCAGGTTGGATTCGTCGGCGATGATACCGAGAACGGCGCGCAGATCCACGTCCTGGAAATTGAAGGAAATCTTTTCGCCGCGGTAGCCTTGCGTTCCTTGCGTGAGCTTGTTGGGCTGCTCCCTGATTGGTTTGACTTCGATGACCAGCTGCGTTTCGCTCTGGTAGACGCTGTGCTCCCAAAGCCCCTTCGGCTCGATCACCATGCGTACGTTTTCGCCCTCAGGCGTGGTCGTGATGGTTTGAACCGGGGTGCCGAAATCAGACACGTCGAGGCGGCGGCGCAAGGTCTCGGGCAACCCGGCCTTGAGGAAATTGACAACGATGCTTTGCCCCTGCTGGCGCGCATCCACGGTCATCTGGTTGCTCGGCAAGTTGATCACGACACGTCCTTCGCCGGCCGATCCGCGGCGGAAGTCGATGTCGCGCAGATCCTGTTTGCCCAGTTGCGCAACCGGCTTGCTGACTGGTACGCCGGTCGAGCCAACTGCAGTCACTGGGGCATTCGCATTGCCCATGGTGACGATGACCGTGTCGCCTTCCATCGTCGTCGCGTAATTCATCGGGCGCAACAGGTTGAACACGATGCGGGTGCGCTCGCCGGACTGGACCACGCTGGCACTGCGAACATCGCCGATGCCGACTTCCTGAGTCGTCTTGCCGGTGTCGTTGCCGGTGGCTTCAAAATCGAGCACGATGCGCGATGGGTTGGTGATCTTGAAGTCTGGCGGAATCTTGGCGAGCGCGCTCTTCAGTTTTATCTTGGCAACGACATTTTGCCCCTGTTGATTCACGACGACGGATTCGACCGCGTTTTGCTGCGCCATTGCCGAGCCGCAAAGAGCCATAGCCACGAGCACGACACAGCGATGGCGCATTTTCTGCAAGATGACAGCCCAATGGTGGGTATGCTTGATTGACACGATCATTTCCTGTTCTCCTGCAACTCTAATGTTGTCTTGCGTTCGACCCATTCGTCGCTCGCATCTTGAACACGCTCAGTAATGGCAACTTGTGATTCAGTAATTCCGGTGATCCTGCCTTCGTTTTGGCCAAGATAATTGCCGACCTTGACGTCGTACACGGTTTTGTCGACCTGCAAAACCGCATGCTGCGCACCCGAATGATCCTTGATCGCGCCGACCATGGAAATGGTATCGAGCGGGAAGCTCTCAAGCGGCTCATGCCGGCGGTTTGGGTCCGGCGCAAGCGCGCTGTGCGAAACCGCCTGCGCCTTGGCAAGGGCGACCGTCAATTTGCTTTGGTTGAATGGATCCGTAGCGCCCGCCTGCGTATACTCGAAAGGTATGAATTTTTTCGGCTCGGACAACTTCGGAACATTGACGCGGGTGTCTTTTCGCACCTGCGTCATCCATTGTTTCAATTCTTCCTGCGCACCGCCGCCGCAACCGCCGAGCGAGCCGAGCGTCAGCAATACAGCCATGGTGCCTGCAACGCGAAGTGAACTCATTTCTTCTTTCCTCCCTTGGGGCCGCCACGCTGCTGGGCGACTTCGTCAGGATCGAGATAGCGGAAGGTCTTGGCGATCGTATCGAGGGTCAGGTTCCCATCCTTGGCCGAAACAACCGCCAGATTGTTCAACGTCACGATACGCGGCAAATTGGCAATGTCGCTGGAAAATTGGCCGATATCGTGATAATTTCCCGTCACCCTGATGTCGATGGGCTGCTCGGCGTAATAATCCTTGACCACCGGCTGGCCGGGCTTGAAATATTCGAATTGCAGGCTGCGTCCGAGGCCGGCATGCGTAATGTCCGCAAGCAGCGCATCCATTTCCGATTTGCTCGGCAAGGCCTTTTCCAGAGTCTGCACGTATTCGCCGACCTGCGCCTTTTGTTCGCGCAACGCATCGAGGTTGTTGGCCTGGCCCACCTTCGATTTGAATTCTTCGCGCAGTTTGACTTCTGCTTGTTGTCCGGCGTCGAGTTCATCCATTTGGCTATCGGAATAACCGAACCATTCCGCAGTAATCACCGCAATGAAAACGAAAACGGCACAAAAAAGGCGCGGGATCAGGGGCCATTGCCCCGGATGCCTGCCGTTGAGGCCGCGAAATTGCGAGGCTACAGTCGCCCCAAAATCTTTCATGTCTGCCATGGCGCGCCTTTCGCTCTACGGTTTCTTCGGTGCGCTCGCCGAAGCCGGACTTGCAGCCGGATCGGAAGACGGTTTGGAAGCAGCTGGCACGCTCTTGTCGGCGGACGCGGCTGCGGGCGTTTTCATGCTGGCACTGGCACCGGCGCTTGCTGTAACAGCTGCCGGCGCGACATTTCCTGCGGACGCACCTGCTTTCGCATCGGCAGCCTGCTTCTCGGCGTCGCGCGGACGCTTGATACCCACGTTCATGGTGAAGTCGAAAACGCGTTTGACGTCACGGCCTTGGCCGATCGTGCTGGCCTTGATTTCAACCAGGTCAGGCTTTTCCAGCCAGGTCGAGTCATAGGTGAGGTTGTGCAACAGATTCGAGACGCGTTCATTCGACTGGGCAGTACCGGCCAGCGCAACGCGCTGCCCTTCCTGCTTGAACGAGCGAAGATAGACGCCTTCAGGAATCTGCTTGACCAATTCATCGAGCAGGTAGACCGGCTGGTTACGATCGCTCTGCAAATCCTCAACGGCTTGCTGGCGCGCTTTCAACGCAGCAATCTCGTCCTTCAATGTCGCAATTTCAGCGATCTCTGCATCGAGCTTCTTGTTTTCCTGCTTGATGTACGCATTGCGCTGATCCTGGTCAGAGATCCGGCCTTGAATGAACAGCGCGATCGCCAATGCGATCACACCCGAGAAGATCGAAGCAATAATCAGCAGCCGGTAAAACGCATTCTTGTTCTGCTTGCGTTTTGCTTCGCGGTGCGGAAGAAGATTAATTCTGATCATCGGTCAAATCTCCGCATTGCCAACCCGCAAGCGACGAGAAAAGCCGGCGCTTCGATGCGCAATTGCTTTTCACGGACACTTGCCGCCAGTTGCATGCCTTTGAACGGGCTGATTACAGAAGCCGATATCTTGGTGCGGTCGGCCACGATTTCGACCAAGCCTGGGATGATGGCGCAACCACCGGCCAGGAAAATCTGATCGATACGGGTATAAGGCGTCGAGGTGAAGAAAAACTGTATCGCGCGCGTCACCTCGAGTGCGACGTTATCGAGGAATGGCTCGAGCAACTCCCGCTCATACCCTTCAGGCAATTCGCCGGCGCGCTTTTTCGTCTCGGCTTCCTCAAAGGACAAGCCATAGGCGCGCACGATGTCTTGCGTGAGCTGGTTGCCGCCGAACGGCTGCTCGCGCTCATAAATGGTTTGCCCATCCATCAGGACCGATACATGCGTCACTTGCGCGCCGATCTGGAACAATCCGACGATCTGCCCCTGCCCGCCTTTCGGCAATTGCGCGATGATGCGGTCGATTGCGGCGCGTGCGGCGTAGGATTCGATATCCATTACCATCGCCGTCAATC
>FSYV01000305.1_pt1 | contig 9941 bp, 10 predicted proteins | sample 1638641 | NCBI WGS metagenome assembly FSYV01 (sample SAMEA3914813, study PRJEB12502) | metagenome | biome: forest; material: soil | place: Canada | collected 2011-07-07 | depth 0.3 m
CTTGACGCCAAGGTTGGTCAACATGATGGTCAGCCAGCGACGCTGAAAATCGTCGTCCTCTGCCACCAGGAATCTTAGATCGGTAATTTGCATGCTAATTTCTCAAACCCATCGCTGCGGCCATCACTAGAACAGGCCTCAAGTCGATGGGAACAACTTAGTTTTCGTGTCATCCACAAGGGCCCTGCCGACACAAGAGCCGGCTCCATTAGGGTGGGTACTACAGATTGTAATTATTGTCGGAGTATATATGAGACTGTCGCTTCCTGCCCCTTCGTTGTGGCGCAGGACGCCACTTTAGAATGGGCCATCAGGTGGCAGCTTGCTAGCGGATGCCGGGGCTTTCGCGGATCGACACGGACCGACGCGAAAGCGCGCTACCAGTCCGCTTCGCTGACCGAAGGCTTGGCGCCCTGTCCTTCCAGCCAAGGGACCAGCTTCACCTTGAAACAGGTCGGGCAGACATGGAAAGTGACGTCATGCGAGTGACCGCCGTCGGGACGGGATACGCGCTCTTCCAACTGCACCGTGCTCGTGGCGTGTTCGAAGTCCTTGCTGGCCCAGTTCTCGTCGGCATTCGATGCGCCGCCGCATATATCGCACGTCAGCTTGTCGAATACCTGTTCTTCGTGTTCAAGGATGAGCACCGTCTTCATGTGTTTCATAAGGGCAACCCTCCGATACCAATGTCAACGCGTAAATGGCTTATTTCCGGGAATTTCACAGGTGTATGATGCACTCATTCCGCAGGACAACTCTATCAGTATTTGCCCGCAGAATCGTGTCTTCCCCAACACAAACTGTTAGAAATGAACAACAAATAAAAATGACACTTTTGGCGAAAACCGGGATCGAACAAGGGGGACCGTGCATTCGGTTTTCCAATTGACAATTTCAAGAGCGGGCGCTGTCGCGCATATGGAGATCTGAACATGTACAAGAAAATGCTCATTCCCACCGATGGTTCTGCTTTTTCCAGGGCAGTCGCGCTGGCCGGCGTGGAATTCGCCAGGCAAATTCGTACCGAGGTCGTCGGCCTGTTCGTCGCCGCCGAGTTCCAGTTGCCGATCTATGTCGAAGTGCTGCCGCCGAATTATCCGAGCGACCAGGAATACCGGCTATCGATGCAAAAGGCCGGCGATGCTTACCTCAAAGTCATACAGGATGCGACGCAAGCAGCAGGCCTGACGTTTTCGGGCCGCGTCGAGTTCTCCGACCTGACGGCCAAAGCCATCGTCCAGGTTGCACAGGAATCAGGCTGCGACCTGATCTTCATGGGGTCGCACGGCCGCAGCGGTTGGGGACAGTTGTTGCTCGGCAGCGTCACCGCAAAGGTCTTGTCCAGTTGCGAAATCCCGGTTCTGGTCCACCGTATCAAGCATCCCGAAAAATAGCGTCTGACCGGTGCCGCGCCGCCGAGAGGCCATGCGGCGGCGCAACAGAATTTACTGCCCCGTCCATCCCCCACGTTTCAGCCCGGCAATTTCGACGGCTGGATGCCCAATACTGCAATCTGTCGCAATCCGATGGCCCGCCGCGCGACATTTAATTACAGTTATCCCATAAACATGGGAGTTGACATTGGGGTGCCTACAAGAAATCGACCGTGCGGACCGGCAATTGACCGTTTGCCATGATTTCTTGCGGCGCCGATTGGCGACAACGAAGCCATCCATGCCGTTTGGCCGAATTCCCGGCAATGGCGTTAGCTTGCGCGCTATCGATTACACTGACACCCTTTGCCATTTTGAAATTATTTTTTACAACATGGCAATGGCAGTTTGACTAGGTTATTGAAATGAAACCCGAAACTTTACAAACCATCAAGCAGGTTCAACAAGTTGCAGCCCACATCATGGTGTGGCTGAAACGCATGTTTGACCTGACGGCGACCTGGGTTACCCAGCTTTCGTGGTGGAAGTTTTTCCTTTTTGCCATTTTGACGCTGATCGCCGGCGCAATTTTGCAGGAAAGCCTGTTTTCTACACCGGACGATGCCCCCGTCAGTGCGCCCAAGAAGGCCGAGCGCCTGCACGCGAACGCCAAGGCGCATACCTATAGCGACGGCGATACGCACGTCACCATCGACCCCAACGGCATCCACATCTTTACCGACAAGGACAAGGCAGCGAAGGATGCCGACAAGAGCAAGGTCGAGCAGGATAAGGAAGAAGAAGACAAAGCCAAGGCAACGGCCGATCAGGCCAAGGAAGATGACGACAACAAGGCCAAGGAAGAAGACAAGGCCAGGCAGGCGGAACCATCGACGCAGCCGGGCGAACCGGCGCCGCCTGCAGCCCCCATGCCGGCTCCGAAGGCCATGCCGGCCATGCCGGCAAAACCAGTGCCGCCACTGATCACCGGCGGCAAGAACGACTTCCATATCAACCTGCCGCCGGAAGTGACCAAGGAAGTCGGCGATGCGATCGACGAAGAGGTCGACGATGCGCTCAAGCAGCAGGCCGAAGGCTCGCGCAAGAAGGCGTCCACCTGGTTCACCAATTTCGTCGTGCTGCTGGTGGTGGGCTTGCTGGGCATGAAGGCCTTGATGGGCGGCAAGAAGCGCGCCGAGGCCCAGGCCGAAGTCGCCAATGCCGCCGCCGAGCGCGAGGCGCTGCAACGCCAGGTCACGGAAGCCAAGATGCAAATGATGCAGGCGCAGGTGGAGCCGCATTTCCTGTTTAACACGCTGGCCTCGGTCGAATACCTGATCGAGACCGACCCGCCGCGCGCATCGGCCATGCAGCGCAGCCTGATCCAATATTTGCGCGCCGTGTTGCCGCAAATGCGCGAAACCGCGCCGATCACCAATCTCGGCCGCGAAGCCGACATGGTGCGCGCCTACCTGAACCTGTTGAAGATGCGCATGGAAGAACGCCTGCATGTCGAATTTGTCGTGCCGGAAGGATTGCGCAGCGCCGCGTTCCCGCCGATGATGCTGCAATCGCTGGTGGAAAACGCCATCAAGCATGGTCTGGAACCCAAGGCCGAAGGCGGCACCCTGAGCGTGCGCGCCGAAGTCGCGCACAACAAGCTGTGCGTGAGCGTCACCGACGATGGCATGGGGTTCGGCGTGGTGCCCTCCACCAGCACCGGATTGGGCTTGCAAAGCATACGCGAACGCCTCAAACTGCTACACGGCGACCAGGCGCAATTGATCATCGTGCCGAATACGCCGAGTGGGGTCTGCTCCACGATCGAAGTGCCCTATCAACTTGCCAAATAACCTGACGACATATTCCGACAATGCCAAGAGCCATTATTGCCGACGACGAAAGATTGATGCGCGACCAGTTGAAACTGCGTCTCAACCAGGTCTGGCCCGAACTTGAAATCGTGGACGAAGCGAAGAACGGCGATGAAGCCATCGCCATGGTCGAGCAACATAACCCAGACCTGATCTTCCTCGACATCCGCATGCCGGGCAAGACCGGGCTCGAAGCCGCACAGGCGATCGGGTCGAAATGCCACGTCGTGTTCATCACGGCCTACGACCAATATGCGGTCGAGGCGTTCGAGCGCGGCGCGGTCGATTACGTGCTGAAGCCGGCCGAACCCGAACGCCTGCAATTGACCGTGGAACGCCTCAAGACCCGCCTGGCCAACCCGCCCGGCGACATGAGCAGCATGCTCACGCAACTGGCCAAGCAAATGGGCCTTGCCGTGAAGCCCAATTACCTGCAATGGATCCAGGCCTCCATCGGCCAGGAACTGCGCCTGATCGCCGTCGAGGAAATATTGTTCTTCCAATCCGACGAAAAATACACGCGCGTGCAAACTGCGCGTGTCGAAGCGCTGATCCGCAAGCCGGTGCGCGACCTGGCCGAAGAGCTCGACCCCGAATTATTCTGGCAGATACACCGCTCGACTCTGGTCAACGTCAACGCCATCGAAGGCGTAACGCGTGACTTGCGCGGCCGGCATCTGGTGTTGATCAAGGGCCAGCCCGACAAGCTCGAAGTCAGCCGCAGTTTCGTGCATTTGTTCAAGCAGATGTAGCTTCAATGCTGGCGAACGCTCGGCAACGGTTTCCGGGAGCAGCGGACATCGGCTGCGCTGCCTCCCCTTGCTCAATTATTTCAGATCGAACGTGACCGTCACATTGGCGCGTATGCTCAAGGTTCCGGGGGCAAGCGAGCTATCTGCAGTATCAGCTGACGCCGCAGCGTTCTGGTACGAATTGACCTGCGCGTTCATATTCCGCTGCAACGTGCCGCCAAAGGCATTTTCCTGTCCTTCGTGGATGTCTCTGACGCGGCCGATTTGCTCGCCAAGAACCGAAGCGAGCGCAGTGGCCTTTTCCAGCGCCGCTTTCATTGCCAGCGCCCTTGCTTCATCCTTGTATTTGCGCAGTTCGCTGCTGCGAAAACTGATGCCGTAAATATTCTCGGCGCCGGCCTGGAGTATGGCGGTAAGGACGGTCTCATATCTGGCCAAATCCCGCAGCGTGGCGACAAAGACCGTGCGCTCCGAATAATCGATGAATGTGGCCGCTCCTCTCGAAAAGGATCCAGACGAATATTGGTATTCCGGCTGCAAGTTGACGTAGTCGGTCTTGATGTCCTTGTTTGCAACGTTTTGCGCCAGCAAGACGGTCATGATATTTTTAACACGCGCATCGTTGAGGCGCTTTACCTCAGTCAAGCTCTTGTCGCGGCTTTCGACGCCAAAATTCAACACGACCTCGTCAGGCACAGCCTTGACTTCAGCTTCGCCGGACACGGTGACGCTCCTTTGGGGCGGCGCGTCAGCTGCCAATGCGGGCGCGGACATTGCGAAAAGCAGGAAAATGGGTAACGTGACGTGGTGATATTTCATTGATCCTCCGGTATGACGATAAAGGAATAATACAAGCAGACGAACATCGATACGATCAAGATTCGGAAATCAATTCAGCCAATATCGTATGCGTATCCTTGATGGTCTCCAGCACGATATTGGACCGGATATCCAGCACACCCGCCGTTTTGTACAGCCGATCCAGCACGAACGTCGAATAATGCTTCAAATTGCGCGCGCGCACGCGCAACAGGTAGTTTGCTTCCCCCGTGATGATGTACGACCCGACGACTTCCGGCCAGTTTTGCAGCGCCTCGGTGAAGCTTTCATGCCAACGTTCAACGTCGCGCCGCATGGTGACCTGCACGAAGGCTTCGACTTCCAGGCCGAGCGCGCCTGCGTCGAGGATAGCGCCATAGCGCTTGATGACGTTGGCCTCTTCCAGCGCACGCACGCGACGCAGGCAGGACGAGGGCGAGAGAAACACCTTCTCCGCCAGGTCGAGGTTGCTGATGCGCCCATCTTCCTGCAGCACGCTTAATATCTTGAGATCGGTTGTGTCGAGCTTCATGTCGAATTTCTCATCATTATTTCGTCTATTTTCGCGCATTTATTGCATGTACGAGATATTTTCGCACCAAAATAGCAATAATAATCCAACGCTTTTCATCTAAAATTTATTACCTTGAACCGAACCGGAATCCACCATGCCATCCGTTCGCACCCTGTGGGACATCAGCCCCACACTCTCGCCGGCTTTGCCGGTGTGGCCCGGCGACACGCCGTTTCAGACTGAAACCACGTGGCAGATCGAACCAGGCTGCCCGGTCAAGGTCAGCAAGCTCACGATGTCGACCCATACCGGCGCGCATTGCGACGCGCCATCGCATTACGATGCCGCCGGCCGCGCGATCAACGAGGTGGCGCTCGACAGCTACATCGGCCCCTGCCGCGTGATCCACTGCATCGAGGCCGGCGTCGTCGAAGCGCTGCATCTGGCCGGAAAATTGCGCGATGTCCCGCCACGCGTGCTGCTGCGCACCTACCGCAGCGCCCCGCAACAGGACTGGGACAGCAAGTTCAGTTCGATCGCTGCCGCCACCATTGTGCTGCTGGCAGAGCACGGCGTGCGGCTGATCGGCATCGACACCCCGTCGCTCGATCCGCAGCAGTCGAAGACCATGGAGGCGCACCATGCGGTGCGTACCAATAACATGGCGATCCTGGAGGGGATCGTGCTCGACGACATAGCCGAGGGCGACTACGAGTTGATCGCCCTGCCCCTGAAACTGGAAGGCATGGATGCCAGCCCGGTACGCGCCATCCTGCGCTCGCTTTGAAGGAAGAACCGATGACGATTTCCGCGACGATTACCCGTGAGACATGCGCAGCACAGGACCACGCCGACCCGATCGCCCACCTGCGGGAAGAATTTGACCTGCCCGATGGCGTGATCTACCTCGACGGCAATTCACTCGGCGCGCGGCCCAAGGCCGCACCGGCGCGTGCGCAACAGGTGATCGCCGACGAATGGGGCCATGACCTGATCCGCAGCTGGAACAAAGCCGGCTGGTTCGACCTGCCCTCGCGCCTGGGCGACAAGCTGGCGCCGCTGGTCGGCGCGCAGGCCGGGGAATTGGTGGTGACCGATACGACGTCGATCAACCTGTTCAAGATACTGGCGGCAGCATTGCGCATGCAAGCGACGAATGCGCAGACGGCACAGCGCCGCACGATCGTCACCGAGCGCAGCAATTTCCCGACCGACATCTACATGGCGCAAGGGCTGACCGAGTGGCTCGACCGCGGCTACCGCCTGCGCCTGGTCGACAGCCCGGATGAATTGCTCCATGCGGTGGACGATCAAACCGCCGTCGTGATGTTGACGCACGTGAATTACCGCACCGGCTACCAGCACAACATGCGCGCCACGAGTGCCCTGGCGCACGCCAAGGGCGCATTGGTGGTGTGGGACCTGGCGCACTCGGCCGGCGCCGTGCCGCTGGACCTGCATCGCGACGGTGCCGATTTCGCCGTCGGCTGCACCTATAAATACCTGAACGGCGGCCCCGGCGCACCGGCCTTCGCCTGGGTGCCGGCGCGCCATCAGGAAAAATTTCGCCAGCCGTTGTCGGGCTGGTGGGGCCATGCCGCGCCGTTCGCCATGGAACCGCAGTACACGCCGACCACAGGAATCCGGAAAGCCTTGTGCGGCACGCAACCGATCGTGTCGCTGGCCCTGGTCGAGTGCGGCCTCGATATTTTCGGCAAGACCGACATGGAGGCAATCCGCGCCAAGTCGCTGGCCTTGACCGACCTGTTCATCGCGCTGGTCGAACAAGAATGCGGCGCGCATCCGCTGACGCTGGTGACGCCGCGCGCACACAACCTGCGCGGCAGCCAGGTCAGCTTCGCCCATCCGCACGGCTACGCGGTGATGCAGGCGCTGATTGCGCGCGGCGCGATCGGCGATTATCGCGAGCCGGAAATCATGCGCTTCGGCTTCACGCCGTTGTACACGCGCTTTGTCGATACCTGGGATGCCGTGGCGATCTTGAAGGATATACTCGACCAGAAGACATATGACCTCAACGAACAACGCACGGCCGTGACCTGAGAAAGTAGACGCACAATGAGCGATGACAAAAACGAAAACAACAACCCAGACGGCTCGTCCTGGCATGGCGCCAAGATGGATTTCAGCCAGTCGATGAGCTATGGCGACTACCTGGCGCTGGACCAGATCCTCTCGGCCCAGCACCCGCGTTCGCCGAACCACAACGAAATGCTGTTCATCGTGCAGCACCAGACCAGCGAATTGTGGATGAAGCTGATGCTGCATGAACTGCATGCCGTGCGCGTGCAATTGCACAATGGCGACTTGCCGCCGGCCTTCAAGATGCTGGCGCGCGTGGCGCGCATCATGGATCAACTGGTGCACGCATGGGATGTGCTGGCAACCATGACGCCGCCGGAATACACTGCCATCCGCCCTTATCTGGGCAACTCGTCGGGCTTCCAGTCGGCGCAATACCGCGAAGTTGAATTCATACTCGGCAACAAGAATGCCTCGATGCTGAAGGTACACGAACCGGCGCCGGAAGTTCATGCGCGGCTGGACCATGCACTGCGGGCACCCTCGATCTACGATGAGGCCATACTCCTGCTGGCGCGCAGCGGCTTTGCCATCGACGCCAAACGCAGCGCCGCCGACTGGACCCTGCCGACCGTCGCCGACGAGTCGGTCAAGGCGGCCTGGCTGGCCGTATACCGCGAGCCGAACCAGCACTGGGCCTTGTACGAACTGGCCGAGAAACTGGTCGACCTGGAAACCGCCTTCCGCTTCTGGCGCTTCCGCCACGTGACGACGGTGGAGCGCATCATCGGGTTCAAGACCGGCACGGGCGGGACGGCGGGGGTCAGCTACTTGCGCAAGATGCTCGATGTGGTGTTGTTTCCGGAGTTGTTTGCTTTGCGGACGGCGCTTTGAGCGGAAAATTCGCCGCGGCATCGTGCTCCCTCTCCCGCAGGCGGGAGAGGGGATTCAAAACATCGTCCACGTCACGTCCCTCTCAAAAAGAAAATCAAAACCGAAGTTAGGTGTTGTCGTCGAAATTCGTTAATATAGCAAGCAATCCAAGGCCATCTTCATTTGGCCGTCTTGCCGATCCACCAACGGGAAACCTGCCTTCCCGAGCACATTATCGAACGGCCGCATCAAGCAATGAACGTCAGCAAGCTTCCCGAACTGTTCGAACTGGAACGCATCATCGCCGAGGGCGCCAGGCATGGGCTCGACACACGCCTGATGTGCGAGGTCGATACCGAGAAGCGCAAGTTGCCGGTGTATGCGCTGACGATAGGCAATCCCAGTCTCGATGTGCCGGCAGTCGGTTTTTTTGGCGGCATCCACGGGCTCGAACGCATCGGCACGCAGATCCTGCTGGTGTTCCTGCGCAGCCTGCTGGCGCGCCTCTCCTGGGACCAGATGCTGCACCGCCAACTGGAACTGGTGCGGCTGGTGTTCATGCCGCTGGTCAATCCCGGCGGCATGTGGGATGGCACGCGCTGCAACCCGAATGGCGTGGATTTGATGCGCAATGCGCCGCTCGACGCCGTGCACAAGGTGCCCTTCATGCTGGGCGGGCAACGCTACAGCGCGCGCTTGCCATGGTTCCGTGGTTCGAGCGAGGCCATGGAATGCGAGAGCCAGGCCGTATGCCGCGTGGTCGAAGAAGAATTGCTGACGCGCGCATTCAGCATGACGCTCGATTGCCACTCGGGCTTCGGCTTGCGCGACCGCATCTGGTTCCCGCATGCCCATACCTCGGTGCCGATCCAGCACCTGCCCGACATTTCGGCGCTGGAAGATTTGTTCAGCCAGACCTACCCGAACCACAACTATCTGTTCGAACCGCAAAGCCGGCAATATCTGACCCATGGCGATTTGTGGGATTACCTCTACCTGCGCTCCGAGGCCATGGACAAACGCATTTTCCTGCCGTTGACGCTGGAGATGGGGTCGTGGCTGTGGGTCAAGAAAAACCCGCGCCAGGCGTTGTCGCGCCAGGGCTTGTTCAACCCGCTGCCCGGCCATCGCCTGCAACGGGTTTTGCGCAAGCATTCGGTGTGGCTCGATTTCCTTGCCCGTGCCGCCTGCGGCAACCAGCGCTGGCTGCCGGTCGGCGCCGAGCGCATCCAGCATCACGAGCGTGCCTTTGCGCGCTGGTATCCCGGCTTGAAGCGGTGACGGCGACGTGACGACAACCACGACCACCTGGGTGCTGCTGCGCGGCCTGGTGCGCGAGCAGCGGCATTGGGGCAACTTCCCCGATCAATTTCAGGCCCGCATTCCGGATGCCACGGTCGTCACGCTCGACCTGCCGGGCAACGGCACGCTGTACCGGGATGCAAGCCCGACCCGCATCGAGGACATGGCGCAATTCTGCCGCGCCGAGTTGCTCCTGCGCGGCCTCAAGCCGCCGTACAACGTCCTGGCGCTCTCACTCGGTGCAATGGTGGCCGTGGCGTGGAGCAAAGCGGCGCCGCACGAGATTGCCGCTTGCGTATTGATCAACACCAGTCTGCGGCCCTTCGATCCCTTCCATCGCCGCCTGCGGCCACAGAACTACGGCACGCTGCTGCGTTGCCTGTTCGCCGCC
>FSYV01000370.1_pt1 | contig 9933 bp, 8 predicted proteins | sample 1638641 | NCBI WGS metagenome assembly FSYV01 (sample SAMEA3914813, study PRJEB12502) | metagenome | biome: forest; material: soil | place: Canada | collected 2011-07-07 | depth 0.3 m
ACACTATCGTGATTACACGACAGAACAGGGCGAAAACATGAAACGGATCGTTTGGGTGATGCTGGCAGCGCTTTGCCTGATGCAGGGGTCGGCCTTTGCCAAAGGCTGCATCAAAGGTGCCGTAGTCGGCGGTGTGGCTGGGCATGTCGCCGGACATCACGCCGTTGCCGGCGCCGTGGCGGGCTGTGTCGTCGGCCACGAGATCGCGAAGAAACAGGCGCAGGACCAGAAAGCAGCGGCGGCCAGGGGGCAGTCTGGCCAGGCCGCTCCCGCGACCAATCCGCCGGCGCCGGCTCCAAGCGTACAGACGGCGCCGCCGCGTTGAGCACATTCATGGCGATTGTATTGAAACGGCAACAGGCCGCAGGGAATCGGCTTGCATAGCGCGTTGGGCTTGCACCTGATCATTCTGATCGGGGCCGCAGGTTTTTATGCCGGCGCACAAAATGTCATGGCCGGGGGCGGGTCTTTCATCACGTTTCCGGTTTTGCTGCTGGCGGGGCTGAATCCGCTATCGGCCAACCTGACATCGACGATTGCCCTGTTCCCGAGCCAGCTCACCACGTCGTGGGCCGGGCGCGAACTGGTCGGTGGCGTGGGGCGCCTGCGTTTTCGCAGTTTGTTCATTATCAGCCTGGCGGGCGGCGTTGCCGGCGCGGTGCTGCTGCTGTCCACGCCGGCCACGTTTTTTGCGCGCCTCGTGCCTTGGTTGATCTTGTTTGCGACGGCGGTTTTCACCTGGGGCAGCTTCCGCACCAAGCCGTTGCATGCCGCCGAGGGCATGCCGTCCTGGCTACTGATGGTGATTCAGGCTGCGATATCGGTCTATGGCGGCTACTTCGGCGGCGGCATCGGCTTCCTGATGCTGGCAGCCTTGACCATAGCCGGGCAGCAGGTACGGATGGCAACGGCGACCAAGAATGTGCTGGCCATGGCAATGAATGCGTCAGCCGTGGTAATTTTTGCCTTTTCCAGCCAGGTCGATTGGGCGGCAGTTCTGGCGCTCGGCATAGGCGCAGTGGGCGGCAGCTTTTGCGGCAGCTGGCTCATGAAATGGCTGCCGGAAAAAATTCTGCGCGGGTTTGTCGTGCTGGTCGGCGTGGTGCTGACGATCTGGATGTTCGTCAGATAGACGCGATGTTGCGCTGTTTCATTGCATATCGAGTATCACGAGTTCCGGATCGGCATTGATGCGCAGAGGTACTGTGCTGCAGCCGATTCCGCGACTGACTACCAGGTCGCCGTTGCCGGCGATCGGGTATCTCCCGTAACTATACTTCCGGCACAGCGGTCCGGACGGCAGCACGATCGGATTGCCATCGGGGAAAACGATCTGGCCACCGTGCGTGTGGCCGGCAAATGCCAGGTCGAATTTGTGCTCGTTCGCAAGCAGCAAGCCGTCCGGTGCGTGCATGAGCAGGATGCGTGTTGCTTGCGCGCCGTGGAATGCCGCATCGAAGTCCGGCGCGCCGGTCCACGGGTCGTCGATGCCGCAGATCGACACGTTGGCGAACGGCGCGGGCAGGGCGGCATGCCGATTCGTCAGTACCTCGACCCCGGCCTCGCCGAGCGTGTCGCCCAGATGTCCGTCATCCACCCATAGATCGTGATTGCCGAACACGGCGAACTTGCCCAACCGCGGGCGGCACGCCGCCAATTCGCGCGTGAATGCCGCGATGTAGTGCGCCTTGCCGGAGACAAAGTCGCCGCCGAGCAAAAGCAGGTCGGGTTGTTGCCGCTCGATTTCGCGAAACAGGTCGGAAAAAATCTCCGGGTGAGTGGTCGGCCCGGCGTGAAAATCCGACGCGAAGGCAATCCGCAACGGACTTGCCAGCCTTCGCTCCGGCGGCAGCGTCAACGCATGATGTGTGACGCCGAGCTTGCCCTGCAGCCTGATCCGATGCGCCCAGCGCGCAACGTGGCCCTGCAATAGCACAGTGTCGAGCACACGTTCACCGACGCGGCGCAGCAAGTGGTTGTGTTTTCCGCGATAGGCCTTGCTAGACATGGCGTGTTCGTTGCGTTGAAGATGTAATGTCGCGGGCATGCGTGCAACATACCGCATGCCCGCGTGGCTAACCTAGAAGCTGGTCGAGATTCCCGCGTACAACGTCCTTGGCGCACCATATTGCGGTGCGCCCACGCCGACACCCGTGCCATCGCGCAGCAGATAAGCCTTGTCGAAAATATTCACCACGGCCAATCTTCCTTCGATGGTGCCGACAGACGTGTTTTTCCACGTATGGGTCAACGACGCATTGACGCTCGTATAGCCGGGTAGTTCACCCGAATTCGGCGCGCCGCCATCCGGCGTCAGGCGCAACCCGCTGCCGTAGATGAAATCGCCGCTGACCTGCGAATCGCCGAAGGCATAGTGTGCACCGCCGGAGATCGACAGCTTCTGGTCGTGATCGAGGTAGATGTAGTGATTGGCGATATACGCCAGTTCGTCAGCGCCGAACAGCGACTGGCCGGAAATGATGTGCTGGCCCTGCGCTTTCTGCCCGGTCACATTCAGGAAGGCACCCCAATTCTTGACGCTGTAGATACCGGACAACTCCAGACCCTTGGCATAGCCAAACTGATAGTTGAAGGGCGAAAGAATCAGTGCCTGGCCGAATTGCCCTTCGTCGATCAGGTTGGTGATTTTCTTGTAGTAGGCGTCGGCGTTCAAGGTCAGATTCGAGCCGACTTTCTGGCTGATGCCAAGATCGAAGTAATTGGTGCGCTCGGCACGCACCGGATCGGATGTCGACACGGCCGGCGCATTGGTCGTGTTGGCATAGAGATTGATGCTGCTTTGCGCCGCCAGTTCCTGCGGGGGCGGTGTGAAATAGCGCGAATAGCCGGCATGCAGTGCCGTGCTGTCGCTGACTTTATAGGCCAGGTTCAAGCGCGGGCTCCATTGCTCCTCCCTGATAAATGCATCGACGTGGTCGAAGCGCACGCCATAGTTCAGCGTCAGCGGATCGTAAATATGCCATTCGTCTTGCAGATAGAGGCTTTCAATCACACCGATCTTGCCCGAATCATCTACGATGTTTACCGGTGAGGTACCCACATTACCGAGGGGGTCGATTGGAAATGCGCTGACCAGATTATCGCTCTCCGTGGTTTGCCTGGTATAAACCGCTCCGGCACGTATCGTATTGGTGGGGTTGAGCTTGTAACTGGCGTCGAACTGCAAGCCATTGGCCGTGTTTGAGCGCATCGTATCCGAAGCTGTGCCCAAATAGATCAAATCGGCCGCCGGGTCGGGTGTGTAATGCAGGTCGGAATATTGGTGGAAAAACGAAGCTTGATAGTTGACGTCGCCCAGGCTTTTTTGGAAAGACAAGACGAAGAAACGGTTGACCTCGCTCTGGGTTTCATTGACCTGCGACGATGGGATTGCACTATAGCCGGTGGTGGCATTGCTCAAACCGTCGAGAGTGAATTGCGGGCTCTGGTCGGGATTGTCCGGTATCTGGAAATGCCCGCTGTAGGTGCCGAACAGCAGGCCGACCCGTGTGTCGTGATCGAGGTAATACGACAGACTGCCGAAGGTCTTGGTTTGCGTGGTTTTGTCATGCAAGGCGTTGGCAGTCGGCAGCGGGTTCTCGATGCCGAGGGAGTTCGACAGGTAACTGCCTGACAGGTAATAGCTGAAGTTGCCTTCGCTGCCGAAGAATTCAGCGCTCGGCTCGTAATAGTTGTGGCTGCCGGTGAGGATGCCGATATGGCCGCCGGGAGCCACGTCGCCTTCCTTGGTTTCCACGTCGACGATGCCGGCCGTGCGCAGGCCATATTGCGCCGGCAGCGCGCCGGTAACGAAGTCCACCTGGCGTATGAAGCGTGTATCGATCGACTGGCCGAAACCTGTGATGCTTTCGGGCAGTTGCACGCCGTCGATGCGATATTGCACGTTGCCGTGATCATCGCGCACGTGCAGGCCGCCAGAAGCCTTGGAATCCTGGTCGACGCCGGGCAGGCGCAGCAGCACGTCGTTGAATGGCGTATCGCTGCCCTGGCCCATGGCTTCGATCATGCGCGTGTCGATGGAGTAGACCGTCGTGCCAACCTTGGGCGACAGGTCGGCGCGCTCGCTCCTCAATTTGGCGCCGGTGATTTCAACCTGGGCGACCTCCGGCGCTGCGGACTGCACGACTTCCGCTGCCGCAGAACTTGCCGCAGCTGCCGGATTTGCAGGCGCCTTTGCCTTCGCGACCGGCGCCGCCGAGGCGGCCGGTGCAGCAGGAACCGGGGCCGGACCATCCATCGTCAAGCCTACCGTTACCAGCTCCTTGCCGGCGACATCGATTTCCTTGCGGATTGCAGCGCCGTTGCTGCCCTTGATCTCGACCACGTAATGCCCGGCGGCGATATCGGCAAATCGCGCGATGCCGTTGGCGTCGGTTTTGCCGGTGGCAACCAGCGTGCCGGATTTGGTGATGACCCACACTGACGTGTTGGGCAGTAATTGACCTTGCGAATTGCGGACTTCGCCCTGCAGCGGTGCTGCGTGGGCGGATGATGCAACGAACAAGCCGGCCACGATCAGTGGCAGCTTGCGCAATGCGGGAATGCGCGACATAAGAACCTCAATTGAAATGGTATGGGTCTACGGATAGACCACAGACGATGGGATCGCCATCGTCATGCGTGTAATCGGTTTGGAATTGACGCCCGTTCAGGCTATGGCGGGAGGGCCGCGGCTGGGCGGCAGCAGGGAAGCAGAAACGCGGGCAACGCAAGTCCCGGGAACCAGGAGCGGTGCATAGGAGACGAGAACCAGAACCAGTTTCGGCAGCACGACCTCAGGCAGGTCGGTGACCTTATGCGAGACCACGCTGCAAACCGCGCAATCCTGATCATCGGCGGTCGTTGCGTGATGGTGGGTCGAAACGGTCGACAACAGCAACACGAAGGCAACGGTGGTGACCAGCGCAGTCCAGAACCGCCACGGCGCAAGCGAGCGCGTGCTGTGCATTTTGGGTGCACTGGCAGGCTGCGGCAAAAGACGTGGACGCAATGACATCGCTGTTTGTATGTTGCTCAAGTGTTTGGTATTCGCCGGCGACGAACTCGCCGTATACTGGTGATGCACCGGCCGGGTTGTCAACCGGGCAAAACCAGAGCGCCTATCATAACAAATAAAACCGAATTCCGGATTCGGATGACGCATTGCGCCATTTTCCGTCATCCCGATTCTGTTTCCATTTTTCAATATCAGACATTGGACGATCCTGTCCGATGCCAAACAATCATCCTCCTGCATCCCCATCGTCGCTGATCTTTTGCCCATCGAGCGCATCGATGGCCTTTTGCAGCACACTCTTCAGCGAGCGCGCCTGAACGGCGTCGATGCGTCCAAGATCGAGATACAGGTCGAGTCCGGTTGCGTGCTCGGTAAATACCTGCACCGTCTTGCCATCCACGTCGAGCAGGCCGTCGATCGCGTAGGGCACGACCTCCCGGCTGATGCCCTTCATGGTAGTGGGCGCCAACGCATGGGCGGCCACCATGTCGCGCACCAGGGCATAGGTTTCGTAGCTGGCCACGATGCCGCCCGCATGGGCGATCGTTTGCAGCCGTGCCGCGAGATTGGCCTCGGCGCCGAGTATGGTGTAGTCCATGCGGTCTGCGCTGCCGAAATTGCCGACGTTGCAAAACCCGGTGTTGATGCCCATGCGCACGCGGAACGGCTCTTCCACACCTTGCTGGCGCCATTTGACGTTGAGCACCGACAGGCGATGCTGCATCTCGATCGCCATGCGCAGGCAAGCCTTGGCATCGGCGATGTCGCCGCCCGATTCCGGGTCGCCGAAGAATACCAGGATGGCGTCGCCGACGAACTTGTCGATCGTGCCGCCGTGGCGCAGGGCGATGCCCGACATTTCGGTGAAGTATTCGTTGATCAGCGCCGTGATCTCTTCCGGCTGCAGCTTTTCCGTCAAGGCGGTGAAGTCCTTGATGTCGGAAAAGAAGATGGTCAGTTTCTTGCGCTTGGTCTGTATCGATACATCCATCGCGCCGCTGAAGATGCTCTTGTAGATCTGCGGTGACAGATAGCCTGCCAGCTTGCGCGAAATCGACGCCAGGAAATCGTTGGCGCCGCGCAGCTTGTGATTGATCTGGCGTATCGTCGCGTTGCGCCGGTTCTGCATCAATACGAACGCAACGCCTGCCGCAGACGCGACGATCAGGTAGCAGAAGATATAGAAGAAGGAACTGACATCGAGGGAAATCGGTTGCGTGACGATCAATTCCTGGATACCGCGCACATCGCCGACCTTCCAGTCTTTCTTCAGGCTGTCTGGATGGTTATTGTGGCAGGTCACGCAGGCGCTGCCCATGACGATAGGCGAAATCAGGCGTACCTGGCTGCGCAAGCCATAGGTCGATTGGTAAATCGGCGGCAGGTTGGGATTCTGGCGCAGGCTCGCCAATGCCCTGGTCTCGAAATCGTCCAGCACATGCGGTGCGCGATTCCTGAACGGATAGTCGGAGACGAAACGATAACTGATGTTCGGCTGCTTGTCGCCGATCACCTTGCCCAATTCCAGCGACAGCGTCGCCGGCAGGGGAATTGCGCCGGGAATCGATTGATAGTTGGGCGCGACCTGGGTGGCCGTGGCATGCGCCGACAAGACCCGGTCCACCACGTCGCTGCTGTAATAACTGCGTATCCCGGTAATCACCGCATTGAGGTCGCTGGCCTGGCGCTTGAGCGTCGCGTCGGTCAGGTTGACCAGATCCAGCCACACGACCAAAGGCAGACCGAGAATCAGCAGCACCAGGGCGATAACGGTCAGCGGCTCGCGATGGCGATGCTCGTGCACCGGCGGCGTCGACTGCGGGTCATACTGGGCGGGTGCTTGCGCTGGCGTATTCAATTCATTTAACCCTCATGTGAACGGCTTATCCACCGATCAAAAACGCAAGTTTCCCTGCGGCATTCGTTCAACATCAGTGGGTTATCAACGGGTTGTCAGCATCGTTTCGCCAATTCCACAAATTCCGCCGATCCCATTTATTCCGGCATTTTGACGGGCTATCCGTCAAAAAATGCAGTTCGTCGCTTGCCCATGGCATTCCGGCCGGTCTCGCCATAGAGTGCATACATCGAACAACCCACTACGGCAATACGGATTCAATAGAAACTCAAGGGAACACAAATGAACATCTCGCAAAACAGCAAATTGTCATTGGTACTGGTATTCGGCATGGCCTGCTCCAGCGTTCTCATGTTGACTACCAATTCCTCGGCTGCAGGCCATCAAAGCGCCGCATCGGCGCTGCACAATAGGCCGACGATGGTAACGGAATTGCCGCCGGTCGTCATCATCGGCAAACGTTTGTCGGCGGCCGAAAAAGCCCAGTATCGCCAAGCCGCGCAGCAAGGCAATCCGCAGGCTTGAGGCGCTCGCCGCAATATTTTCAATTGCTTGTGCAGGAAGCCGGACCCGCGCGATTCACCCGATTCGCCCGAATCAAATTTGCAGTATTTACTGACCAGTAGCAAACCGTGTGCTTCGCTATTTCTCTCCTTGGGAATAGCCTTAAGCCGGCTCGATATCCCCCGAGCCGGCTCTTTTTTTGTACGCTCAGAATCGTGCCATGCTGATGTGCCGACCTGGCGATCAAGCGCCTCGGTACGATCTGTACGACTTACGGCTTGGCAGGGGCGGCAGCCTTGGCGCGCACCGGCACCGGCACGTTGCAGACTTCCACGTGATCAGGCGATTCCTTGTACCAGTCGCCGCCACGAAAACGCGCGGCGTTGACGATCGCCTTGAACGTTGGCGTATCGGTGCGGACGATTTCAAGATGCGAGCGCTCGGCTTCCGGCACGTCGGCCGCCAGGCGGATCGACTTGATCGGCACCATCTGTTCGGGCTTCTCATAGAATCCTAGCGGCCCGGTTCCGCGCGGCAGGGTCGACAGCAATTCGATCCCCTGCATCACGCGGCCGACCAGAGTCACGTTGCGGTCGAGCTGGCGCGGGGCGTGGCCGATGACGACATACAAATCGGTGCCGCCGCCGCTGTCAGCGTCATTGTCGCGCCCGACGCCGACCATGGCGTAGCAGTGCGTGAGCCAGGTGCGGCCGCTCTGCGGATCGCGCGCTGCCGGCAACCCGTCCGAGTAGCCGACCAGCGGGGCATAGGTGTCGGGATCGGGCAGGGCGGTGAACGGTATGTCATCCTTGATGGTGGTGGCGAATTCCTGCTTGAGTGTTTTCCTGGCCGTCTTGATCGGTTTCTTTTCCGTCGGGTCACCCCATTGCGCGACATAATTGTCTTGCGCCCGCATCACGGCCAAGCCATCGAAATAGTTTTCATGGATGAGGGCTTTGATGTTGGCCACATGGTTGGGCGCATAGTGTGGCGCCAGTTCGATCACGACGCGCCCGGCCGGAAGTTCGACATAAATGGTATTTTGCGGATCGAGTTCACGCCAATCCGCCGGCGATGAAGCCTTGACGATATCGCCCACCGTCGGGCGCGCCTTCGGCGTTTCTTCCTTGGCGGTAGCGGGCAAGGCGGCAAGCGCCAGCAGTGCCGCGGTCAGGGGCGCCAGGACGGTGAGCTTGGAGAGTTGCGCAAGGCTATGGGTGCGGTTCATCTGGGTTCTCTTTTTTGTCGTTGGAGGGGAAGTCTGTCGTTTTCCGGTCATGTTCTACGAAGCATCGGCTGGTGCATCGAGCCGCGTTGCCTGGGCCTTGGCCTTCGCATGGTGTCGCAGGATGCCCGCAGAATACGGCGCATAGTAGCAGAACAGCACGCCGACAATGAACAAGGTCAACGGGCTATTGGTCAGGCTTTGCGCCGGATCCGCGCCAGCATTCGTGGCGCCGCCCAGCATCAGGGAATAGCGATAGCCCAGCCGGCCGACCAGTATCATCATCAGTGCCATGCCGATGTAGGCGTTCGGCGTGTAGAACAGGCTGCCATCCTGCATTTCGAAACGCGTCAATTTGAGTCCCAGCAGCGACAGGGCGATGCCGGATACGCCGCCTGCCGCGAGGCACATCAGGGCGGTGCTGTTGCCTGAGCTGACGACGCCGATCATGATGAACAGCAGTGGGAACAGGATGACCGACATCCATAGCCTGACCGGGCGAACATGCTGCTTGCCGACCAGCTTGCGATAGCGCGAATAAAAGCGCCACACGAGCAATGGCGCCATGACGAGAAAAATGATTTGGGATTGGGTCATTTGGTATCCTGATTTTATGGGGGGCGGCCCGGTGAAATCAGGAGTGTAGCATCGGGGTGCGTCCCCGCGATAGGCGTTACGCCAAATGGTGTGGCACGCAGTCAGCGCCTTCCATTAGCGCCACTTGCAACCGCTATCCTTCTTGTCGAGTAAAGTAGCCAAGGCGCCAAGCGGTGCCAGCAGACCCATGCCCGCCACCTTGTCCTTGCAGTCTGCCCGCGTCGTGTCGTTGATCATTTTTCCCATCCTGGTTTCGTCCGGTGGCGGGTAGAGCGGCTTGGCAACCAGTTGGCCGGTCGGCGTATCGGCATACTCGCGGTCGACGTCCGCGACAGCCGATTTGACGCCGGCGTGGATGGCATTCATATCGAGGTGTTTTTGTTCAGCCGCCGGCGGTACCGTCACCGTGACGGCTGCGGGTTTCTGCGCCTCGTCTATGACCGGCGTCGGCGCCCGAGCCGTTATTGGCTTCTTGCTTTCGACCGCTTTTGCCGGATTTTTCTTGTCCGGATTGCGTAGCGGTGGTGGCGTCAGAGTTTCTACCACTGGCGGCGGTGGCGGTCGTAGCAAGTGCACTTCAAGAGGCACGGCGGCGCGTTCGGCCGCCGGATTGTTGATCTTTTGATGCAAGGTCCAGGCCACGAATAACATGTGGGCCAGCAAGGAAATTGCCACGCCGATTGCGATATTGACGCGATTCAACGGGAGCGTGTTGCCGTCATGGAGTCGCTG
>FSYV01000606.1_pt1 | contig 9884 bp, 7 predicted proteins | sample 1638641 | NCBI WGS metagenome assembly FSYV01 (sample SAMEA3914813, study PRJEB12502) | metagenome | biome: forest; material: soil | place: Canada | collected 2011-07-07 | depth 0.3 m
GCATGACAATCGCGCGCACCGGCTGCAGCACCGAGCGCAGCAGATTGCCGTTCTTTGCATCGTCATAGCGGATCGCAACGGCGCTGTCCTGAGCTTGCACTCGCTCCAGCGATTGCATGTCGGCGACGTATTGTGGGAATTCGTCTGCGGCAGAACTGGATCCTGACGCAAGCGCAAATGCCGCAACAAGGCCAAAGCGAAGCAACCAATTTGGTGTCGGGCGCTCATCGTCGAGGAATACTTTCATGGCGTACAACTGACCACAAAGGTCAAGCCTTCGGCAACGTCACGCCAACCTGTCCCTGATACTTCCCGCCGCGGTCCTTGTAGGACGTCTCGCAGACTTCGTCGCTCTCGAAGAACAGCACTTGCGCGCAACCCTCGCCGGCATAAATCTTGGCCGGCAACGGCGTGGTATTGGAAAACTCCAGCGTGACGTAGCCTTCCCACTCGGGTTCGAACGGCGTGACGTTGACGATAATGCCGCACCGCGCGTAGGTCGATTTGCCGAGGCAGATTGTCAGCACGCTGCGCGGGATGCGGAAATATTCAACCGTGCGCGCAAGGGCAAACGAGTTGGGCGGGATGATGCAGACGTCGCCCTTGAAATCGACGAAGGATTTCTCGTCGAAGTTCTTCGGATCGACGATGGTCGAATTGATGTTGGTGAAAATCTTGAATTCGTTGGCGCAACGGATGTCGTACCCGTATGAAGATGTGCCGTAAGACACGATCTTGTGGCCATCCGCCATGCGCACCTGGCCCGGCTCGAATGGTTCGATCATGCCAGTTTCTTGCGCCATGCGGCGTATCCATTTATCGGCTTTAATGCTCATTGTGTTCTCTTGGTGGGGGACGGGTTGGTTCAACGCCCCTCTCCCGCAAGTGGGAGAGGGGTAAGTTCGCAGGCGGGAATGATCGGATTTGGATCCGACATAAACACGCATTTTCAACGATTTTACGTGAAAAACCGCCCCACCCGGCCAAATTGGGACGGATAAGGCAACCCCAGGGGGAAATCGGGAGTTTTGAACCTATCGGCCGCAGGCCGGGGAGGTTTCTGCCAGTTGCGCGCGCGCCTTGGCCTTTTCCACCAGCACTTCGTCGGAAAGCCGCACGCCGTTCTTGATCGCCGTGATTTCGGCAAGGATGGAAATGGCGATTTCGGCCGGGGTCTTGCTGGCGATGTACATGCCGATCGGACCATGCAGACGTGCCAGTTCTGCATCGCCCAGGTCGAACAGCTTCAGCCGTTCGCGGCGTTTGGCATTGTTGCTGCGCGAGCCGATGGCACCGACATAGAAAGCCTCGGACTTCAAGGCTTCCATCAAGGCAAGGTCGTCCAGCTTGGGGTCGTGCGTGAGGGCGACCACGGCGCTGCGGCTGTCGAGCCGCATGGCCGTAACGACGTCGTCCGGCATTTCCCTGACCATCTCGGTGCCGGGAACATCCCAGCCCTCGCGATATTCCTCGCGCGGGTCGCATACGGTGACGCGGTAATCCATCCCCAATGCAATCTGGGCCAGGAAACGCGACAACTGGCCGGCGCCGATGATGAGCAGGCGCCAGCGCGGCCCGTGCACCGTGGTCATGGCCGCTTCCGAGACCTGCAAATGCATGCCTGCGCCGGCCGGCGCAAGGGTGATTTCGCCACTGTGCAAATCAAGCCGGCGCGCGACAAGTTCGTGACGCTCCAGCCGCTCCAGCAGTTCCGCGACACGGCTCCTGGCAGACAACGGTTCGATCGCCAGCTGGATCGTACCGCCGCAGGGCAAGCCAAACCGATGCGCCTGGTCGGCGGTGATGCCGTAGGTGACGATCTCGGGCTTGGTGCGCGTGATGCCTTCGCGCCGCACATGGTCGATCAAGTCATCTTCAATGCAGCCGCCCGACACCGACCCGACCACGCAGCCGTCCTGGCAAATCGCCAGCGTGGCGCCTTCCGGCCTGGGACTCGAACCCCAGGTGCGGATCACGGTGACGAGTTCGCATGCCAAGCCGTTTTCAACCCACTTGCGGCAGGATTTCAATACTTCCAGATCAATGCTGTCCATGACTTTCCAAATTCAGAAATACGCTATCCCCTCGGCCAAAGACCGAAGGGATAGACACTACTATGCCACGAGTGCCAATTATGCGCTGGCGATGTTGGCCGGCGTCAGCGGCAACTTGCGCAGGCGCTTGCCGGTTGCCGCAAACAGGGCATTGGCCACCGCCGGCGCGACCAGGGCCGTGGCCGGTTCGCCGATGCCGCCCGGCTTTTCCGTGCTCTGAACCAGGATCACGTCGATCTTCGGCGTCTGGCTCATGCGCAGCACCGGATAGTTGTTGAAGTTGGTTTGCTGCACCACGCCCTTTTCCAGCGTAATTTCATCAAACAGCGTCGACGACAGGCCAAACACAACACTCGACTGGATCTGCGCTTCCACGGTATCGGGGTTGACCATGTGGCCAAGATCGGCCGCAACGGTCACGCGATGGACGTGGATCTCGCCATCCTTGAGCGAAATCTCGGCGACCTGGGCCATCGACGTGTCGTAGCCTTCCATCAGCGAGATACCGCGGAAATGCCCGGCCGGCGCCGGCGTGCCCCAGCCTGCCTTTTCCGCTGCCAGCTTCAATACATTGGCCATGCGCGGCTGCTTGTCGAGCAAGGCTAGGCGATAGGCGTAAGGATCCTTGCCACCCGCCACGGCCAGTTCGTCGGCGAAACTTTCGTTGGCAAACGCATTCAAGGCATGACTGACCGAACGCCAGTAACCGACACGCAGGCCGGCATCGTGAATCACGAGGTCGTGTTTCATGTTGGCAATGTCGTACGGCGCAACCGAGGCTTCCGCCATGAATGGGTCGAGCGTGTCCTTCGGCAATCCGAAGGCGCGCTGCGTAACCGACTGCGAGGTGATCTGGAAGGTCATGCCGACCGGCTTGCCGGTCGCATCCAGCCCTGCCTCCATGCGGTGCAAGGCCATCGGACGATAGAAGTCGTGCGTGGTGTCGTCCTCGCGCGTCCACAACAGCTTGACCGGCTTGCCGACCGCTTTCGAGATCTGCGCCGCCTGCACGATGAAGTCGAGTTCCAGGCGCCGGCCAAAGCCGCCGCCCAGGAAGGTGGTCTTCAAGGTGATGTCTTCCGGCTTGATGCCTAGCGCCGCCGCCGTGGCACCCTGCGCGCCTTGCTGGAACTGGGTCGGGCCGACCAGCAGGCATTTGCCGTCATGGAAATCGGCGGTGAAATTCATCGGCTCCATGGTCGCGTGGGCCAGCAATTGCGACTGGTACTCTGCCTTGACGTTCTTGGCCGCACCGGCGATTGCTCCTGCCGCGTCGCCGCTGGTCTTGATGTTGATGATCTTTTCCTTGCCCGCTGCGTCGCGTATTCCTTGCATCATCGAGGCATTGTCGATCGAGCCACCGGGACCTGCATCCCACGTGATGCTGAGCGTGTCGCGCGCCTTCTTGGCATGCCAATAGCTGTCAGCCACGACAGCCACGCCATCAGGGATCTGCACCACGTCGATCACACCCTTCATGCCCTTGGCCTTGCTCGCGTCAAAGCTCACGACCTTGCCGCCGATGACCGGCGATTGGGCAAGCGTGGCATACACCATTCCTGGCAACTTGACGTCGATGCCGTATTCGGTGGTGCCATTGACCTTGTGCGGCGTGTCGAGGCGCTTGGTCGCTTTGCCGACGATGACGAAATCCTTCGGATCTTTCAGCGCCACGTCTTTGGGCACGGGCAACTTGGAGGCGGCTTCGGCAAGCTTGCCATAGGTTGCCTTCTTGCCTTTCGGACCGTACACGACACCATCCTTGGCGTGGCAATCCGCCGCGGCGACACCCCACTTGTCTGCGGCAGCGGTAATCAGCATGGTGCGCACTTGCGCGCCGCCGATGCGCAACTTCTCCCAGCCATCGCGCACCGAGGTCGAACCGCCGGTGATCTGCGCGCCGAGCAAGGCATTGACGTACACGGCATTGGGCGGTGCGATCGATACCTTGACCTTGGCCAGATCGACATGCAACTCTTCCGCGATCAGCATAGGCATCGAGGTATACACGCCCTGGCCCATTTCGGAGCGCGCCGAAATCAGCGTGATGGTATTGTCGTCGGCGATATGCACCCAGGCATTGGGTGTGTAGATGGTGCCTGCGGCGAGCGCATCGCTCACTACGCCGGGCAGATACATGCCCAGCATCAATCCGCTGGCCGCCGTGGCGGAACTCTTGAGAAAATCTCTGCGTGTAATTGTCATGGCGCGTCTCCTTATGCAGTCTTGCGCATTTCGGCAGCCGCATCCTTGATGGCTGCGCGCATGCGATTGTAGGTGCCGCAGCGGCAGATGTTGCCGCTCATGGCCTTGTCGATGTCCTCATCGCTCGGGTTCTTGTTGGCGGCCAGCAAGGCAGCCGCGCTCATCAATTGCCCCGACTGGCAATAGCCGCACTGCGGAACGTCATGCGCCAGCCAAGCTTTTTGCAGCGGATGCGAGTTGTCCTTCGACAGCGATTCAATGGTCAGGACCTTCTTGCCTGCGACGGCGGAAATCGGCGTCTGGCAGGAACGGATCGGTGTGCCGTCGAGGTGTACCGTGCACGCGCCGCACAATTGTGCACCGCAGCCAAACTTGGTCCCGGTCAAGCCGATTTCATCGCGAATCACCCACAGCAGCGGCGTATCCGGTTCCGATTCCACCGCGACGGTTTTGCCATTTAAATTGAAACTGGTCGTCATCTTGCGCTCCTCACTCATTATTTGAAGGTTCGCCTATCGCACAACGTTTCGTCCTGGAACAATGCGCTGAACAGTCGGGCTGCACTTCTGTGTCAAATTGGAACAACTCGTCTCGATATAGAGGACTACACAACTAGTGCCGCAAATCGCGTGCCATCAATGCAGTTGCGCGCCCGATTTATCGGCCTCGTCCATGCGCAGCGGAAAGGCCGAAAGGGTGTTCAATGCGTGTGCAACCGCAGTAAAAATCTAGTGCGCCGCAACAAAGCGCGACACCGATACAACAGCGTCGTTGGCACTGCTGCAGCATTCTCCCAGCAGTGGTACATTCTCAAAAGACATTGCCAGTACACACACTAAGCGGCGCCCCAGAATTCTGCAAAGGCGTCCTAAAATAAGAAGGGTACAGGAGACATGAGCAGCTCGATCAATCGCGCAATCGGCACGTCGGCAACAATGGGACAAGGCGCATCGCTGGGAACATTTCCCGCGCTGTTCGATCAGCCCGAGATGGTCGCGCGTTCGCATTCGCGCTCGGCCGCTTTCGGCCTACAAGTGGACGAAAGCCCGGATTTGTCGCCGTTGGCCCGCGCCGACCTATCGCTCGTTCTGGAACAGAACCGCAGCCTGCATCGCTTTGCCGTGCCGGTCATGGAAACCATGTTCGACCATTTGCGCCACACCCATAGCATGGTGGTACTGACCAATGCCGATGGCGCGATCATGCATGCGCTCGGTGAAGACGATTTTCTGTACAAAGCCGAGAAACTGGCAATCCGTCCCGGCGTCATTTGGTCGGAAAGGGGCAAGGGCACCAATGCCATCGGCACCGCCATAGCCGAACGTTGCGCAACCCGCATCCATGCGCACGAACACTACCTCTCGGCCAATCGCACGCTGACCTGCTCGGCCGCGCCGATCTTCGATCATCGCGACAACATAGTCGGCGTGCTCGATATCACCGGGGACTATCGCAACGTCGACCCGCATACGCTGGCCCTGGTGAGAATGTCGGCCCAGATGATCGAGAACCAATTGTTCGGCGCAGCGTTCACCAATACCGTCACCCTGCACTTTCATCGGCGCGCCGAAATCATCGGTACAACCATGGAAGGCATTACCTCATTTACGCCGGATGGACGCTTTCTCGCCGCCAATCGCGCAGCGCTGCAGTTGCTCGGCATGCCGGCGGAGTCGCTGCAAAACCATACCTTTACCTCGCTGTTCGACTTGCCCCTGGCCGACCTGATCGATCATCACCGCCGCGCATCGCCGGGGCACCTGCAACTATTCCTGCTTGGCACGCAGGAGATGTATGCCAGGATCGAGTTGCGCCTCGAACCTGGCTTGATTCAATCGGCCGGCCTGCTGCAGAACGTTGAGGCCCCGTCGTGCGCGCCGTTGCAATCCGCCTATCAAGGTGCGACGCGGCATCTGCAAAGCCTAGACACCGGCGACGAAAAAATGGCCCACGCGATTGCCAAGGTGAGCAAGGTGCTCGCGCACGCGATTCCCATCCTGGTCATGGGCGAAACCGGCACCGGCAAGGAATTGCTGGCGCAAGCCATCCACCGCGACTCGCCGCGCGCCGCCGCACCATTTGTGGCGGTCAATTGCGCGGCAATCCCCGATACCCTGATCGAGTCGGAATTATTTGGCTATGAAGAAGGCGCCTTCACCGGCGCGCGCAAGCACGGCAAGACGGGCAGGATACTGCAGGCCAATGGCGGCACGTTGTTCCTCGATGAAATCGGCGACATGCCGCTGCATCTGCAGGGCCACCTGTTGCGCGTGCTGCAGGAGCGCGTGGTCACGCCGCTGGGCAGCGACAAATCGATTCCGGTCAACGTTGCTGTCATTTGCGCCACCAATCGCAAATTGCGCGACATGATCGCCGACGGGGTGTTCCGGGAAGACTTGTACTACCGCCTCAACGGGCTGGTGGTCAAACTGCCGGCACTGCGCGAGCGCACCGACCTCGAAGCTGTGGTCGCACATATTTTGCGCATCGAGTCGCCGAAGCAGCGCGTTTCTGTGGCGCCGCAAGTAATGCATTTGTTCAAGCAATACGCGTGGCCGGGCAACTTCCGCCAATTGGCCAACCTGCTTCGCACGGCGTTGATTCTGGCCGGCGACGGGCACGAGATACTGCATGAACACCTGCCCGACGATTTCCTCGAAGACATCGTGCCGACCGACGAAGCGCGTGTCGTCGAGACCGCCGAGTCGCTGCCGCAAGCAGGACAAAGACTCGAAGACCTCAACCTGTCAGTGATCCAGCAGACCCTGGAGGCGCACCGCGGCAACGTCTCTGCCACGGCGCGCGCATTGGGTGTCTCGCGCAATACCATCTATCGCAAAATTCAGTAGGCTCGCTTGCTGGAGCGGCAGCAATGGGAGCGCCGTCAGAGCGAACCCGGCGCGCCAGATGGACGAAAGAGAAATCAGCGCGTGATCTTGCCGCCGGCGCCGATCATGGTGGATTCAACCCACTGCGAGGCGTTGTGCGACTTGGAGAAATCCACCACGAACCCGCCGAGATCGAGGTGCAGGTTGCGCAATTCCTTGTCGATCGCTTCCGGCGTCACGTTGCCCTTGATAGGCTTGATGGCTTCGACAATGACGCGCGCGGCAATATATCCCTCCATGCTGGCGTAGGAATACACCGCGTTGGGTGCGCCCTTGCCGATTGCCTTGCGATATTCGCTGGAGATGCTGACCGGCTCGGAATGCGGACTCGGCATCACTGCCGGCACCATCACGCCTTGTGCGGCCACGCCCGCCGATTGCGCCAACGGTTCTTCGCCGACGAAGGACAGGGTCGAAAATACACCGGTATAACCGGCCGCGCGCGACTTCTTCAACAGCTCGCCCGTTGTCGCATAGGCGCTGACCACATAGACCAGGTCGACCTTTTCCGAAGCGATTTTCGCGACGGCGGCATCGACCTTGATCGAGTTGCGCTCAACCGATTCGGTCCAGACGATCTTCATGTTCGGATATTTCAGCACGGCCGCCTGCATCGCGCGCAAGCCGGCCTGGCCGAAGGCATCGCTTTGCGCCACGATACCCATCCTGTGCAGGCCCATGCCATCGAATTCCTTGGCGATGCGCAAGGCTTCATCGTTATAGCCGGCACGGATGTTGTAAATGTTGTCGTACTTGCCGTCGCGCAGGCTGTCTGCGCCGGTATAGGCGCCAACGAATGGAATCCCTGCCGCTTTGACGTCTTTCAACACCGCCACGCTGGTCGGTGTGCCGACGTAGCCGATCAAGGCCACAGCCTTGTCTTCATTGATGAGCTTTTGCGTGTTCTTGATGGTGCGTTCCGGCTCGTAGCCGTCGTCGAGCGTCACCAGCTTGATCTGGCGCCCGTTCACCCCGCCATGTTCGTTGACTTGATTGAAATAGGCATTCAAACCGCGCGCCATTTCGATGCCCAGCATGCTGGCCGGACCAGTGAGTGCTGCAGACTGCCCCAGCACGATGGGCTCGGCCGCATGGCCCGCAAGAGTAACTGTAAGTAGTGCGACCGCAGTGGCCACCGAACGTAGGAACCGTTTCATGAAAATTTCCGTGTGCTTTGTTAAAAACTTATTTGAGAAAGACCAGGAATTATGACACAACGGACGAGAAATATCCGCCAAGCAATTGATTCTATAGAGCTTTTATCAAAAGTCTACCCAGACGATCCATACCATCCCACACTTTAGAACGGCTGTGAAGCAGATCAAGCAAGGCTGTTGCGTGGCGAACACTCGACACCGGATCGTGCGTCGACAAGTGTTTAGCTAGGCTCTCGCCGCGATCATGCAACTTATAGTTTCTTGCCTATGCGGTCAAAACGCGGCATCCAGTCGCCCTTGATGTCGGCCGACACCAAGACACGTGCAGCGCGGCCGATCAGCAGATTGCGCGGCACCAGGCCGATGTAACGCGAATCGGCGCTGTTATCGCGGTTGTCGCCGAGCATCAGGTAACTGTCTTGCGGAACGCGGATCGGTCCGAAATCGTCCCGCGCCGCAATTTCCGGCAGCCATTGCACGGTATGCGCTTCCATTCCCGCATTTTCCGTCAGACGCAATGCGCGCAATACGCGGCCGGCGCCCAAGTCTTCGATGGTCGTTTGAATCAGGGTGTAACGATCTTCGCGCCCGTTGATGATCAAGCGCTTGTGTCGCATTTCGACCACATCGCCCGGAACAGCTGCGACACGTTTGATCAACCGTGTCCCGTCCATGGGAGATGAAAAGGTCACGATATCGCCGCGCGCCGGGTCGCCCGTACGCATGACGATCGTATCCGTCAGCGGCACCTTCAGGTTGTAGGCCAGACGATTGACGAATACCACGTCGCCTTCCAAAAGATTTGGTCGCATTGAGCCGGATGGAATCGGGTTCCAGTCTGCGACTGCAGTGCGAAAGACGCCGAACAGGGCAAGCAACAACAGGAACCGGCGATTCTTACGCAAATATTCCTTCATCTCAATGTCTCCTCAGGACGTTATTGGACCACGGCCTGAACGAGTCCGCCATCCCATGAATATGAGAGCATTCGTTCCCGCCCTTTTATGCTGTTTCAGTTGCGCCCTGCGACGGACAATCTGCCGCAGCCTTGCTGGAAAGGCTTATGCGTCCGCTTTGGCTCTACTTGTTGCGTGCCTGCGTGCAATGGGCAGATTCCTCCTCCCAGTGGACAAAACAAGTGGTCCAAAAGTTCCTGCTATCGAGCAAGCTTGCCGAAAATCCAATCGTCAATCGAATCTGCCGTGAACAGTTAAGCTTGAATCCGCCCGATGGACATACCCAACCTTTCGCACACCGCTTCAACCATTGCGTACAACGCTGAGCTCACATTACCCCCGCTACCATCATATTTAACGTTATTTAACAAAATTTCCTTATCTTTCAAGGCATTTTCCCGATATCAACGGCTCATGAGTCTTGTTCGCACAGGCGGCATTTGCTACAGTGAAACGAAAGGGGACAGTCATGAAATCAATAACATCCGACTCATGGCGCAAATACCGGGCAACCTCGAAGGCGGCAACTTGAACCCTCGTCCCGACACCGGAACGAGCGTCGTGCAACATCAGGAATTTGCTCCACTGCCGCTTTTCATCCTGCGCCAGCGCGATGGAATTCAC
>FSYV01000340.1_pt1 | contig 9877 bp, 8 predicted proteins | sample 1638641 | NCBI WGS metagenome assembly FSYV01 (sample SAMEA3914813, study PRJEB12502) | metagenome | biome: forest; material: soil | place: Canada | collected 2011-07-07 | depth 0.3 m
CTATCTGAACACCAGCACCGGCAGTTTGCCATGGGTCAAGACCTTCTGCGTCTCGCTGCCCAGTATCATGCCTTTGACGCCTTTCCTGCCGTGCGACGCCATGACGATGACGTCGCAGCTTTTTTCTTCGGCGGTGCGGATGATTGCATCGTAGGGGAAATCACTGGTGACGTGGATTCCTTCGTATTTTACGCCCGCGGCCTCGGCTTCTGCGCGCACTTCGCCAAGGAATTCATTGGCTGCGGCGATGCACTCGCTGTTGAAATCCTCCAGGGTCTCGACCAGCATCGCGGCCTGGTACGCATACGGCGAATATTTCGGCATGACGTGCAAGGCCGTCACCTGCGCGCCGATATCCTTGGCAAATGTAATGCATTGCTTGATGATGTGCTTCGATGTTGCCGCACCATCGGTCGGAAAAAGGATGTGTTTGAACATGTTGGACTCCTGGCAAGCCGTACGAGGAGGAAGGGAATTCCTCCATCGCATGGTGCCAGTGTAGGTAAATGCCGGCGCGCATTCTTGATCCATGTCAAATTCAGCGCATTGTGTCTTGGCTTCGCGCCAACTGCAGCCAAATCATGTTCGGGGACGGCCGACGCAGGAAAAGCCTTGCTGGGGTAAACTGACGTCAATATCAAGGTCGGCCGGCAATCGCCGCACCGATGCCAACACCCAACCAAAATCATCATCGGAGAATTCATGCATATCCTGCACACCATGCTGCGCGTCGGCGACCTGCAACGCTCGATCGACTTCTACACCACATTGCTGGGCATGAAGCTGTTGCACACGACGGACAGGCCGGAACAGAAATACACCCTGGCCTTCGTCGGCTACGGCAGCAATCCGGAACACGCGGAACTGGAACTGACCTACAACTACGGCGTCGACCATTACGACATCGGTACAGCCTATGGGCATATCGCCATCGCGACCGAAGACGCTCACGCAACCTGTGCCGCGATCAAGGCGGCAGGTGGAACAGTCACCCGCGAAGCGGGGCCGGTCAAGGGCGGAACCACCATCATCGCGTTCGTGCAGGACCCGGACGGCTACAAGATTGAATTGATCGAGCGCAAGCCCGACTGACGAGTCAAGGCATCAGGTTGGCGAGCGCCACGAATTGCTCAAGCGGCACAGTTTCCGGGCGCGCCTGCGGGTCGACGCCGGCCTCGACCAGCTGATTTTCGGTGAACGTCCCCGCCAGGCAATTGCGGATGACCTTGCGCCGCTGCGAAAAAGCTTGCTGCACCACCGCTTCCAGCTTTGCCTGTTCGCAAGGCAGCGGCTGGGCCAGCGGTATCATGCGCACGATGGCCGAATCGACGCGCGGCGGCGGGTCGAATGCGGTCGGCGGCACGATGAACATCAATTCCATGTGATAGCGCCATTGCAGCATCACGGACAGGCGGCCATAGGTCTTGCTGCCCGGCGGCGCCACCATGCGAAGGACGACTTCTTTCTGCAACATGAAATGCTGGTCTTCCACTTGCGGGGCAATTTGCGCGAGGTGGAACAGCAACGGGCTTGAGATGTTGTAGGGCAGGTTACCTACCACGCGCAACTTTTTTCCTTCTGCCACCGGCAACTGGCCAAAATCGAATTGCAGCGCGTCTGCCGAATGCACGACCAGGCGCGCCGGATCAAATTGCTTTGCCAGACGCGCCACCAGATCCCGATCCAGCTCGACCACGTGCAACTGGCGCACCTTCTCCAGCAGCAAGCGCGTCATGGCGGCGAGGCCGGGGCCGATCTCGACCATGGCATCGTCGGGCTTGGGATCGATGACGCGGATGATGTCGTGCAACACCCCCTGGTCAGTCAGGAAGTTTTGTCCGAAGCGCTTGCGCGCAACATGCTTCATGCTTTGCCCAGCCGCGACGTTGCCAGCGCCATCTGCGCTGCGGTGCGGATTGCAGCAATCATGCTGCCGTGATCGGCAATGCCGACGCCCTGCGCCGCCAGATCCAGGGCCGTGCCGTGATCGACTGAGGTGCGGATGATCGGCAAACCGAGCGTGATGTTGACGCCATGACCGAAACTGGCAAACTTCAATACCGGCAAGCCTTGATCGTGATACATCGCCAGCACGCAGTCGGCCTGCTCCAGGTATTTGGGCTGAAACAGCGTGTCCGCCGGATACGGGCCGGTCACGGCGATGCCTTCCTGCTGCGCAGCCGCGATGGCCGGCGCAATGATGTCGATTTCCTCGCGACCGAGATAGCCGCCCTCGCCGGCGTGAGGGTTCAAGCCGGTTGCAATGATGCGCGGCTGGGCAATGCCGAATTTGCTCTTCAAATCCGCATGCACGATACGCAAAATGCGCAAGATGCCATCCTGCGTCAGGGCCGCTGCGACATCCTTGAGCGGCAGATGCGTCGTCGCAAGCGCCACGCGCAGCATCGGCGTGCCGCCGGCCAGCATCATCACGACCTGCGCCGTTTGTGTTTTCTGCGCGAGGTATTCGGTATGCCCGGTGAAAGGCACGCCGGCATCGTTGATCGTGCTTTTTTGCAATGGTGCCATGACCAAGGCATCAGCCCAGCCGGCCTGTGCCGCTTCGATGCCGATGTCGAGCATGTGCAACACGCTGCGCCCATTGCGGCTGTCGAGCGTGCCGGGCACCACCAGCTCTGCCAAGGGACTGTCGACAACGGCGATACGGTCGGGACCAAACCTGGGCAAGCCATTATGGCGTACCGCTTGCAATGACAGCGCCACCAGTTGGATCGCCGGGTCGATCGCATTGGCAGTCATGGCCAGGAAGGCCGAATCACCGATCAGGATGCTGTCGATTTCTCCGCGCAGCTGCCAGGCTGCGCGTATGGCAATTTCAGGGCCGATGCCGGCCGGCTCGCCGCAGGTGACGGCAATGCGCGGGCGCGCAGAATTGGTGATCAAACTCGGTGACGGATCACTTGTCATCCTGGCGGAATTCCACATAGGCGCGGTCACGCAAGGTGCGCAGCCAATCCTGGGTCGCTTCGTCGAGCTTGCGTTCGCGAATCGCCGCGCGGGCCAGCAGGCGTTGCCGTTCTTTCGAGACGTCATCGCTCTTGCGTTCGACCACCTGGATCAGGTGATAGCCGAATTGCGTTTGCACCGGTTGGCTGATCTCGCCCGGCTGCAAGGCATCCATCGCCTTTTCAAATTCCGGTGCGGTGTCGCCTGGATAGATCCAGCCGATGTCACCGCCCTTGGAGGCCGACAAATCGTTGGAATACAGCTTGGCCAGATCTTCAAACGTTGCCGCCTTGTTGATCAGGCGCTCACGCAATTCCAGCAATTTGCGATTGGCCTCGGTGGCCGTCACGACCTGGTTGACCTTGATCAGGATATGGCGCGCGTGCGTCTGCAACACGGTCGGCGCGGCGGGTGCAGCAGCGCCCGCACCACCTGGGCCGCCGGCGCGCACCATGCTGACTGCACGCTTGCCGACCAGCTTGACGATATGGAAGCCGTTGGCGCTCTTGACGATGCCCGATACTTCACCTTCTTTCAATTGGCCGACCGCATCGAGGAACAGTTGCGGTAAACGGTCCTGATTGCGCCAGCCCAGGTCGCCGCCCTGCAGGGCGTCGGCGGCATCGGAATAAGTCGCGGCGATTTTGGCAAAGTCGCCGCCCGACTTCAATTGACGCAGCAAATCTTCAGCCTTGTTGCGCCGGGCATTGATCTGCTCGGCCGTGGCATTTTCCGGAATGCCTACCAGGATATGCGCCAGCTGCATTTCTTGCGGCGCGGCGGCACCGGTGCCGTTTTGCGCCGCGATATAGTTGTCGACTTCCGATTCAGTGATTTGCAAGCGCCCCTCGACTTCGCGTTCGCGCACGCGCTGCATCAGGATTTCATCGCGTATCGATTCGCGGAACCGGCCGAAAGGCGTGCCATCGTGCTCGATCTGGTCACGAAACTGCTGCATGTTCATTTTGTTGTTTTCGGCGATCCGCGCCAGGTACCGATCAAGCATCAGGTCGTCGACGCGCAAGCCATCTTCCTTGGCCACCTGCAACTGCGCCCGGTCTATGATCATCCGGTCGAGCACCTGCTTGCGGAATTCGGCGGCCGGCGGCAGGGCCACGCCTTGCGCCTTCATGTTGCGTTCGACAAATGCCATGCGTTGTGCCAGTTCATTGCGCGTGATCACGTCGTCATTGACCACCACCACGATCGCATCGGCAAGTTCGGGTTTGACACGTTGCTTGGCCGGCGCGGCGGCAGCGACAGCCGGGGCAGGAGTCGGTGCGGCCGCTTGCGGCGCAGTGCCTGTTGCAGCGCTTTGTGCCAAGGCGCCCTGTGCCATGCCAAGCACGCCACACAACAGGATCAGCGCCAGCTTGTAATTCGGGATCATAGTCTTGCCCATTTGCTTATATTGTAAAAAATTCATGAAATTCGTCTCTAAGGATTGCCTGCTCGTGTCGCTTGATTGACCGGCTGATAGCCGGGCACATTCAAGCGCATCGCCTCCAGCGCATTGGACCCGAGTTGCGCCAATCCGTTTAACTCAAGCTGGAAAAAGGTCGACGTCGAGCTGATATTTGTCGCAGTCTGCGTATGTTGCCCGCCAAAGCGGAACACCCAGCAATCGGCTTTGTATTCAACGCCAACCAAGCCCTGCACGATCTTATGATCCGGAATTGAGTAGTCAACGCGTCCGACAGCATACCAGCGGTCGAGTATCGGCCACTGCCCGGAGGTATCGAACTGCTGGATCTGGTTCGGTACGTCGCGAATGTATTGTAAATTAAATAATTTTTTTGGCCCCGCCTGCCAGCGCATCACGAAGTTCGCCTGATTCAGGCCATGGTTAGTTTCACTATAGTCGAAGTCGGCACTGCCGCTGACTTGTGCGGTAAATTTCCCGGCCGCCGAAAACAGCCAGTCGGAATTACTATTGGCGCTCGGCAAGTCGCCCGGCAGGGTCACTTGCTCCTTGATGAACGAGAAGCGCTGGCCGATTGCAAAGCGTGCGCGCTCCTCGCCGTTCGCTTCAATAAAGCGCGTCGTGACGGCGGCAGTCACCTGGTTGGCGTCGCCGATCCGGTCGCCGCCGATAAAGCGGTTTTCGCTGAATAGCTGGGCAAAGCTGACATCGGCGTCGGCACTGTCGAAGTTCGGAATCAGGCTCTGATCGCGATACGGCGTGCGCACATAGAAAAGACGCGGCTCTAGCGTCTGGGTAAGGCTGCGACCAAAAAGATCCGTATCGCGCTCGAAAATCAGGCCGGTATCGAGCGACGCTGTGGGCAACGCGCGCGTGATTTGCGACGGCGTGCCTTCTGCCTGATCCTGCAATTCATACTTGCTCAAGTTCAACGACAGCTTGGGCGTGAAAAATCCTTCCGGGGTCACGACCGGAAACGAGATGCGCGGCGTCACGGTGTAGCGATCGCCGACCACGACATCGGGTTCCCAGAAACGCACGGCCTCGGCATCAACAGACCAGTCGAAGCCTCGCACATCCTGCTGGCCGGCATGCACCAGCAATTGCGGCAGGCGGTCGTACGGTTGGGTGATGGGCGCAAGCGGGTCTTGCAGCACCTGGTATCCCGTGGTGCGCAGGCTGACCTGCCAGTCCGGCTGGGAGTAGGTCACCGCCAGGTCGCGCCCGAGCAGGCGCTGCGAAGCCGTCGTGATGGAACGCGTGAAATCGTTCGGGTAGTTGTCGTCCGATGCCGCGTTGAGGTTCCAGTTCAAATTCCAGTTCGGCGCCAGCGTTTCCGTATGAATCGAACTGATGGCCCAGCGGTCGGTGTCGGTCACCTTGTCGTGCGGCAGCACTTCCAGCTTGGTCTCGCCGCTGTAGGTGGGCTCCAGGTAGCGCGCATCGGCACCTATCTGGATGCCGCGCTCGGTAATGATCGTGGGGAACAGCGTGAGGTCGCGATTGGGCGCAATATTGAAATAATACGGCGTCTCGACGACCACGCCGCCGCGATTCGTACCGCCGACCGTGGGCGGCAAGAAGCCTGACTTGCGTGCGTCGGACAGCGGGAAAGGCATTTCCGGCGCCCACAGGATCGGAAAATCCTTGAAATACACCACCGCCTGCGTCGCCGTACCGGTATCGATCCCGCGGTCGATATCCATGGTCGACGATTTCAGATACCAGTCAGGGTCGGGCGCCTCGCAGGTACTGTAAGTGCCGTTGATGACCTTGGCCTTGTCCTGGGTTTCGAAGTCGATGCGCTTGGCCTCGCCCTGCGCGTTATTGCCTGACAGGTGGTAGGTCGGATTGAGCATATAGCCCTGCCCCGTGTCCATGCGCAGTTTCAACTCGTCGCCGGTATAGAGATCGCCGAAACGCGTCAGGCGTACGTTCTCGTAGGCTTCGATCTGGTCTTCCACCACGCGATAGATTGCCCGATCGGCAATCACGGCGGTGTTGCATTGCGTTAACTCGACATTGTCGTTCAGATACATCACCCGATCCGGGCTGCCGCTCATGCTGTCTGCATGCGCAACCTGGACGCAATTCTTTTCCGATTTACGGTTCGCGCCAGCGGGAGGTGCACTGATCATCGGTGGCTTGACGAATGCATCGGAAGGCTTCGCCGCGCCGTCCGGGCTTGGTGCCGCGACGGAAATTCCCACTTGCGCCGGCAACTGTTGTTGCTCCTGAGACGGCTGTTTTTGCTCTTGCTGCTCCTGCGCCCAGGCAGAAGCAGACAAAGCCGCCAAAACGGCGGCTGTCAGGGGAAGCAAGCGGGGCGAAGCGGGGAATGCCGGGAACCAAGTCATGAAATCAGGGTATAGAGCCTATCGTGGACAGCATATCAGGCGATTTTTTAGGTTGAATCCCTTATTATATGGGAACTCACTGTTTAGAACTGCATTCCTCAGGTCACTTGATGTCATTACTGCACCCGCAAGACCCCCGTTTCGCCCAATTGCGCCACTGGCTGGCCGGGCTGGCACTACTCGAACTTCAACTCGGCTCCTTGCGCCCGGCCTCGGCCGATGCAAGTTTCCGCCGTTATTTCCGCCTGGAAGCGGCAAATGGCGCCAGCTATATTGCCATGGATGCGCCACCCGAGCGGGAAAACGTGCCCGCGTATATCCAGGTAGCGCAATTATTCGATGCAGCCGGCGTTTCGGTGCCGCACATCATAGCGCAAGATGTCGAGAACGGCTTCTTATTAATCAGCGATCTTGGCAACACCACCTACCTGCACGAGCTGAACCACGATAGCGCCTACAAGCTCTACATCGACGCGCTCGATGCGCTGGTGCTGATCCAGGTCCATAGCCGGCCCGACGTGCTGCCCGAATACGATCGCGCCTTCCTGCTGCGCGAATTGATGCTGTTTCCCGAATGGTATGTCGGAAAGCACCTGGGCCTGACGCTGACCGAGGCGCAAAACAAGGAATTGACCAAGGTATTCGATGCCTTGCTGGCCAATATCCTGGCACAGCCGCAGGTCTACGTGCATCGTGACTATCATTCGCGCAACCTGATGGTCCTGGCTGCCGGCAACCCCGGCATCCTCGATTTCCAGGATGCGCGTTACGGCCCGATCACCTATGACGTGGCCTCGCTGCTGCGCGACGCCTATATCCAGTGGGACGAGGAAATCGTACTGGACCTGGCGATCCGCTATTGGGAGCGCGCCAAGCGCGCCGGCTTGCCGGTGGCGCCCGACATCGACACGTTTTACCGCGATTTCGAATTCACCGGCTTGCAGCGCCACCTCAAGATTCTGGGCATCTTCGCCCGCCTGTACCATCGCGACGGCAAGGACGCTTATCTGAAAGACATCCCGCTTGTGATGACCTATATCCGCAATGCGGCCAACCGCTACAAGGCCTTGAAGCCGCTGGTGTTGCTGCTTGATCAACTTGAGGGCAATGCGCCTCAGGTTGGCTATACCTTCTGAGCGCGTCGATATGAAAGCCTTGATCTTTGCCGCTGGACGCGGCGAGCGCATGCGGCCGCTGACCGACACCTGTCCCAAGCCGTTGCTAAAAGTGCGCGGCCGTCCGCTGATCGTGTGGCAGGTTCTTAACCTCGTGCGCGCGGGCATCACGGAAATCGTGATCAACCATTCCCGCCTCGGGCACATGATCGAAGAAGCCTTGGGCGATGGCGAGAAATTCGGCGCGCAGATCCAATATTCGGCGGAAGCAGAACCGCTGGAAACCGCCGGTGCGATTGCCAAGGCACGCCACCTGTTGGGCGAACATCCGTTTGTCGCGGTATCGGGCGACATCTATTGCCCGCATTTTGATTTCGAGCAGGTCAAGACGGTACTGGAAGATAACGACGTCTGGGGCGACCCGCATCCTGCCGACAAGCGCGACGTGGCCTGGCTCTATCTGGTGAAAAATCCCGACTACCATCCGCAGGGCGACTTTGCCCTGCACGCCTTTGTCATCGCCAACCAGGGCGAGCCGCGCCATACCTTCGGCAACATCGGCGTTTATCGCCCGGAAATATTCGATGCTATCATTCCCGGACAACACGCCAAGCTCGCGCCTATCCTGCGCGAGTATGCGGATCGCGGCCAGGTCGGCGGCGATTTGTATCGTGGCGAATGGCACAACGTCGGCACCCCCGAACAGTTGGCCCAATTGAATACCCCTTTCAATGGAAGAAGCAACACATGACTCCGTATGCCGCAAGACGCGCCGCCCTGATCGCTCGAATGCAAGCCAAGGGCGGCGGCGTGGCCATCATCCCGACCGCCCGTGAGGCGATGCGCAATGGCGATGCCGATTTTCCCTACCGCCACGACAGCCATTTTTATTACCTGTCCGGTTTCGACGAACCGGAATCGGTTCTGGTGCTGGTAGCAGGCAAGGATGCATCATCGGACGCACGCGCGATCCTGTTCTGCCGCGAAAAAGACAAGGAACGTGAAATCTGGGATGGCTTCCGCCACGGACCGGAAGGCGCGCGCGCCGCGTTCGGCTTCGATGCCGCCTATCCGATCGCTGCGCTCGATGCGGAACTGCCCAAATTGCTGGCCGACGTGCCGGCGCTGTTCTACGGCATCGGACGCGACGCCAAGTTGGAGACGCAGGTGCAATCCTGGCTCGACGCCGTGCGCCGGCGCGAGCGTGCCGGCATCAGCGCGCCGACCCAATTCCACGACCTGTTCGCCATGCTGGACGAAATGCGCCTGTTCAAGGACGAGAGCGAAATCGCGGCCATGCGCCGCGCGGCGCAGATTTCTTCGGGCGCGCACGCGCGGGCCATGCGCGCATCGCGCCCCGGCCTGGCCGAATACGAAATCGAAGCCGAATTGCTGCACGAATTCCGCCGCCATGGCTCGGAAGCGCCGGCCTATACTTCCATCGTCGCCGCCGGCAGCAATGCCTGCGTGCTGCATTACCGCGCCGGCGCCACCGTCATGCAGGACGGCGACCTGGTGCTGATTGACGCCGGGTGCGAATATGGGAGTTATGCGTCCGACATCACGCGCACCTATCCGGCCAACGGCAAGTTCAGCGCAGCGCAAAAGACATTGTATGAAATCGTGCTGGCCGCGCAATTGGCAGCCATCGCCGCAGCCAAAACCGGCAATCGTTTCATCGATCCGCACAATGCGGCGCTGCGCGTACTGGTGCAAGGCATGCTCGATACCGGCTTGCTCGACGCGCAAAAATATCCCACGCCAGACGATGCCATTGCCAGCGGCGACTATCGCCAGTTCTACATGCATCGCACCAGCCACTGGCTCGGCATGGACGTGCATGATGTCGGCGATTATCGGGAAGCTGGCGAAGCCGGCGAGGCAATATCCGGCGGCGAAAAACCCTGGCGCATCCTGCGCCCCGGCATGGTCTTGACGGTCGAGCCAGGCATCTATGTGCGCCCGGCGGAAGGCGTGCCGGAACAATACTGGAACATCGGCATCCGCATAGAAGA
>FSYV01000098.1_pt1 | contig 9868 bp, 10 predicted proteins | sample 1638641 | NCBI WGS metagenome assembly FSYV01 (sample SAMEA3914813, study PRJEB12502) | metagenome | biome: forest; material: soil | place: Canada | collected 2011-07-07 | depth 0.3 m
CGACCACCATCAAAAGCACGTTGGGCTTGCGCGGATTCGCCTTGCAATTGAAAGTGGAACGCTGCGCCAATATCGACGATTTCAAGGCATTGCGCCAGACCTATGTTGATGCCGTGCTGAAATCCAAGGGTGCGGAAATGGCGCGCAGCCTGGGGGATCGACTGGACCAGTTGCTCAATCTAGGCTGATCCGCACGGCACGATTTTCTGCCGCGCCGTAGATTATCAGCGATGCCGTTTACTCGATGCCCTGGCTGGTCAAATACTCTTCGTAGCCGCCCTGGAAGTCGATGATCTCACCATCCTTGATTTCCAGGATGCGCGTCGCGAGCGACGATACGAACTCGCGATCGTGCGAGACGAAAATCAGGGTGCCGGCGTACTTTTCCAGCGCAATATTGAGCGACTCGATCGATTCCATGTCCATGTGGTTGGTCGGCTCATCCATCAGCAAGACGTTATGCCGGCCCAGCATCAGCTTGCCGTAGATCATGCGGCCTTTTTCACCGCCCGACAGCACCTGGACCGATTTCTTGACGTCGTCGCCGGAAAACAGCAAGCGACCGAGACTAGAGCGCACCGCCTGGTCGTCGTCGCCTTCCTTGGTCCAGCGCCCCATCCAGTCGGTCAGGATCATGTCGACCGCAAATTCTTCGGTCGGGTCTTGCGGCATGTAGCCGACGTCTGCGTTTTCCGCCCACTTGACCAGGCCGGAATCAGCATGCAACTTGCTCACGTCACCGCCTATGCAACGCAGCAGTGTGGTTTTACCGGCGCCGTTGGCGCCGATGATGGCGATCTTTTCACCAGCGTCGACGGTGATGCTGAAATTCTTGAATATTTTGTGATCGTAAGCCTTGGACAAGCCCTGCACTTCCACCGCCTGGCGATGCAATTTCTTTTCGCCGTCAAATCGGATGAAGGGATTGGCTCGGCTAGATGGCTTGATATCCTCGACCTTGATTTTTTCGATCTGCTTGGCACGCGAGGTGGCCTGGCGCGCCTTCGATTTGTTGGCGGAGAAGCGGCGCACGAATTCCTGCAGTTCCGTCACGCGTTCCTTGGCCTTGGCGTTGGCCGCCAATTGCTGGGCGCGCGCCTGCGACGAGGCAAACATGTAGTCGTCGTAATTGCCGGGATACACCTTCAGCGTGCCGTAATCCATGTCGGCCATGTGGGTGCAAACCTGGTTCAGGAAATGGCGATCATGCGAGATGATGATCATGGTCGAATTGCGCTCGTTGAGCACATCTTCGAGCCAGCGGATGGTATTGATGTCGAGGTTGTTGGTCGGCTCGTCGAGCAGCAGGATGTCGGGATTGGAGAACAGCGCCTGCGCCAGCAGCACGCGCAGCTTCCAGCCCGGTGCCACGTTGCTCATCGGCCCCTGGTGCTGGTCGATCGACACGCCGACGCCGAGCAGCAGTTCGCCGGCGCGCGCTTCGGCGGTGTAGCCGTCGTATTCGGCGAATTTCGCTTCCAGATCGGCGGCCAACATGTAGTCGTCGTCGGTCGCTTCCGGGTTGGCATAGATCGCATCGCGCTCGGTCATCGCGTCCCACATTTCGGCATGACCCATCATGACCACGTCGAGCACCCGCATTTCTTCAAACGCAAACTGGTCCTGGCGCAATTTACCGAGTCGCTCATTGAGGTCGAGCATGACATTGCCCGACGAAGGCTCAAGGTCGCGTCCCAGGATCTTCATGAAGGTCGACTTGCCGCAACCGTTGGCGCCGATCAGGCCATAGCGATTGCCGTCGCCGAATTTGACTGAAATGTTTTCAAACAGCGGCTTGGGGCCGAACTGCATGGTGATGTTTGCGGTGGAAAGCACAGAAAAACCTCTAGGTCAAAATTGCCGACGAAATCGCCGTTTAACCTGACATTTTACCATTGCGCGCCGCAGCATTGCTCTCACACTGCCAGGAAAATCTGCGGCGAGGCGTGCCATCGCCCTGCTGGCGGTGGAAAGGCGCTTAGGTGGTGCGCCCTGTGAATGCACTGACGACCAGTTTCTTGATGCGGCCCCAAGCATCGATAACCCTATCCCAGCCCGCCAGCGCCAGCAAGCGATGCAATACATGCAACACCAGATTGGGCATATGGATGCGCACCTTGCATTGCCCGATCGCCTCAACCAGCGCCAGCCCATTGTTGGGCACCTGGAACACCTTGCCTTGCGTCAGCATGTGGTCGTCCAGTTCATTATAGGCAGTGATCCACACCGTGCCATACAGACATTCGATGCGATGCCCGCGCGCCTTCGAGAAGCGCAAAGGATGGTTTTCCGTCAACACATAATCAAGCGAATTCCGCGTCGAATTCAAAAGCCTGGGTTCCATATCGTCTTTTTCCTGTTTATTGACCTGAGGCCAATCTTACGGGCTGCAAACAGCATAATACAGATGCAATGAGCCGAAATTGTCATCGGCACAGTTAAAAACCGGGCAAACTGTCATGGTCACAATTTCTCGCAATTGTATCTGGTCGGACGCAACAAAATATCGCATTATGACTCGATGTCTGCCCAACACAACCTCTACGAGCAACTTGCCGACGAATTGGCCGGCTTGATTGCCGATCGCGTGTTCGTCCCGGGCGACCGTCTGCCGTCCGTCAGGCACATGGCGCAGCAGAAACGGCTGTCGATTTCCACGGTCATGCAGGCCCTGCGGCTGCTGGAAGACCGTGGCCTGGTCGACGCCAAGCCGCAAGCCGGTTTTTTCGTGCGCGCCCGTCCGCGCGCGCTGGTTGAAACACCCATGGCGGCCAATCTGGAGGCGCCCAGTTTCGTCGGTATCAATAACCGGCTCATGAGGGTACTGCAAAGTAACGAAAGCCAGGGTGCCGTCCAGCTCGGCTCGGCCTGGCCGCAAGACGAACTGCTGCCGGTCAAACGCATCCAGCAAATTGTCGGCGCCCTGTCGCGCCGCCATCCTGAGCTGTTGGCCGAAGTCACCTCAATCAAGACCAACGAACCGACCTTCACGCGCCAGATTATCCGCCGTGCGGTCGATTGGGGAAAGCTTGATCCCGCAGAAATCGTGGTCACGGCATCGTGCACCGAGGCCATCAGCCTGGCACTGCGCGCCGTCGCCAAGGCCGGCGACACGATTGCCGTGGAGTCGCCCACCTATTTCCTGCTGCTGCAGGTGATCGAAAGCATGGGAATGAAAGCGCTGGAAATTCCCACTCACCCACGCACCGGCCTGTCGATCGATGCGCTGGAGCTGGCCATGCGGGAAGGCTTGGTCGACGCCTGCCTGTTTCTGCCCAACGCCAACAATCCGCTCGGCAGCGTCATGCCGGAAGACAGCAAGAAGCGGCTTGCCGCGCTGCTCGCCTTGCACGACATCCCGCTGATCGAAGACGACATCTACGGCGACCTGTGCTTCGCGGCGGAACGCCCGTGGCCGGTCAAGGCCTATGACACCGGCGGCAACGTGCTGCTGTGCTCATCCTTCTCCAAGGCCATCAGCCCGGCCATGCGGGTCGGTTATATTGCGGCAGGGAAGTACGCACAGGAAGTCAACCTGCTGAAAGCGCTATCGAGCGGCGTGACGAGCCATTTCTTTCAGGCGGTGCTGGCCGAATACATCGATGGCAGCAGCTATGACAATCAATTGCGCAAGATGCGACGCACGCTGGCCCAGCGCATCGCCCAGATGAGCGATACCGTGCAGAGGTATTTCCCGGCCGAATGTTCCATTTCGGAACCACAGGGCGGATTCGTGATCTGGGTACGCATGCCGGAATGCGTCGATGCCATGACGCTGCACGAACGGGCTGCGGCCAAGGGTATCGCCACGATGCCCGGCCCGCTGTTTTCCTCTTCGGGAAAATTCCAGAACTACATGCGCCTCAATTGCGGCAACGGTTGGACGACCTATATCGAATCGGCTGTGCGCACACTCGGTACGCTGGCCCATGAAGTTGCCGACGCCGCCCCGGCCACGCGAACCGGCGCGGAGCGGTTGCGCCTGGTTGGTTAGAAGCGTTTACAGGTGACGGTAGTCGCGCATGGCTAGCTCCCAGCTGCCGCCTTGCGCTTGCAGATGCGCATTGGCCCCCACCGCCAGCGTCGCCTTTCCGAGCATGTGCCCGAATGGCAGGCCGGTCAGCAGCGGCACCGTCAAGCGGCTGCGCATGAATGCCACCATCGCCTCGAAATCGTAGCCATTGTCGTAGTCGGTCAGGCGATACGCCGAGAAATCACCCAGCAACACGGCTTCCTGATTGTCCAGCATGCCCGCGTGCTGCAACTGCAGCAACATGCGTTCGACCCGATAAGGATGTTCGGCAATATCTTCGAGGTACAGGATTCCGCCTTCGATGGCTGGAAGAAAAGGTGTGCCGACCAGATGCGTCAGCATTGCCAAATTACCGCCCCACAATACGCCGGAAACGTCAATATCGGGATTGCCGTCCGCCTGCCCGGATACCTCATGCAGCGGTGAAGTCAGGCAATGGCAGAATTGCTCCATGGCAAAGATATTGAGCGGATCTGCGGCGAAATCCGGAAGCAGGAAAGGTCCGGCGAAACTGGTTGCGCCGGCACCCAGCAACCCCAGATGGATCGGCGTAAAGTCGCTATGCCCGACGAACAGCTTGCCGCTTTGCGCCATGTGCTTGAAATCGAGACGCGGCAAGATGCGGCTGATGCCGTAGCCGCCGCGCACGCCCAGCACCACTTGCACATCGGGGTTGTCGGTCGCTTCCTGCAATTGCCGCAGCCGGGCTTCGTCGGTTTGTCCGAAGCGTTGGAATTTCTCTTTTGGGTCACTGTAGTTGTGGATGCGAAAACCCATCTCCTGCAGTCGATCCAGCGAACGCTGAAATGCGGGTTGATCTGGCGCATAGCCGCTGGGCGCGACGATCGCCACACCGACGTCTTGAAATGGTTGCTCAAGCATATGTCATCTGCGGAACTTCCCGTTCCGTGCAATGGGCGGAAATCATATCGACCAGAGGTTGATTCAAGCCGGGAGGGAGATCGTGACCCATCCCCTCGATTTCGCGCAGCAGCGCGGACTGAACCAACTGTGCGGTATCGCGGCCGCAGGCGAGCGGCACCAAGGGATCGCTCGTACCGTGAATCACCAGGGTCCTGGTGCGCAGGGTTTTCAACAGGTTGACCCGGTCGCCGGACGCGGCGATCGCGGCAAGCTGGCGCAATACGCCAGCGGTGTTCACATTGCGCCCGATGCTGGTCATGATACGGGTGCGCAACTCCGCGTCCGGCGTCGGGAAAGCCGGGCTACCGATGATGCGAAACGTGCGCATCATATGCTGCACGACGCCTTCCATGTCATTCGGATCGGATGGCCGCGTGAGTATGGCGCGCCGGGCGGCGGGCGTTGCCCCAGGCAAGCCGCGCCGGCCACTGGTCGACATGATCGACGTCAGACTCAGCGTCCGCTGAGGATACTTCCCCGCGACTATCTGGGCAATCATGCCGCCCATCGAAACGCCGACGACGTGCGCCTTTTGCACCTTGACGGCATCCAACACGGCGATGGCGTCGGCCGCCATGTCATCGAGCTTGTAGCCCGCCGAAATCGGCAGACGCAAGAACGACTTGAGGTAAGCCAGCGCCATGTTGGGCTTGCCCAGGTGGCTCAACTTGGTGGACAGTCCGCTATCGCGATTGTCGAAGCGGATCACATAAAAGCCTCGATCGACCAAGCCCTGGCAAAATACCGCCGGCCATGACGTGAGCTGCATGCCCAGGCCCATGATCAACAGGATTGCAGGATGGCTGGGGTCACCTTGTGTCTCATAGGTCAGGTTGATGCCTTGACTCGTCGTTGTAGGCAAATCGGCTCGCTTTCGGCTGGTTTCGCTTCAATCTTCTTGTGGCAATCAGGCAGGCAAGTCCACCGCTAGGTGCTCGGGCAAGCCCAGCATCAGGTTGAGGTTTTGCACGGCGGCCCCGGAGGCACCCTTGCCGAGGTTGTCGAGCCGCGCGATGGCAACGGAGTGGCCAAACTCGGCCGAACCGAAAACGAAGATATCAAGCATGTTGCTGCCGTTGAGCGCTTCCGGTTCGAGGTAAGGCGCCGTTGCTGCTTCCAGTTCATTGTACGGCCTGACCTTGACGAACGCTTCACCGCGATAATGCTGCTCGAGTATGCCGTGCAATTCGGCTGGCGTCACCGGCCGCGCCAACGCCGCGTGGTCGAAAGCGGTTTGCACCAGCATGCCTTGCTTGAATTTGCCCACACCCGGCAGGAAGATCGGCCGTCTTTCCAGCCCGGACCAACGCTGAATTTCAGGAATATGCTTGTGCTTGAAGTCCAGCCCATATTGCGCGAAACCGGATACCGGCCGCTCGGCAGGTTCTTCATATTTGGCAATCATCTTGTTGCCGCCGCCGCTGTAGCCGGAAACGCCGGTAAGCGACACGGTCAGCTTCGGATCGAGCAATCCAGCATTACTCAGGGGACGCAACAAGACAGCCGCGCCGGTGGCGTAGCAACCGGGATTGGAGACATTTTTCGCGGCGCGGATCAAGCCGCGCTGCTGCGGCGTCAATTCCGGCAAGCCATACACCCAAGACGGATGCACGCGGTGCGCCGAACTCGCATCGAGCAGGCGGCAATCGAGCCCCTCGGCCATGGCTGCCGTCTCATGCGCGGCCTCATCAGGCAGGCAAAGTATCACTACGTCCACCGACGCCATCAGCTTGCTCTTTTCAGCGGCGACTTTGCGCAATTCCGGATCGATGCTGACCAGTTCGATCTGTTCGTGGCCAGCCAGGCGCTGGCGGATCTGCAAGCCAGTGGTGCCGGCTTCGCCGTCGATGAATACCCTGTGTTTCTGTGTCATGCCGGTTCCTGTTTGCGTATTTTTCTCGTCAAGCAAGATTATGCCGCAATTTCAGTTTGTCGATTGTGGCACTTGCGTGACATTCATGCAGTCAACGCCAGGCGCAATGAGAGTGCGATGCCCTTTGCTGCTTCGGTGATCTCAGTCAAGGACGGGTAACTGGGCGCAATGCGGATATGACTGTCGTCGGGGTCCTTGCCATAAGGGAAAGCCGCACCGGCACCGGTCAGCGTGATTCCCGCTTCGCGCGCCAGCGCGATGGTTCGCTTGGCCGCACCCGGCGGCGTGACGAGGTCGATGAAATAGCCGCCGCGCGCTTTGGTCCAGCTCACACCGGCGACATCGCCGAGATAATGATCGAATTGCGCCAGCACGGCATCGAACTTTGGCTTGAGCAACTGGCGGTGCGCTTCCATCAGATGTTCTACATTGGCTTTGTCCTTCAGGTAGCGCACGTGGCGCAACTGGTTGACTTTGTCCGGGCCGATGCTGCGCACCGATACATGGCTCTGCCACCAATGCACGTTGGCGGACGACGAGGCCAGCGCGGCAAGGCCGGACCCGGAGAACGTGATCTTGGAGGTCGACGCGAAAACGATGGCGCGATCCGGGTGGCCGGCCTTGGTGCAAGCTTCGAGGATATTGGCGACTGTCACTTTTTCATCGCCCAGGTGATGGAAGCGGTAGGCATCGTCCCACAGCAGACGGAAGTCCGGTGCGGCGGTGGGCATGGCAGCTAAGCGAGCGACGGTTGAATCGGCATACACGCTGCCGCCCGGATTACTGTATTTCGGCACGCACCACATGCCCTTGATGGTCGCATCGGCGGCCACCAGTTTCTCGACCAGGTCCATGTCCGGACCGTCTTCGGTCATCGGGATATTGATCATCTTGATCCCAAGCGCTTCGCAGATCGAGAAATGACGGTCGTAACCGGGCACGGGGCAAAGAAAGCTGATCGGTGCCTGCGAACTCCAGGACGCATGACCCGGCATGCCGTAAAGCAAACCGAATACGATCGTATCGTGCATCAGCGCCAGGCTGGCACTGCCATCGACCACGACATGCGCGGCCGGCACATCGAGCAGATTGCCGAACAGGATGCGCGCTTCAGGCAAGCCGACAGCACCACCATAATTGCGCGTATCGGCGCCGTCGCCGGCTTTATAGCCGTCGAGCGGCCCCAGCAAGGCATTGGACAGGTCGAGTTGCTCGGGGGCAGGTTTGCCGCGCGACATGTCGAGCTTGAGATTTTGCTGCTTGAAACTGTCGTATTGGGCTTGTGCTTCGGCGTGGGACATGGCGTGTTCCTTGGACTGATATCAAGACAATTGTAGCTGCTGGAAGCCCAAATGTTTGTTGGATCAGATGTCGCCGGGCGATATTTCCGCAGGTTTCTTGTCGGCGGCCCGCCGTTCGGCAAAAAATTCCTTCAGCACGTAAGCGCAATCGTCGGCCAAGACGCCGCCAACAACTTCGGTGTGATGGTTGAGCTTGCCTTCGGCAAACAAATCGACCACCGAGCCGCAGGCGCCGGTCTTGGGGTCGGACGCGCCATAAACCACGCGCGCGAGGCGGGCATGCATCATGGCGCCGGCACACATGGCACAGGGTTCGAGGCTGACATACAGCTCGCAGCCGGGCAGGCGATAGTTGCCGAGGATTTCCGCCCCAGCGCGCAGTGCCATGATTTCCGCATGGGCGGTGGGATCGTGCGTGCCGATCGGCTGGTTGAAACCGGTGGCAATCACCTGCCCGTCGCGCACCAGGATAGCGCCGACCGGCACTTCGCCCAAAGCCCAGGCATTGTGCGCCTGATCGATGGCCTGGCGCATGAAGATCGTGTCGTTCATGGCTTAGTTGCCGTTTCTGAGTTGCCGTTGCTTAGTTACCATTAATCTCGGCCCAGCAATTCGGCGTTTCGAACAGCTTGATTTTGCTCAGCGACAAGCCCGTCGAATAGCGATCCTGATATACCGGCTTGAGAATATCGAACGCAATCTTCGCCAGATTCTCCACCGTCGGCACGCGATTCAATACGACCGTCTTGTGATCCGGCAGCGATTCGAGGAACTCCCTCACCTTGGTATCTTTTTCATAGACCAGGAAGGCATGGTCCCACAGGTCGACCAGGTTTTCGCGCGCCAGGTTCTTCACGTCGGAGAAATCCATGATCATGCCATTGTCGGCTTGCCCGTCATGCTCGACCACCTGCCCGGTCAGCGTGATTTCCAGCGTGTAGCGGTGCCCATGCAGGTTGCGGCACTGGCTGTTGTGGTCGGGGATACGATGTCCGGCATCGAATTCCAGCTTGCGCGTAATAGTAAGCATCAGTTCAGCACTAAGTAATGCATCAGGGTATTTGAAGATATTTATGTGTTTGCAGGCTCAGCTTCCATTTCGGATTGCGCTTGCAGGTCTCGATCGCCAATTGCGTGTTGCGCTCGGCCAGCGGGCCATCCATCGGCTGGACGAAGAAATTGGCAAAATCCAGATGCTCGTAAGTGTGCAGGTCTTGTCCCAGTTGCGGAATCACCACCTTGAGCTCGCTGCCCTTCTTCACCATAAGCTGGGAACCCATCTTGGGGCTGACGCAGATCCAGTCAACGCCGTCGGGCACCGGCAGCGTGCCATTGGTCTCAATCGCGATTTCGAAGCCGCGCGCGTGCATGCTGCCGATCAAGGCGGCATCGAGTTGCAGCAGCGGCTCGCCACCGGTGAACACGACATACTTGCTCGCAGTATACGCCTCGGGCCAGAGCTTGTTGATGGTTTCGGCCAAAACCTCGCTATCGGCAAACTTGCCGCCGCCTTCGCCGTTGGTGCCGACGAAATCGGTGTCGCAGAATTGGCAAACCGCTGTAGCACGGTCTTCTTCGCGCCCACTCCACAGGTTGCAGCCGGCAAAGCGGCAGAACACCGCCGGCCGGCCGGCTTGGGCGCCCTCGCCTTGCAATGTGTAGAAAATCTCTTTGACGCTATACATTCTGTGATCTCCATGCAGGAAAGAAGAACACGTATGCGTTGTCCCTGCCTAC
>FSYV01000185.1_pt1 | contig 9722 bp, 8 predicted proteins | sample 1638641 | NCBI WGS metagenome assembly FSYV01 (sample SAMEA3914813, study PRJEB12502) | metagenome | biome: forest; material: soil | place: Canada | collected 2011-07-07 | depth 0.3 m
CCATCTTGTCGTTGGCACGAAGAAAGTCCGCGGCACCTTTGGCCGTTTTGGAAGTCCTGGCCTGTTGGGTGCCTTGTTGGTAGGGAGTGAACGTAGAAGGGCGTGTCATCGTTCAACCTTATCACACCTCATCCGAGTTGGACGAGTACAAGGGGGTTGGCATGCAAATAATTCTGCTGCGTTCACGCACTGCCGCAGCGAAACCGCTGACGTTGACGAGCCGCCACCTGCTGTTGGCGCTGCTCGGTTTCGCCGCGATCGTCATGCTCTGTTCCTATTTGCTTTCCTACCTGGCCGTGCGTCATGGCGCCGATTTCAAGCTGCCGTTCGTCGGCGATGCCGTTGCTGCGTCGTCGCAAGATGATGCAGGGAAAAAAGACAAATTCCTCAAGGAAAACCTGGCCGCAATGGCGTCCAAGCTCGGCGAATTGCAAGCGCGCCTGATGCGGCTCGATGCGGTCGGCGAACGGGTTCAGGGCTTGGCCGGCGTCAAGCCGGAAGAATTCAAATTCAAGAGTGCGCCGGAAAATGGCGCATCCGCACCCGCCGCGCCGCCCGCGCACCCACACCCCGATGAAAAAGCGCCGCCGGATCTGAGCATGGACAGCATGCAAAAGGATCTCGACAGCCTGGCAGTCGATATCGAGCACCGTTCCGATTACATGAATGTCGTCGAGACCACCCTGATGACCTACAAGGTGAAGTCGAAGCTGCTGCCGACGATCCAGCCGGTCAACGTGGCCTACAATGCCTCGGGCTTCGGCTGGCGCACCGACCCGTTCACCGGCCGCAATGCGTTTCATGAAGGAATCGACTTCCCATCGCCGATCGGCACGCCGATCATGGCGGCAGCCGGCGGCGTCGTGATTGCGTCGGAATACCACCATGAATATGGCAACATGCTGGAAATCGATCACGGCAATGATATCGTGACACGCTACGCCCATACCTCGAAGATCCTGGTCAACGTCGGCGACATCGTGCGGCGCGGCCAGCATGTGGCGGACATCGGCTCGACCGGGCGATCCACCGGTGCGCATCTGCATTTCGAAGTGCTGGTGCGGGGCATGCAGCAGGATCCGCACAAGTTCCTGTCAGCCGGCGCCGAACAGGCCAAGGCCCTGCTGGCCGATACCGAGGCGCCCAGGGTGACCACGGTTGCCAGCAGTCGCCAGGTGGCTGTCAGCCTGCAGCGCTGAGTCCGACACTTAACGCCGTCTGGCTCGTCTCCCACGGGTTCCTCGCAAGCACGCAAATTGCCGGCAAGTTGACCTTGATTCCCGACCGTTAGGCCCAATCTAACGGCCTGCCCATGCTAAAATCCCAGTCTTTTAGCAAAACCGTCCCAATCTTCGGTACGCTCGGAGGGTTGGAGTCTCGCTGCGCATATTTAATTAAAACTCTAGCATGTCATTACTGACCCAGATTTTCGGCAGCCGCAACCAGCGTTTGCTCAAACAATATCAAAAAATCGTTCGCGAGATCAATGCGCTGGAGCCTTCGATGGAGCGCCTCTCCGATGCAGAGTTGCAGGCCAAGACCCCGGAGTTCAAGGAGCGCGTCGCCAAGGGCGAGGATCTGGATGCCTTGTTGCCCGAAGCGTTCGCGGTATGCCGCGAAGCCGGCAAGCGCGTGTTGAAGATGCGCCATTTTGACGTACAGCTGATCGGCGGCATGGTGCTGCATTTCGGCAAGATCGCCGAAATGGGCACAGGCGAAGGCAAGACCTTGATGGCAACGCTGCCGGCCTATCTCAATGCCTTGTCCGCCAAGGGCGTGCATGTCGTGACGGTCAATGATTACCTGGCCGAACGCGATGCCGAGTGGATGGGGAAGCTGTATGCCTGGCTGGGCATGACGACCGGCGTCAACCTGTCGCGCATGGATCACGATTCCAAGCAGGAAGCCTACGCCGCCGACATCACCTACGGCACCAACAACGAGTTCGGCTTCGATTACCTGCGCGACAACATGGTCTACGAGGCCAGCGAACGTGTGCAACGCGTGCTCAATTTCGGTATCGTCGATGAAGTCGACTCGATCCTGATCGACGAAGCGAGAACGCCGTTGATCATCTCCGGCCAGGCGGAAAACCACACTGACCTGTACCACAAGATCAATGCCGTGCCGCCGCTGCTGACGCTGCAAGTCGGCGAGGAAACACCCGATGGCCGCGGCCACATCGAGGTGCCGGGCGATTACACCAAGGATGAAAAAGCGCACCAGGTGCTGTTGACCGAAGCCGGCCATGAAAAGGCCGAGCAGATCATGACGCGCCTGGGCCTGCTGCCGGAAGGCGCATCGTTGTACGATGCCGCCAACATCACGCTCATCCATCACCTGTATGCTGCGCTGCGCGCGCACACGCTGTATCACCGCGACCAGCATTACGTGGTGCAGAACGATGAAGTCGTGATCGTGGACGAATTCACCGGCCGCCTGATGACCGGCCGCCGCTGGTCCGAAGGCCTGCATCAGGCCGTGGAAGCCAAGGAAGGCGTACAGATCCAGAACGAGAACCAAACACTGGCCTCGATCACGTTCCAGAATTATTTCCGCATGTACAGCAAGCTGGCCGGCATGACCGGCACCGCCGATACGGAAGCCTATGAATTCCAGGAAATCTATGGCCTGGAAACCGTGGTGGTGCCGCCCAACCGCATCAACCAGCGCAAGGACAAGCAAGACCAGGTCTACAAGTCGGCGGCGGAAAAATACAACGCCATGCTGATCGACATCAAGGATTGCTACGAGCGCGGACAACCGGTATTGGTCGGCACGACCTCGATCGAGAATTCCGAGCTGTTGTCGAGCATACTCGAAAAAGCCGAACTGCCGCACAACGTGCTCAACGCCAAACAGCATGCGCGCGAAGCGGAAATCATTGCCCAGGCCGGCCGGCCGAAAATGATCACCATCGCCACCAATATGGCGGGGCGCGGTACCGACATCGTGTTGGGCGGCAACGTCGAAAAGCAGATCCAGTTCATCGAAGCCGACGCCAGTTTCAGCGACGAAGACAAGGCGCAAAAGGCAGAAACCCTGCGCGACGAATGGCAATCGCTGCATGAGCAGGTGGTTGCTGCCGGCGGCTTGCATATCGTCGGCACCGAGCGGCACGAATCACGCCGCGTCGACAACCAGTTGCGCGGCCGCTCTGCGCGCCAGGGCGACCCGGGTTCTTCGCGCTTCTATTTGTCGCTCGATGATCCGCTGTTGCGCATTTTTGCCGGCGATCGTTTGCGTTCCATCATGGAGCGCCTGAAGATGCCCGAGGGCGAACCGATCGAAGCCGGTATCGTCACGCGTTCGATTGAATCGGCGCAACGCAAGGTCGAGGCACGCAATTTCGACATTCGCAAGCAATTGCTTGAATACGACGACGTGGCCAACGATCAGCGCAAGGTCATCTATCAGCAGCGCAACGAGTTGCTCGAAGCAAAGGATGTCTCGGTTCTGGTTGCGTCCCTGCGCCACGGCGTGTTCGACGATGCCTTCCGCACCTATGTACCGGCGGAATCGATGGAAGAGCAGTGGGACCTGGCAGGTTTGGAAGCCGCCCTGCAAAGCGATTGGCAATTGCAGGTGCCGCTCAAGGAAGCACTGGCGGCTGAGGCGAACCTGAGCGATGAAGACTTGCTTGCCAAAGTCTTGCAGGCTGCCGACGACCACTACAACGCCAAGGTGGAAATCGTGGGCAAGGAGTCGTTTGGCGGTTTCGAACGCAGCGTGACGCTGCAAGCCGTGGATTCGCACTGGCGCGAACACCTGGCTGCGCTCGATCATCTGCGCCAGGGCATCCACCTGCGCGGTTACGCGCAAAAGAATCCGAAGCAGGAATACAAGCGCGAAGCGTTCGAGCTGTTCGGCCAGATGCTCGACATGATCAAGAATGAAGTGACCAAGATCGTGATGACGGTGCGCATCCAGTCGCGCGAAGAAATCGAGCAGGCCGAGCAGGAGTTGGCGCAGTCGCATGTCGAGAATGTGCATTACCAGCATGCCGATTTCAACCCCGAAATGGCCCCCGAGGAATTGCTGGCGCCGACTGCCAATGTGCCGACGGGCGAACCCGCGGCCAGACCGAACGTCAATTCGGTTTTGAAAGTCGGACGCAACGACCCATGTCCATGCGGCAGTGGCAAGAAGTTCAAGCAATGCCACGGCAAGCTGGCGTGACCTTGATCTGACCGCCAGGCGTGTCTGAAAAGGGCGGAATATTCCGCCCTTTTTATTCATTTTTGTTTTGCCGCAGTTTTTGGCGCGATTTAGAGGCCATTGGGCCGCACCCGCGCGCCCGGTTCCGTTTACAATATTGAGCGAGCAATGATGATCGGCGTCGCTGCAGCGTGCGATGGCGCCGGCAACCCCGCGATGGATGCTCCGTTATTCGCGCGACCAATTCAACCCTCTGTGAGACCTCCATGGCCGTCAATCTTCCCCTTCCCGTCGCTGCTGACCTGAAGCCAGTCAATGGCATCGAACTCGGATTTGCCGAGGCCGGCGTACGCAAGGCCAATCGCAAGGACCTGCTGGTGATGAAACTGGCCCCCGGCGCCACCGTCTCCGGCGTCTTTACCACCAATCGTTTTTGCGCGGCGCCGGTGCAGGTATGCAAGGCGCATCTGGAAGGGCTGCATTTGTCCGACACGGCATCGATCCGGGCGCTGGTGGTCAATACCGGCAATGCCAATGCCGGAACCGGCGAATCGGGCTTGATGGATGCCAATGCTACCTGTGCCGCACTGGCGGAATTGCTCGAATGCGAAGCCTCGCAAATCCTGCCGTTTTCCACCGGCGTCATCCTGGAGCCGCTGCCGGTGGAGCGCATCAAGGCCGGCTTGCCGCATGCGGTGGCCAATCTCAAGGCGGACAATTGGTATGCGGCGGCAGAAACCATCATGACCACCGACACGCAACCGAAGGCGGGTTCGAGCACAGTGGTGATCGATGGACAGACGATCACGCTGACCGGCATCAGCAAGGGTGCGGGGATGATCAAGCCGAACATGGCAACCATGCTGGGCTTCCTTGCTTTCGACGCCAAGGTATCGCAACTGGTGCTCGATCACCTGGTCAAGGAAGCGGCCGACCAGTCGTTCAATTGCATCACCATCGACGGCGACACGTCAACCAACGACTCGTTCATGCTGATTGCCACCGGCACGGCGGCGCTTCAAGTCACCGAAGTCGATTCGCCAGAATATGTCGCGCTGGCGCAGGCCGTCGTGGCCCTGGCGCAGGAACTGGCACAAAAAATCATACGTGACGGCGAGGGCGCGACCAAGTTCATTACCGTCACGGTGGAAGAAGGCAGCAGCAGCGAGGAATGCCGCAAGGTTGCGTATTCGATTGCGCATTCGCCACTGGTCAAGACTGCTTTCTTTGCCTCCGATCCGAACCTGGGCCGGATCTTGTGCGCCATCGGCTATGCCGGCATCGACGACCTCGACGTCACCAAACTCAATTTATACCTCGATGATGTCCTGGTGGCCAAACATGGCGGCCGCAATCCAGATTATCGCGAAGAAGACGGCCAGCGCGTCATGCAGCAAAGCGAGATCACGGTGCGCGTGAAGCTCGGTCGCGGCGCCGTTTCCGCGACGGTCTGGACTTGCGATTTGTCGCATGAGTATGTGACGATCAATGCCGACTATCGTTCCTGATGTTCCTGATCCAGGGGTGCTTCACTGATGGCTGATCTCGACAAACTGATTGCCCGCGCGGAAGCGTTGCTGGGGCGGCTTGAGGCAATATTGCCGCAACCCGACCCGGCGCCGGATTGGGACGGCGCCACGGCATTTCGCTGGCGCAAGCGTGCCGGGCGCGGCTACTTGCATGCTGTCAGGCACATGTCCGCAATCGGCTTTTCCGACCTGCAAAACATCGAGCCGCAAAAGGCGCTGATCGAACAGAATACGCGCCAGTTCGTTGCGGGCATGCCGGCCAATAACGTGTTGCTCACCGGCGCGCGCGGCACCGGCAAGTCATCGCTGATCAAGGCTTGCCTGAACCAGTTTGCCGCCCAGGGATTGCGCCTGATCGAAGTCGACAAGGATGACCTGGTCGACTTGCCGGATATCGTGGAACTGGTGCAGGGTCGCGCCGAGCGCTTCGTGCTGTTTTGCGACGACTTGTCCTTCGGCGAAGGCGAAGGCGGCTACAAGGCGCTCAAGGTCGCGCTGGACGGCAGCCTGGCGGCACAGTCCGACAATGTGCTGGTCTATGCAACTTCCAATCGGCGCCACCTGTTGCCGGAACACATGTCCGACAACGCCAGCTATACGCATGGCGACGACGGCGACCTGCATCCGGGCGAGACGGTCGAGGAAAAAATCTCGCTGTCCGAACGCTTCGGCCTGTGGGTGTCGTTTTATCCTTTCAAGCAGGATGACTATCTGGCGATCGTCGCGCACTGGTTGCGCCACTTCGGTTGCGATGAACGGCAGATCGCTGAAGCGCACGACGACGCCTTGCGCTGGGCGTTGCAGCGCGGATCGCGCTCGGGCCGGATCGCCTGGCAATTCGCCAAGGACGTGGCCGGCAAACAACAATAATTAGCGGGAAATCAATGCAGCAAGCCACTCCGATCGATGTCGCCGTCGGCATCCTCATGCGCCCCAATGGCGACGTCTTGCTCGGGCAGCGCCCCGAAGGCAAGCCATATGCCGGTTACTGGGAATTCCCGGGCGGCAAGGTCGAGCAAGGGGAATCGATACTCGATGCCCTGAAGCGCGAATTCGTCGAGGAACTTGGCGTGCAGGTGTGTTCGGCCGAGGCATGGTGCGGCGTCGAGCATGTGTATCCGCACGCCCATGTCAGATTGCATTTTTACATCAGCCGTGACTGGCATGGCGAGCCGCAGAGCCTCGAAGGCCAGGCTTTCGCGTGGCAGGGCAGTGTCGATCTGACACCGTTGCTGCCGGCGACCATTCCGTTGATAGAATGGATCAATAAGATTCGTGGGGAGGAAACCAGATGAAAGTCATCGTATTGGGTAGCGGCGTGATCGGCACGACGTCGGCATATTATCTGGCGCAGGCCGGACATGACGTCACGGTCATCGATCGCCAGCCGGCCGCCGGCCTGGAAACCAGCTATGCCAACGCGGGCGAAGTGTCGCCCGGCTATGCTGCGCCGTGGGCCGGCCCCGGCATTCCCGTCAAGGCAATCAAATGGCTGCTGATGCGCCACAGCCCGCTGGCGATCCGTCCCAGCATCGATCCGTACATGTGGTCGTGGGTGTTGCGCATGCTGCGCAATTGCACGTCGGCGCGCTATGAAATCAACAAGGGCCGCATGGTGCGCCTGGCCGAGTACAGCCGCGACTGCCTGATCGAACTGCGCAAGGATACCGGCATCAGCTACGACGAACGCACCCAGGGCACCTTGCAGTTGTTTCGCACCCAAAAGCAGCTCGATGCGTCGGCGGCCGACATTGCCGTGCTCGAACGTTATAAGGTTCCGTATGAAGTGCTCGATCCGTCAGGTTGCCTGAAAGTCGAGCCGGCCCTGGTGCACGTGCGGCAAAAATTTGTCGGCGCGCTGCGCCTGCCCGGCGACGAAACCGGCGATTGTTTCAAATTCACGCAGCGCTTGGCGGGCATGGCTGAGAAACTTGGCGTCGGTTTCCGCCATGGCGTTACGATCAATCGGCTGGCGACGCAAGGCGGCCAGATCACTGCGGTGCATACCTCAGCCGGCGAGTTGAAGGCGGACGCCTACGTGCTTGCCATGGGCAGCTATTCGTCGCAACTGTTGCGCGGCATTGCGCTGCATGTGCCGATCTACCCGATCAAGGGCTATTCGATCACGGTGCCGATTACCGATGCGACGCGCGCGCCGGAATCGACGATCATGGATGAAACCTTCAAGGTCGCCATCACCCGTTTGGGCGACCGTATCCGCGTGGGCGGCACGGCGGAAATTGCCGGCTACGACCTGCGCCTGCATGCGCGCCGGCGCGAGACGCTTGAGCATTCCGTTACCGACCTGTTCCCGGATAGCGGCGACATCGCGCGCGCCGAATTCTGGTGCGGCTTGCGGCCGATGACGCCGGACGGCACCCCGGCGCTGGGCAAAACGCCATACGGCAATCTGTACCTCAATAGCGGACATGGCACGTTGGGCTGGACCATGGCGTGCGGCTCGGGGCGTGTGCTGGCAGACATCATCTCGGGGAAGACGCCGCAGATCGATCTGGACGGATTGTCGATGGCGCGCTATTGACAGCTGATTATTACCTACAAATCGATGCACTACTGCCCCCTCTCCCGCGGTCGGGAGAGGGGTAGGGGGATCGCGATCTGGTTCAGATTGAAAAATGAGAGTCAGATCGCAACGCCCCTCACCCCCACCCCTCTCCCGCCTACGGGAGAGGGGAGTTAGTAGCGCTACGACTTGTGGATAATGCTCCAACGTTGACAGTCGGGCAAACCGCTCAATGCGGCGAAGAACGATCCTCGTCCTCGATGTTTTCCGGCGGATTGACTGCCGGAATCACATATTTTTCTTCGGCCCATGCGCCGAGATCGATTTGCTTGCAGCGATCGCTGCAGAACGGGCGGAACTTGCTTTGTTCGGTCCATTCGACTTTTTTGCCGCAGGTTGGGCAGTCGACTTTTGTAGCCATCTTGATTCTATCGGTCAGAAATTACAGAGTGTCAGTTCAAACGGCACGTCATTTTCATACGAGCGCGGCTTCAGGTCGCCGCCTTGCGACATGAAGCGCACCCACAGCATGTATTTGTTGGCGGAAATCTCGGGAATGACGCCCAGCGTCGCATCCAGGGAAAGACGCAACATCTGGTAAACCTTGCCTTGCAACATTTGCTGGTAACTGCCGGCATTGGCTATCATCTTGGCCGGTCGTCCCGATTCGCGCAGCAACCGCAAGACGATGTTGATCGCATCGAACAGCGGGGCGAGCGGCGCAAACCAGTTGGCAATGTCATTGGCGCGTTGCTCTGCCGAGTGCTGTTGCCAGGCGTAATAAGAGGGAAGATCGAATTCGCAGGCGCCACCCGGGATGATCGTGCGGCCGCGTATGCTCATCAGCCACTCGTTGTCGCGGATATGCTGGCCGGTCTTGCCCTGCGCGGCGATCAAGGCGCTGCTGACGCGGTCAACCTCGCCCAGGACCGCGTCGAGGCGGTCGGCTTCCACATTGGGATTGGACTTGAAGCCAAGCAAGGTCTGCCTCTGGCGCTCAAGTTCCTGCAGCAGGTCCGACTTCAAATCGGCCCGGCCGGCCACTTCGAGCATTTCAAATATGGTCGAGAGGGCGACGTGGTGCTGCAGCGGGTGTTCCTGATTGAGGAAAAAGACAAATTTCTCGTATAGATCCTCCAACCGCAACAAGGTGCGAATACGCTCGTTGAAAGGGTATTCGTAAACGATCAAAATAGGTCTCTCGTCAGATTGGCGTGGGCAATGTGTGATTCTGAACGATGGCGTGAAAAATTACAAATGTTGTAAGCGATTTATCGGTTTTGTTTTGCCATTTCAACATATCGAACATGCAGAACGTCAACTTGTTGCTGCAACGCCCGTGCGTCGCCTTCGTTCAACAGCACATCATCGGCCGCCGCCAGCCGCGTTGCACGCGGTACCTGGGCCGCCATGATCGCGCGCACTTGCGCTTCGCTCATGGCGTTGCGCTTCATCACGCGCGCCACCTGGGTCGATTCGTCGCAGTCTATGACCAGTATGCGCGCCACGCG
>FSYV01000132.1_pt1 | contig 9671 bp, 5 predicted proteins | sample 1638641 | NCBI WGS metagenome assembly FSYV01 (sample SAMEA3914813, study PRJEB12502) | metagenome | biome: forest; material: soil | place: Canada | collected 2011-07-07 | depth 0.3 m
ATCCTGGTCATGGGCGGCAATGCCGCTGAAGCCCATCCGTGTGGCTTCAAATGGGTAACCGAGGCCAAGGCACATAACAAGGCCAAGCTGGTCGTGGTTGACCCGCGATATACTCGTACTGCGTCGGTTGCCGACTATTACGTCGCAACGCGCACCGGCACGGACATCGTATTTCTTGGCGGCATCATCAATTACTTGTTGACCAACGACAAGATACAGCACGAATACGTCAAGAATTACACCGACATGCCGTTCATCGTGCGCGAAGACTTCGCGCTCAACGACGGGCTGTATTCGGGATACGATGACAAGACCTCGTCATACAAGGACAAAAGCTCCTGGAATTACGAGATTGGCGCCGACGGCTATGCCAAGATCGATCCGACGCTGACAGATCCGCGTTGCGTGTATCAACTGATGAAGAAGCATTACTCGCGTTATACGCCAGAGATGGTCGCAACCGTGTGCGGCGTGCCGGTCGAAAAATTCACCAAGGTTGCCGAGACACTGGCGACCACGGCCGTGCCGGGCCGTGCGGGCACAATTCTGTATGCGCTGGGTTGGACCCATCACAGCACCGGTGCGCAAACCATCCGCGCCGGCGCGATGGTGCAGCTATTGTTGGGCAACATCGGGATTGCAGGCGGCGGCATGAATGCCTTGCGCGGTCACTCGAACATTCAGGGCTTGACCGATCTGGGTTTGATGTCGAACCTGCTGCCCGGATACATGACTCTACCGTCGGAGAGTGAGCAGGATTTCAATGCCTACATCGACGCGCGCGCCAGCAAGCCGCTGCGGCCAAATCAGCTCAGCTATTGGAAGAACTATCGCAGTTTCCACGTCAGTTTCATGAAGACCTGGTGGGGCGACGCCGCGAAGGCCGAGAATAACTGGTGCTATGACTACTTGCCCAAGCTGGATAAGTCCTACGACTTGATGCAAGGCATCGAGCTCATGCATCAGGGCAAGATGAACGGCTACATTGCCCAGGGCTTCAACGTGCTGGCATCGTCCCCGGACAAGCACAAGGTGAGCGAGGCGCTGTCGAAACTGAAGTTCCTGGTGGTGATGGATCCGCTGGCAGTCGAGACGGCCGAGTTCTGGAAGCCGCATGGCGAATTCAACGAGGTCGACCCAAGCAAGATACAGACCGAAGTGTTCCGCCTGCCGACGACATGCTTTGCCGAAGAGAGCGGGTCGCTGGTCAGCTCCTCGCGCGTGTTGCAGTGGCACTGGCAGGGCACGCAACCGCCCGGCGAGGCGCGCAGCGATCTGGAAATCTTGTCCGGCATCTTTCTGCGCATGCGCAAGATGTACCAGAAAGACGGCGGCAAATTCCCCGATCCGATCGTCAACCTGACGTGGCCTTACGCCAACCCGGACAGTCCCACTCCCGAGGAACTGGCGAAGGAATACAACGGGCGCGCCCTGGCAGATTTGCTCGATCCAAAAGATCCGACCAAGGTGCTGGCCAAGAAAGGCGAACTGCTGCCATCGTTTGCCCTGCTGCGCGACGACGGCAGCACCGCCAGCGGTTGCTGGATTTTTTGCGGCGCATGGACCCAGGCCGGCAACAACATGGCACGTCGCGACAATAGCGACCCGACCGGGATCGGTCAAACCCTCAATTGGGCCTGGGCCTGGCCGGCCAATCGGCGCGTGCTGTACAACCGTGCATCGTGCGATGTCGCCGGCAAGCCGTTTGACCCGACGCGCAAGCTGATCGGGTGGAACGGCACGGGCTGGAGCGGCGCCGACATACCGGACTTCAAGGCCGATGAGCCGCCGGAAAACGGCATGGGACCGTTCATCATGCTGCCCGAAGGCGTGGCGCGCTTCTTTGCCCGCAACGCCATGAGCGAGGGGCCGTTCCCCGAACATTACGAGCCGTTCGAGAACCCGCTCGGCTACAACCCGCTGCATCCGAAAAATCCGCGCGCCACCAGCAACCCGGCAGCGCGCGTATTCGCCGAGGATCGGGAGCGGTTCGGCACCCATGAAGACTATCCGCATGTGGCGACCAGCTATCGGCTGACCGAGCACTTCCATTTCTGGACCAAGCACGCCAAGCTCAATGCCATCGTGCAGCCGGAACAGTTCGTGGAGATCGGCGAGGACCTGGCCAAGGAAGTCGGCGTGGTGGCCGGCGATCGCGTCAAGGTCAGTTCCAAGCGCGGCCATATCATCGCCAAGGCGGTTGTCACCAAACGTATCAAGCCGCTGATGATCGAAGGAAAGAAAGTGCAGACGGTCGGATTGCCGTTGCACTGGGGATTTACCGGCGTAGCCAAAAAGGGCTATCTGATCAACACGCTGACGCCGACGGTGGGTGACGCGAATTCCCAGACGCCGGAATTCAAGTCCTTCCTGGTGAAAGTGGAAAAAGCCTGATCGGACAAGGAGAAATCAATGGCATTTCAATCGCTCGATATCAAACGCCTGTCTGCCACGACGACGCCACCGCCGTCCGTGCGGGAACCGGTTACCGGCACCGTTGCCAAGCTGATCGATGTCAGCAAGTGCATCGGCTGCAAGGCTTGCCAGACTGCCTGCATGGAATGGAACGACCTGCGCGACGAAGTTGGCGAAAATCATGGCACCTACGACAATCCGCGCGACCTGACCGAACATTCATGGACGGTGATGCGTTTCACCGAATATGAAAATCCGCAAGGCGACCTGGAATGGCTGATCCGCAAGGACGGCTGCATGCATTGCGAGGACCCCGGCTGCCTGAAGGCATGCCCGGCGCCGGGGGCAATTGTGCAATACACCAATGGCATTGTGGATTTCCATGAAGAGAATTGCATCGGTTGCGGTTATTGCGTGGCCGGCTGTCCGTTCGATGTGCCGCGCATCTCCAAGAAAGACCATCGCGCCTACAAATGCACGCTATGCTCGGACCGGGTAGCGGTTGGCCAGGAGCCAGCTTGCGTCAAAAGCTGCCCGACCGGCGCTATTGTCTTCGGCACCAAGGAAGACATGAAGCAGCATGCGGAAGAACGCATCACCGACCTGAAATCGCGCGGATTCGAGAACGCCGGTTTGTACGATCCGGCTGGCGTCGGCGGCACGCACGTCATGTATGTGCTGCATCATGCCGACAATCCGTCGATCTATCATCGGCTGCCCAACAAGCCGAAGATCAGTTCCATGATACGGATGTGGAAGGGCTTCGCCAAGCCGCTTGCCGTGGCCGGCATGGCAGCGGCGGTTTTGGGGGGCTTTTTCCACTATACCCGGATCGGCCCGAACGAAGTCAGCGAGGAAGACGAGCGCGAAGCTGCGCGGGCGGCGGGTGAAAGCAAGGGGGACAACCAGGAGGTGCACCGTGAGCGCGAATAAAGAGCCATCGCATCAGATCGTCCCACAGCAAATCGTCCGTTACTCGCCGAACGAACGAAGCAATCACTGGATCACCGCGATCTGCTTCATCTTGCTGGCGATCTCCGGCCTGGCGTTGTTTCATCCATCGATGTTCTGGTTGAGCAACGTGCTGGGCGGCGGACAGTGGACGCGCATCCTGCATCCGTTCATCGGCCTGGTGATGTTCGCCTCGTTTGCCATACTTGCGGTGCGCTTCTGGCATCACAACATTATGGAGCCGGACGATTGGCAATGGCTGAAGCAGATGGATGACGTGCTGCACAATCACGAAGACAAGTTGCCCCAGGTGGGCCGCTACAACGCCGGCCAGAAGTTGCTGTTTTTTGCGATGGTTGGGTGCATGGTTGGCTTGCTGCTCTCCGGCTTCGTGATCTGGCGCGCTTATTTTTCCTGGGTGTTCCCGATCGGCCTGATCCGCGCTGCGGCGCTGCTGCATTCGGTTTGCGCGCTGGTGCTGATCATCGGCATCATTGTGCATATTTACGCGGCGCTCTGGGTCAAGGGCTCCATCGGGGCCATGGTGCGCGGCACTGTCACCTGGGGTTGGGCGCGCAAGCATCATCGGCGCTGGTTTGACGAAGTCGTCAACGACTCCAGGGCAAAGTAGCTGCGATCCGCCGGCCGGTTTGCCGGCGCGCTGAGCCGCTCGCTCTGCAGCGGCCAGTTGTTTTTTCCATCAGCGGCGGCCCCTGCCGCGTTTGCCAAAGCGTAATACAATAAGCCTGCCTTATCACAGCGATGACGCCGACCAGAAGTTGGTGGATTCGCCTTTTGTACTGGAACGCCCTTGGTGCAACGCATACTAGAACGTGGCGAGATCGAATCGCTCGACCATACTTCCATTCCCCGCTTGCGTTTGCCGCAGTCGGGCACTGTGTTCGAGCAACGCGCAGCGCGTCTGCATAGTCTGGCCGCGGGCAAGGTGACGGGTATCCCGGTCAATCCGGCATTGAGCGGCTACGTGTCCCTGATGGGCGTTGTAGTCGCGGCGCAGGCCGACATCATGCGTACCCTTGGCGCCGCCGAGTTGCCCATGCCAGATCCGGTGTCGCTGTCCCTGGCGCAACAGCATGGCATGCCGCCACTAGCCGCGTCCGGTGCGCGGCCACCGGTCTGGCGCGACATTTTGGCCGGACTGCTCGACCGCCTTGACGCCGCTGCCGCTTCGCGCCCCGAGCTTGCGGTTGTCTTGACGGGCTTGCGCGCATTGGCTGTGCCCGAACTTGAGCACCTGGCCGACGCCGTGATCGCCCAGCACATGGACGAATTGAACCCGGCGCAAGCGCCGTTCATCGCCGCGGCCTTGCAGATAGTGTGGACGTATTGGGCCGGTCATTTGCAGCAGCAACAGGTGCCGACACTGGAAACCGCCACGTTGTGCCCGGTCTGCGGCTCGCATCCGGTTGCCAGCGTGATACGCATCGGCGGTCAGTCACAGGGTTACCGTTATCTGGCGTGCGGACTTTGTGCCAGCGAATGGCATATGGTGCGCGTCAAATGTTCGTGCTGCGAACAAAACGGCAAGATCGCCTATCAGGGATTGAGTATTGCCGACGCCGAACCCGCTGCAACAGCCGTGGGGGCACCTGACAACAAGGCCAACGATCCGCGCAAATTTGCGCGAGTGGAGACTTGCGACGATTGCCATGGCTATCGCAAGATCTTCAACCAGGAACACGACTACGATGTCGAGCCATTGGCCGACGACCTGGGGAGTCTGACCCTCGATGTGCTGGTCAGCGAGGCAGGTTACTCGCGCGAAAGCATCAATCCCTTGCTGTGGTTTGGAGACCTCGCGTGAATGCCGTACCGCCTGCCGTGTCGCCGGAAAAACGACGCCGGGCGGTGCATTTGCCCTCGGTCGACAAGGTTTTGATCGACCCATCGTGCCGGGCGCTGATAAAACTACACGGTCGCACGCGCATCCTGCGCGCGGTGCAGAGCGTGCTTTGGGATGTCCGTGCCGCCATGCTGGGCCAGGCCGGCGCGGCCGAGAATGGTGCTGCAGCGTCGTCGGTCCGCGAAGCGCCCGATATTGCCGCGATCACCGTCATGGTCAGCGAGAGATTGGCAAAGGAAGACGTCTCGCGGCTCAGACGGGTGTTCAACCTGACCGGCACCGTGTTGCACACCAATCTAGGGCGCGCGCTGTTGCCCGATGTGGCCGTGCAGTCGGTGCTGGAGGCGCTGACGTCACCGGTAAACCTCGAATTCGACCTGCATAGCGGCGAGCGCGGCGACCGCGACGACCTGGTTGAACACTTGCTATGCGAACTCACCGGCGCGGAAGCCGCGACCGTGGCCAACAACAATGCCGCTGCGGTATTGCTGCTGCTCAATACCCTCGCGCTCGGACGCGAAGTGATCGTGTCGCGCGGCGAACTGGTGGAAATCGGCGGTTCGTTCCGCATCCCAGATATCATGCAGCGGGCCGGCGCTACCTTGCGCGAAACCGGCGCGACCAACAGGACCCATCTGTCCGATTATGCCAATGCCATCAATGCGCACACCGCGTTGATGATGAAAGTGCACTGCAGTAACTACGTCATCAGCGGATTTACCAAAAGCGTGGGGCTGGAAGAGATAGTCGAACTGGGACGGCAGCGCAATATTCCCACCGCCGTGGACTTGGGCAGCGGCACGCTGGTCGATCTGGCGCAGTACGGCCTGGCGCGCGAGCCGACCGTGCGCGAGGCTATTGCTGCAGGCGCCGATCTCGTCACCTTCAGCGGCGACAAGTTGCTTGGCGGGCCGCAGGCGGGCATCATAGTCGGGCGCGCCGACCTGATCACCCAAATCAAGCGCAATCCGTTGAAGCGTGCGCTCAGGGTCGGCAAATTGACCCTGGCCGCATTGGAACCCGTGCTGGCGCTGTACCGTGCGCCGGAGTTGTTGCCCGAACGCCTGACCACGTTGAGGCTATTGACCCGGCCAAGGGCCGCGATGCAGCAGCAAGCCGAGGCGCTCGCGCCGGTCTTGCAGCAGGCGCTGGGGACGGCCTATGTGGTCAGTGCGGAAGCCATGTTGAGCCAGGTTGGAAGTGGCGCCCTGCCGGTGGATCAGTTACCCAGTTTTGGCTTGGCAATACGGTCCAAATCTGAACACCAACGCGGCAATGCGCTGGGCAAGCTGGAACAGGCATTACGGGAATTGCCGCGCCCGGTGATTGGCAGAATCGCGCGCGATGCGCTGTGCCTCGACTTGCGCTGTCTGGACGGCGACGAAGCCCAACGCGAATTTGCCCTGCAACTGACGTTGCTCAGGCCATGATCGTCGGTACCGCCGGCCATATCGACCACGGCAAGACGACGCTCACGCGTGCCTTGACCGGCGTCGACACCGATCGCCTCAAGGAAGAAAAGGTGCGCGGCATTTCAATCGAACTCGGCTATGCCTATACGCCTTTGCCCAACGGCGACGTTCTGGGGTTGATCGACGTCCCCGGGCACGAAAAATTGATCCACACCATGGCTGCGGGGGCGAGCGGCATCGACTATGCCTTGCTGGTAATCGCTGCGGACGATGGCATCATGCCCCAAACGCGCGAGCATCTGACGATCCTGGAGCTGCTTGGTGTGCGTCAGGGCGTCGTCGCACTGACCAAGATTGATCGCGTGGACGCCGACAGGCTTGCAGTGGTCGAAACCGAGATCGACGCGCTGCTTTCTCCGACCGCGCTGGCCGGCGCCAGGATTTTTGCCACACAGGCGCATGTCGAGGGCGATCCTGGCGTCGCGCTACTAAGGCAACATCTGACGGAGGCTGCACAAGCATGGCGACGGCCGCACGACGTGTGCCTGTTCCGGCTGGCGATAGACCGGGTCTTCACCTTGAGCGGCCATGGCCTGTTTGTCGCCGGCACGGCGATGGCGGGCGCCGTTACGATCGGCGACACGCTATGCCTGGCGCCATCCGGCGAGGCGGTGCGCGTGCGCAGCATCCATGCGCAAAATCGTCCGGTCGAGACCGGTCACGCCGGCCAGCGTTTGTCGATGAATATTATCGGTACCGACAAGGAGCGCGTTTCCCGTGGCAACTGGGCCCTCGCGCCAGGGATGGCCGAATGCTCTGAACGCCTCGATGTCGAATTCCATTTGCTCGAGAATGCTGGGCTTACGTTGAAACCCTGGTCGCAGGTTCACGTGCATCTGGGGGCGGCGCATCGCGTCGCGCGCGTGCTGATGCTCGAAGGCGATACGATAGAACCGGGTATGCGCACCCGTGCGCAACTGGTGTTCGACGCTCCCGTGCATGCCGTGCCCGGCGACCGCTTCGTGGTCCGCAATGCGCAGGCATCGCGGACCATTGCCGGCGGCCGCGTTCTCGATCCTTTCGGCCCCATTCGAAAGCGGCGCAGCGCCGGACGCAAGGCATGGCTCGACGTACTCGGACGTTTTTTGGATGCTGCCGACCCCGACATGCTGGTGAATCACAGCCCGTTGGGTGTGCGGCGTTCCTTGCTGGTCAAGCTGACTAACCTTTCTGCCGGACACCTCGATTTGGACGCCGACACGGTGCAGGTCCTGGTGCGCGGCGACGACGCCATCTTGATCAAACAAACCGCGCTCGATGCCCTGGGTCAGCGCGTCATCGAGAGCCTGCGCAAGTTTCACGACAGCGCCCCTGATGAAATCGGGCCGCAGAATGCGCGCTTGCGGCGCATAGTCGAACCTGATCTGGATGAAACCCTGTGGCGCATGTTGATTCAAACTTTGTGTAACTCGGCGCAACTGGTGCAGCAGGGGCCGTGGCTGCGCTTGCCCGAGCATTCTGTAGAATTGCGACCGCGGGAACAAGCACTCGCCGACACCCTGCTTGCGTCGCTGCAGGCAGCGGTCTTTGATCCGCCCTGGGTACGGGATCTGGCGCGTGAGCACCGGGCCGCGGAAGACGACGTGCGCGAGTTGTTGCGCAAGCTGGCAATGCGCGGTCAGGTGCATCAGATTGTGCGTGACTTGTTTTGTCATCCGCAGCGCATTGCGGACCTGTCTCAACTGATTGCATCGATTGCGAACGAGCAGCGCCAGAGCAATGGTAAGTGCGTCCGATATGTCGATGCCGCGGGCTTCCGCGACGCCACGGGACTGGGTCGCAAGCGCGCGATCCAGTTCCTGGAGTTCTTCGACCGCGTCGGTTACACTCGCCGACTGCGCGATGTTCACATCGTGCGTGCAGGCGATCTATGGCAAGCCAATGACCTGCGCTGATGCGCGTGCAGGTAAAATCACGGACAACGGAAGGCACACGCATCCGGTGGTGCGGGCGGGCTTCAAACCCGTCAGGGGACGTCTATCGTTCCTTCGTAAGTTCGACTCTTACTGTCTTCCGCCAAATGCATTCTTGCAGGTCGTCAATCGCAATCCGGCTGGGTAGAAAGTCGTTTTCAATTGCTCTGTAATGGGAAGAGCAGGAAAAATTTTGTGATATTGCCCGCATCCATATCCTTGATGCTTTCCGCCCAGGCTCTTCCGCCGTGCAATTCCATGATGGTGCGCACGATGGCTAGTCCCAGGCCGGTGGAGTCGGCCGAATTGCTGCGTGCGCCGTCGCCACGATAGAAACGTTCGAAAAGCCTATCCATACATTCGGCGGGGATGCCGCCCCCCGGATTGGACACGCAGAGACGCACGCCATCCTTCGCGACCTCCGACGATATCCATATGTCGCAATTTCGCGGCGTATAGCGCAAGGCATTCGACACGAGGTTGCTGACCGCGCGCTGAAACAGTATCTTGTCCGCGAAAATCTGGCCCTCTACCCGTATCACGAAGCGCAGTCCCGCTTCTTCGGCAAGATTTTCGAAATAGGCGGCGATTTGCTCCATCTGGTGAGCAAGGCCCAATCGTTCCAGGCGAAGCGCTACCTGCGCATTGTCGGCGCGAGCGAGAAACAGCATGTTTTCAATCATGCGGGTCAGGCGCTGATATTCCTCCATATTGGAAACCAGCAATGCCTGATACTCTTCGGCATCGCGCACACGCGACAACGTCACCTCCGTCTGTCCGCGCAGATTGGCGATCGGCGTACGCAAATCATGAGCCAGGTCGGCAGTGACTTCGGAGAGCCGATTGAAGCCATCGTCCAGCCTGGTCAACATATCGTTCAAGGACAACGACAAATCGCGAAGTTCCCGCGGCGCGCTTTCCGCGTCCAGCCGGAGGTCGAGCCGACTTGTCGTGACATCTGAAACCTGGGTCGCCATGCGTCGAAGCGGCGCCAATGCGTGTCGCGCAAGCAGGTATCCCAGCATCGTCGCCACGAGGGCGCCGACTATCCCGGTA
>FSYV01000453.1_pt1 | contig 9588 bp, 5 predicted proteins | sample 1638641 | NCBI WGS metagenome assembly FSYV01 (sample SAMEA3914813, study PRJEB12502) | metagenome | biome: forest; material: soil | place: Canada | collected 2011-07-07 | depth 0.3 m
GAACATCGACACATGCGCCAGCGATCCGCTCAGGCTATTCCTCGGCACGCTAGGCAACTGCGTGCCAGACGGGGCTTCCAGCAAATGTGTGCCCGGCGTGTAGAGATCCTCGGTCAGCTTGGCATCGGTGTAGGTGTAGTTCACCGTATAGCGCCAGTTTTGCAGGAACTTGCCGCTCAACTCCACTTCCAGTCCGCGGCTATCTGCGGTTCCGCCATTTTGCGCGGCGAACCAGCCCCAGATCGGCGTTTGCGTGTCGAGCTGGATATCGTGCCAGCGGATATCGTACAGCGAGAAATTGTAGCGCAGGTCACCATTCGCACCCTTGATGCCGATCTCGGTGTTGACGTCAGTATCGGGCTTGTAGGATTGCCAGGCGAGCGCATCGGTCTCGGCGAACGCGCCGCTGACCGGCACGGCGTTGGTGCCGCCGCGGCGATAGCCCTGCGAAACCGTCGCATACAACATCTGCTTCGGGGCGATGTCCCATGACACATTACCCATGAACAGGTTGCGTGAATCGGGCTGATTCACGACCAGGGGCGTGACGACGTTGTAAGGCGGATTGAGTCCCGGCGCCATCAGGGTGAGATTGTTGAAATCATCGCGGAACGAGCGCACGCCGCCCGTGACACGCACCGCCGGCGTGACGTTCCAGGTCAGGTTGCCGTATATTGCGCGGTCGCGGAAATTCTGCGTGCGCTGATATTGAAAATCGTTGTTGCTGCTGAGCGCGTTGTAGTAGTCGGCAGCAGCCGGGAAGGCTGCTGCCGCCCATTGCGTGAAGCCGTTGATGTGATCGTAGTCCGTCGCATCAAGATTTTGATTCTCGTAGTATGCACCGAGGACGTAATCGAAGGTGTGTCCCGTCTTCGAAACAAGCCGGACTTCTTCGACAAAGGCGCTGTCGCCGGAGGTGCGATAGGCCACCGGATTCGGACGTGGATAGTTGTAGTAGTCGGCAGCAAGGAAACCGTGGTCTGCATAGAGCCCGGCATTGTCGCCAATACTCCAGCCCTCCTGGTGATAATGCGAAGTGTTGCTCGACAGCGTGGCGAAGCCTAGATCGTAGTCCGCTTCCAGCGCCGTCAGATAGGCATCGCGGCCTGCCGGCTCCAGCGTGGTGCCGCCGAATTGATAAGCCCCGTAGGGCACGCCGTTGCCATTCACGCCGATGGTCGGATCGCCGCCGCTGCCGACGTTGTTCGATTGCCGCTGGTAGCTCAGTTCGAGCTTCAGATCGTTGGTCGGCTTGGCCAGCACCGACAGCCGGTCGTAGACGATCTTGGACCAGTTGGCGTCGGGCACCGAGCGGGTGAGGGCTACCGCGCTGAGCACGCCGTTCGGCGCAACCGGATTGCCCTTCGCGTCGAGCACGTACACGTTCGCATAGTCGATGAAGCCGGCGTCGTACTCCTTGCCGGCGGACAGGCGCAATGCAACATTGGAACCGAGCGGGACATTCAGCACGATATCCTCGGAATTATTTTCCCCGCCCGAATTATAGGTCTTGCTGACGCTGGCTTCGACCTTGCCGGAAAATCCGCTAGGATCCGGTTCGTTCATCAGGTAACGCACGGTGCCGCCCAGCGACCCGGCGCCGTACAGGGTGCCTTGCGGTCCGCGCAGGATTTCAACCCGTTCGATATCCTTGAGGATGAAGTCGGCGAAGATCGGCGTGTTGTTGACATAGGTCGAGACCGTCGGCGTGGTCGACAGCTGGAAGTCGCCCTCGGCAGCCGCGGTGACGTTGAGGCCGCGGATGATGACGTCGCTTACCACACCCGAGGTGCGCGCATCGCGCGACACCACCGACGCCCCGGCCACTTCACGCAGCATGTCGACCGAGGAAGTGATGTTGTTGTCTTCCAGATCGGTACCGCGCACGGCGGATATGTTGTATGGAATCTTCAGTACATTTTCCTTGCGGCCCTGTGCGGTGACGACGACCGTAGTCACACCGTCCCGGTCGGTGGCACCGTCCTTGTCGGCGGCTGGCGCACTTTGCGCAAGGAGGCTCCCCGCATGGCCGCCGGCGAAGGCAACCGCAATGGCCGTAGCCAGCGTTTTTCTCCTCAACAAAACAATCGACTTCATATGAATCTCTCCTCGTTGGCAACTTATTTGCGGGCATCTCTATAGATCTACTGCGCGGCCCGGCCCGGCCCGGCCATCTCGGGCCCGTGATGCTCACCGTGCAGTCGCACGGCTGCGCTTCTCTGCCCGGCCTTGACCCGCTCGCTACGATTTCCAGAGATGCCCTTGTCTGCATTGTTTCTCGTTGCCCGCTATCTTCAGGGTCGTAAGCAATGGCGTTGATGAACTATCGCGGATGGGTCTGCATGCGTCAATTCCCTTGATGGGGTACTCCTTTTGTGGGATTGTCATTTCACTAAGCGCGATAGTTGACTCGAAGGGCCGCTTTTAGTGCGCGATTTCCAATGCGCGCACCAACAAGGCGCAGCACCGAATTCACGGCTCGTCCAAGACGAACGCGGGCGCCACAACAGTCCGCACCTTGCTTGACATTCGCTGCTGCCTTCCGTAGGATCAAAACGCCCCAGCCACCTTGAAGAGAACAGGCATCCGACATGCATCTCGCGTTAGACGACCAGGCGTACCATCGCCAGATCGCCCTCTTGATCGGAGCCCTGGACCGGCCGAATTTCTGGGTTCTTCTGGTGCGCACGTTGCGCAACTTGATCGAATTCGATAACTGGGTCGTGTTGCGTTTTTCCAACCAGGACAAGCCGGTCGTCTATATCGAAAATCCGACGCCGGATGGCGCGCCGGATCTGTTGTTTCAGAACTACATCAACGGCCTGTATCTGTTGGATCCGTTCTTTGTCGCCTGCCGCGATCGCTCGCAATCTGGCTTGTTCTCGCTCGACGAAGTGGCGCCGGAAAATTTTGCGGAAACCGACTACTACCGGCTTTATTTCCACGTCAATATCGTGACCGACGAGGTGCAATTCAACTGCTCGATCGACAGTAACACGACCCTGTGCTTTTCCATGGGCCGTGGTACCAAGTACCAGCCGTCGGAAATTGCCTTCCTCTCGATCATCGCGCCGTGGGTGATTGCCTTGATGCAGCAACGCTACCGTCACGAGGAACACAACGCGCCGGCGAAGGAAACGGCCGAAGCCGAACCCGTGCCGCCGGCCAGCCCCATCAGCCTGGCCAGCCGCACCAAGCTGACCGAGCGGGAGATTGAAATCGGCCAGTTGATGCTGAGCGGCTTCTCCGGCAAGAACATTGCCGAGAAGCTCAAGATTTCGATTGAAACCGTGCGCGCGCACAAGAAGCACATCTACACCAAGCTCAACATCAATTCGCAATCCGAGCTGTTTGCGATCTTTTATCAGGCGCACGTGAATTCGTAGGGCCGACCTGCGGCTTCCTATTCGCGCGTCGGCTTTTGCAACGGTCCCAGGCTTTTCAGGTAGTCGTCGATCTCTTTCGATTTCTGCGCTGCGGCAAAATCGATCTTGCTGTCGCGGAAGCTCTTGAGCGGCTGGCCGAGCGACATCAATCCCTTGTCGCGCTCGCGGCGCACCCGTTTAAGATCGATTTCAATCGGCATGACTTCGCGCCCGATGTCGGCCTGGTGGATCACGTCGCCGGCCGGTCCGACGACGATGGAGCGCCCGACGCCGCATTCGCCGACGCCGTTGACGTCGAAGAAATAGCATTGATTGATCGCGGCGTTGGCGCGCGCGATGGATAGTTCGATTTCGCGATCGATGGTGTCGGTCATCGTTGGATGCAGGATGACCTCCGCGCCCATGATCGCCATCGTGCGCGTGGTTTCAGTGAACCATTTGTCATAGCAGATGGACACGCCGAACCGGCCTACTTGCGGCACATCGAAGACGCAGAATTCGCTCCCGGCCTCGACCCCGGTTTCATAGGGCAGAAAGGGAAACATCTTGCGGTAGCGCGCGATGATTTCACCTTGCGGATTGATCACCGGCGCCGAGTTGTAAATCCGCTCGTTTTCCTTGATGTAGATCGAACCGGGAACCAGCCAGATGTTGTGCCGTTGCGCCAGTTCGCAAAATGCCTGCTCCGCAACGCCGTTTAGCTCTTGCGCCGCCGCCTTGGCCGGGCCATAGGCACACAGTTCGCTGAACATCACCATGTTGGTGGCAGGGAAGCGCAGCATCAGCGCGTCGAGATGCTGCGCCATCGCGCCGAGATTGTCCGCTTTTGCGGAAACCGGCATTTGTATTGCCGTAATCGTGAAAAAAGTCATGCTGGGTCCTGTCCTTTACAGATTCACTGGTGAAAACTTGCGGCCGTACCGGCATTGGCAGCAGAGCAAAGAGGCCGGATCTTGTTGAGTTCGGCCAATGCGCTCTTGAAGCCGTATTCGTGGTTGTCGCTGACAAAGTAATACACCATGTCGTTGGGCAAGAGCACCAGGCCGATACCGCCGAATCCGGCCATGTAGGGTATCCACGTGTCATGCTCGCACAGCGCCGGCCCATGCCCGGTACTGGCGCCATTCCATGCCCAGAAACCGTGCAGGTAACGGTTCGCTCCATCGCCCACGTTCAACCCGTGGCGCGGCGTCTGTTGCAGGGCCACGCGCAGCAGTCTGTCGTCGAGCATGGCATGGCCCTTGATGGATCCATGCCGGCGGTTCAGGAACTCCCCGATCTTGACCAGGTCGTCCCGATGCAAGGTCAGACCGTAGCCGGTGAATGGCTGGGCCTCGCTATCGAAAGTGCGCACGGTTGTATAGGTCGTCGGGCTCAGATCCAGGGGTTTGAATATGTCCTCGACCAGCATGTCGCGATAAAAATCCGCTGTCCTGCCCATCCTGGCCTTGAGTACCGCGTTCATGGCAACACCGAGAAGATAAGTATCCGGCGTATGGTAAACCCAGGCTGTGCCGGGCGGCGCCTTGCGTTCATAGGAACAGGCGAAAGCCGTCTTGTCGACATTCGTATCGCGCAGGAAGAATTGCTTTTCCATCGCCTCCGAGTCTTCATCGACTTCATTGCCGGGCGAGGTGTAATTGCCGGTTGCCATGTCGAGCGCATTGAGCAGGCTCACATCGGCCCATTGCTTGCCGGTACAGCCTCGTACCAGATTGCCGATGACAAGACTTCTTGTACCGGGATATTTCTTTTCCAGGCGCATCAGCCCGAAAGCCCCGGCTATCGACTTGGCCAAAGAGTAGGAAGGCAAATCGAGAACATCGCAAAAGGGATAGGTGCCAAAGCGCGTCTGGCATCCGCCGACGTAATTGATGCCATCCACGGCGACGCCAAAAAGCGTCGTGCGGGCGGGAGTTTGTTCCGCCGCGATGTTCTCGACGACGATGCCGGCCGAAGGGTGGTCAAGCGCAAGTTGCGCCATCGGCCTGGTCGGCATCCTCGATGAAACCTCTTTTTTGTAGTTGCGGATCAGCCCGGCCGAATCGGCAATTTTCTCCGGTGTGTAGGTCGCCTGCAGCAATCCCCACATGTTGAATTGAAAATACTGGCAGGTTTCGCCGGCGATTTGAAAGTCGACCTTGGAAATCCGTCCGTCCGACATGAACAGGAAAGTCAGCGCGCCTTGATGCGTGCAGTTGGCGCCCTTCTCTTGTAGCGAAAAAGGAATCGAGGCGCGAGAATAGCCCTGGTCGCCCTGTTCCTGCCAGACCCGGCCCGGCTCGAGGATATATTCGTAGTCGGGATGGGTAGTGATCTGCAAGCCTCTGCGCACCGGGAAAATATGCGTGCCGACCTGTATGAATTGGAAGGAAAATTGCGGCAGATGCGTGGGGTCTTTATAGGAACCCTGCAACTGCGTGTTGATCTCCGAAAACGCGCCGTGCCCTTCCACATCCTTGAGCGCCAAGGTTCCGGAGAATTGCTGTCCGGGATTGGCCGCATCGACCGGGATGGCGAACGCATCGAAATCGACCAACGCCGCGCCGTCGCCTCTGAGGAAGTCGAAACCCAAGGCAGCACGATTCACGTTGCCGCTACCGTTTAACGCACCATATATGGGCGCGGCAAGGCAAGCGTGGCAGAGCGTGCCCGCCGCCAGTAGCATCAGTGTAATCCTGCAGACTGCGTTTCTCATTATCGATTCCATGGCCCGCATTCACGGCAAGGCGGCTTGTGTCTCTCATCCGGCATCCAGGAATATAGCGCCGGTGCCATAAACGAGACAATGCCATAAAAGGATTACCCCGATGGGGTAATTGACGCACCTTGCTGCAACGCCCATCGTTTACCCTGCCTGATCAAATTCTGAAGCCGGTCGCAAATTGCCCGGGCCGGCTTCGGTGTGCGGCTGGAAAACCGGCAATTTGCGGGTAAAAACACGAATGGAACATGACCAAGCCGGAAGGCGATCGACCGCAGAGGCGGAACGTCGCCACACCGCACCATCGTGGATGCATGAGGCGTCACGCTACGACGACTCTGTTTAGCCACGCTAACGTTCGGCATCAACGCTTCACCGATCGATCTGTTGAAATTTCGACCGCCATCGCCGCATTGGCGTAACGGGATTACCGACTCAATACATAATAAACGAGGTGTAAGACATGATATTTCCATCAAGCGCATCAAAGCTCCGGACGGGTATCGACTGCCCGCGAACGGAATCGACACTCCCCGTATGGACCCAGGCAGCGCGACGCAGACTTGTCGCCGTATTAGGCACGGTACTCGCTGCAACATTCGCACTGGGCTGCAGCGCCGCACATGCCGCCAACACGGTGCCCGGCGATCCGCTGACCGGGACCGGCGTGGTCAGCCGCACCGTCAACACGTATGCCAGCCTGATGGCCAGCACCCAGCCGACTGCGCTGTCCAATGAAAGCAATTTCGGCCTTCCCGCCACGGCCGCGGCGCCGACCGATACGTTCGAGGGCACGCTCACCCTGACTCCGGTTGCCGCTGGCTATTTCAGCGTCTACTACGATCTGTTCGGGCAATCCAAGGGCGGCATTACCGCCTTCAACCGGCTGCCCGCGTTCAGCTACCAGTTCGTGCAGAACGGCAGCTACCTGATACCGGTCACGCAGGGCTTTGCCGTGACCGGCGACACCAGCTGGAACCTGATCATCGGCACGGGCAGGGCATGGAGCGAGACGACCGACGACGGCTATACGCGGGCGGCATTCCCCCTGGCGCTGGCGCAGCGTAACCAGAATTGCGTGCACAACGGCACGTTGACCTTCCTGTTCAACAAGAATGCGACGCCGAAGATTTCGCACGTGGCCTATCAATTTACCGGCGAGGGATGCCCGACCTTCATGTTTGACATGGCGGGCCAGGTGGCGGCAACCTATACGCCGGCCACGGTTGCCAACGATACCGCGATCGAAAACGCCACCGCGGCCGAAGTAACCAATCGCATGCCGGTGAAACCGTTCACGGCGCTCGCCACCGACTACCCGAGCTCGGGCATCAATACCTCGGCCTTCCTCGCGCAATACACCTATCCGGGCAGCGTAACTACCTATGGCGTGGTGATCAACGGGACCAACTACAGCAGCGGATGCGCGACCCGGCACACGGCGGCGGGCCTGGGCAATTACCCTTTCTGCAGCGAAATGCGCATGCCTTCCTACTCGACCGCAAAATCGGCATTTTCCAGTCTCGCCATGATGCGGCTCGGGCAGCTGTACGGCACCGGCGTCTATGGCAGCCTGATCAAGAACTACGTGCCGCAATACACCGACGGCGGCAGCTGGACCAGCACCACGTTCGGCAACGCCAGCGACATGGCGACCGGAAACTACATCAGCTCGGCCTACGAATCGGACGAGAACGGCACTTACACGACGGCCTTTCTCAATGACGAAACCTACACCTCGAAGATTGCCGCGGCATTCACGCCATTCCCGCACAAGACCACACCCGGCACGACGTGGGTCTACCAGAGCGTCGCCGCCTTCATCCAGACCCAGGCCATGAACGCCTATCTCAAGGCACAGCAAGGCACCGGCGCCGATCTGTTCAACATGATGGTGACGGACGTGTACACGCCGCTTAAGCTCAGCGGCGGATTCATGAGTACGGTGCGCACCGACAATAGTGCGAGCGGCCAACCGAGCGGTTACTACGGCTTGTTCTACAACGTCGATGACATCGCCAAGATCGGCCAGTTCGTCGATGCCGGCACAGGTATCGTCAACGGCACGCAGGTAGTCGAACCCACGCGCCTGCAGGAAGCCTTGTTCCGCACCAGCAGCACCGGCCTGGCAGTGCCGGATACGGGCAACCCGACATACAAGAACACCTGGGTATATAACCACAATTTCTGGGGCAAGAAAGTCACCAGCGCCGAATTCCCGACGATCTCGTGCACGTTCACGATACCGTTCATGAGCGGCTATGGCGGCAATACCATCATGCCGCTGCCGAACGGCGCGACGTATTACGTGATCAGCGACGCGTATGAGTTCCCGATTGACGTCCCCATCACGCAGATCAATAAATTGTCGCCTTATTGCACTTGAGAGGCATGGGATAAAGCGATGGCAACTGAAGCGGGCACTCCCGGTATCCGGGAGTGCTCCTGACTAAAGCCCATCGATCTGAAAAATTCATCTGTAGGCAATTGCCAGGTTGCCTCGGGAGGAATCCACATGGCGTTGATTGACCGGATAAACGGGCAAAGAATTTTGCCGACAATCGCCACTTTCCTGCTCCTTGCCGGGACCTGCGCTTCGCTCATTTTTTGGTGCTCGCGCGGCATCAATGGCAACGCGGAGACTCGATTCGAACGCGCGCCGCCATCCGTATTGCCGCCTCATGCCTCGGTTGCCAAATCGCTCTTTGGATGGCAAAACAAGACCTTCATCGATGGAGGTCATTTTCAGTTGCGAGGCTTGCTCGCGGCAAAGCGGCCGGAACAAAGTGCCGCCATCTTGCAGTCAGGCGACGAGCCTGTACGACTTTTCCGCTCGGGGTCAGTCATCGGTCCCGACGCGTTGCTTGTCGAAATCCACTCGCAATACGTGGTAATTTTGGAAAACGGCACGACAAGGCGTATCGAACTGCCTCTGATCAGCGGCACCTCTCAAGCGTCGGAGGAAATGATGAAGATCCGCTTGAAGGACGTTGACACTCCTGAAGCTCGCAATGACATGCCCACCTTTGGCACCAGGGAAAGCGAGAGTGCGAAAACCTACCCCCTGCAGACACAAAATCCGTTCCTCGGCCGCGTCAGGCATTCCGCCGCCGCGGGCTGAATCGCCGGTTCGAACGATAGACGCGCAATAAAAGTCGAACAACGGCAAAAATCCAATCTCACGCGGACTTATTGTTACGGCACCACAACGGGGCTTCAGTGACTATTCGATTTTTGGCAACGAAGATTCAATTTTCGCACTGATGAAACACCGTTGGAAGCCGTGATGTTGCGGCCAGCATGATTGCCGAAACCGGTGGCGATTTTGAACGAGGTAAAGGACATGCTGCAATGACTTTTCGCAAAAGGACATGAAATGCCATTCAATTGCGAAACACACCACGGAAAAGTATTGGCGACAGCAACGGACCGCTGCAGGTACAAAGATCGCTGTCGAATGGGACGCCAATGGTGGGAACGGTAACGTCAAGAACATCA
>FSYV01000163.1_pt1 | contig 9561 bp, 6 predicted proteins | sample 1638641 | NCBI WGS metagenome assembly FSYV01 (sample SAMEA3914813, study PRJEB12502) | metagenome | biome: forest; material: soil | place: Canada | collected 2011-07-07 | depth 0.3 m
GGTGCCGAAATCGGATAAAAAATGAAACATGTTTGAGCCGAAGGCGAGTTTGTTTCATTTCCCGATTTCGGCACCTCGTCAGCGGGCACCCCGAAGGGGCAGCATCACGCGCTCGCCTTTCTTGGGTTACCTTCTTTGGCGGCCGGCGAGGCGCGAAGCAAAGAAAGTGACTGGCAGCCGGGCCACTCCCGGCTAGCATCCACGGAGCGCGTAGGGATCACCGCCAAACAACTGCAAATAGAGTAAAAATTACGTTATCCCGCAAGATTACGAACACAATACGCCGCAATCGCCTCCAACACCAAAGCATCCTCCCCCACCGCCCCCGCAACCCGCAATTCCAGCGCCGGATGCTCACCTCGCAAGCGCTCCACCAGCAAGGGCAAATCCCGCAACACATGCCCCCCCTGCCCGAAGAACACCGGCACAACAGTAGCCGAGCTGCAGCCATCGGCAACCAGCCGTGTTACCAACTCCGGCAACTGCGGCGTCATCAACTCCAGGAATGCCAACTCAACCACAAGCTCCGGCTGCTGCGAACGCAACAACGTTTGCAAACGCAGAAATGGCTCCGCCCAGCGCGGGTCGCGCGCGCCATGGGCGAACAGGATCAATGCGCGGCGCATGCTAGTGTCGCTCCACCCAGCGCAACATGAACATCGCCGCCATGAAATACAGCAAGCTCGGCAGGATCGCAATGATGAACGGCGGCCAGGTGTTGAGCAACCCCATGTAGGAGAACAGGCGGTTGACCAGCACGAAGCTCACGCCGATCATGATGCCGACGAAGGTTTTCAGGCTTGTGCCGCCGGCGCGCGTGTGCAGGTAGGCGAACGGCAGCGCCAGCGCCATCATGATCAGGTTGGCGAACGGGTTGACTACCTTTTTCCAGAACGCGATGTCGTAGAGCGCCGTGCTCTGGTTGTTTTCGGCCAGATGCGCCGAATAATCCCTCAGCCGGTAGGCCGTCATGTTGTCCGGGTCGGTGGTCGACACCTGAAGGATCTGCGGCGTGATTTCGGATTCCAGTTCCTTGGTGTCGAGATGGGTGCTCGATACGGTGGCTTTGAGGTCCTTCTGCGAAACTGTGGCGTCAAGGGCGGCGTTGGCGAAACTCGTTTCGGTAACATTCTGCAAGCGCCAGATGTTGTGGCCACGATACTCGGCGCGCTCTGCGAGGGTGAGCGAGGTCAGGTGAAAGTCGCGGTCGAATTCATAGACCTTGATGCCGTTCAGGCGCCCGTTCTTGACGTCGCGCACGTTCAGGATGCGCGACCCGATCGTCTGACCGTCCGGACCCCGGATCAGGTCCTTGGTCCATTGCCCTGAGCGGAATTCCTGCGAGCTGCCTGCACCCAGTTTTTCGGCGCGCAAGTGCTGCGCCAGTTCGGCGGTATTGGGTGAAATGATTTCGCCGAACAGGAAGGTGACGACCACATAGCCGATGCCGATCTTGAACAGCGACCAGCCTATCATCGCAGTCGACATGCTCGATGCGCGCATGATGGTGAACTCGGAGCGCGCGGCGAATTGCACCAGTGTCAGGATCGTGCCGATCAGCACGGCGATGGGCAGGAATTCGTAGACGTAGCCGGCCATGTCGAGGCCGACGTAGAGGAAGGCATGTTGCAGGCGATACTCGCCCTGCCCGACTGATTTCAATTCGACCATCAGGTCGAAAAAGCTCTGCAGCGCAACGCAAAACAGCAACACGTAGAGGACCGAGCGGAATATTTCTCCGCCGATGTAGCGATGCAGGATTTTCATCGCGCGCCTCGCTTGGCGAGACACATCCGCTTGAAGGACGACCACACTGCCAGCGGGTGGAATCGGCTGTTCACCTTGAGGCGCCAGGAAAACAGGAACAAGACGATCAGGAGCACCGCCAGGTGCACCGGCCACCAGGTCGCCATGAAGGGGTAGCGCCCTTGCGTGACCATCGCCTGCATGACGTTGACCATGTTCAGGTAAGTCACCACGAGGAGAAAGGCGATCCCGAGGTTGGCCGAGCGTCCCGCGCGCGGATTGACGAAAGACAGCGGGATCGCCAGCAACAGCAGGGTGAAGCACATCAACGGCAGTGCAATGCGCCACAGCAGCTCGCCCTGATTGATCGGGGTCGGGTTGATCACCAGCAGTTCGGTCGGCAGCGATTCGGCCGCCTGGTCGTCAATCAGCAGCGGCGCCTGATGCGCCAGGAACTGGTGATAGTGGTCGAACTGCATCATTTCGAAATCGGACTGGGTCGGCACGCCGGTATAGCGCCGGCCGTTGGACAACACCAGATATTTGTCGCCCTTGGCGTCGGTCTCTTGCGTGCCTTCCTTGGAGACGGTCACGCTGGTCTTGCCGCCTTGCTCGGTGTCGACAAACACATTCTTGACCTTGCTCGGATCGGTCGGATTCGCTTCGAAGAAGTAGATGCGATTGACCGCAGCGGACTCATGGAATTTGCCCGGCTGGATGTTGGCCACGTCTTCGTTTTTCTCGAACCGCGCCTTGAATTCGGCATTTTGCCGGCTGGCCCAAGGGCTGACATAAAAGCTCAATAGCCCGGTCAGAATGACCACCGGCATGCCGAATGCAAGCACCGGGCCGATCCAGCGCGACAGGCTCAGGCCGGCTGAAAACCACACCACCATCTCGGAATCCTGATAGCTGCGCGACAGGACGCCGAGGACGGCGACAAACGCCGTCACCAGCAGCAGGATGGGCATGCGGCCCAGCACGGCGAAGCCGATCATGGCGATGACGTCGGTCGACGCGATCTTGCCGCCCGCGGCCTGGCCGAGAATCCGGATCAGGGTCATGGTGATCGTGATGCTGAACAAGATGGTGAAGACCGCGCCGGCGGTACTGACCAGTTCGCGGCGGAGCGCGCGCTGAAAGATCATTTGGAGACTATAATGTGCGGTTGGACAATGGAGGAACTGATGGACTTTAGCATAAAAACATTAGACGCAAAAAATACCATCGCCGCAATCAAGACGGGATGTATTGTCGTTGGCATCTATGACAACCACAAGTTGTCGCCTGCGGCACAAGCGTTGGACGGCAAAGGCGAAATCAGCGCCGCCGTAAAATCCGGAGATATATCAGGCAAAGCGGGATCGAAACTGCTCTTGCGCAAGCTCGATGGCGTGGCGGCGGAGCGCGTCTTGCTGGTTGGCCTGGGCAAGGAAGAAATCGCAGAGAAAGATTACAAAAGCGCAATCAAATCTACGGCCGACGTGCTGGCGGTTCGTGGCGCGGCCGATGCGGTCATTGCCCTGCCTTTCGATGCCATTGCAGATCGCGACGCGAGCTGGGCCCTGCAATCGGCCGTCTTGACGGTGCGCGACAACGCTTACCGCTTCGATACGCTCAAGAGCAAGAAGGATCCTGCCCCCGCCGGCGCCAAGAAGATCGCCTTCCTGGTAACGGCGGCGGACGCGGCCAAGGCGCGCCAGGCCGTCGCACTAGCCACGGCCCTGGCCAACGGCATGGACCTGACCAAGGACCTGGGCAACCTGCCCGGCAATTATTGCACGCCAACCTATCTCGCCAATACGGCCAAGAAGCTGGCCAAGGAATTCGGCCTGGGCGTGGAAGTGCTCGATCGCAAGCAGCTCGAAGCGCTCAAGATGGGCAGCTTCCTGTCCGTCACCAACGGCAGCGACGAGCCGCCGAAATTCATCGTCCTGAAGCACATGGGCGGCAAGGCCAAGGACGCGCCGACGGTGCTGGTCGGCAAGGGCATCACCTTCGATTCGGGCGGTATCTCGCTCAAGCCGGGCGCCGGCATGGATGAAATGAAATACGACATGTGCGGTGCAGCATCGGTGTTGGGCACCTTCCGCGCCATCGCCGAGATGAACCTGAAGCTGAACGTGATCGGCGTCATCGCCAGTTGCGAAAACATGCCCAATGGCCGCGCCACCAAGCCGGGCGATATCGTCACCTCGATGTCCGGCCAGACTATCGAAGTGTTGAATACCGATGCCGAAGGCCGCCTGATCCTGTGCGACGCGCTCACTTACGTCGAGCGCTTCAAGCCGGCTGCCGTGGTAGACATCGCCACGCTGACCGGCGCCTGCGTGACTGCGCTGGGCAACCATAATTCGGGCTTGTTCACGCGCCATGACAAGGCGCACGACGCGCTGGCCGACGCCCTGCTCGCTGCCGGCAAGAAGAGCGGCGACACAGCCTGGCGCATGCCGATTGAAGACAGCTACCAGGAACAGTTGAAGTCCAACTTTGCCGACATGGCCAACATCGGCGGCCCTGGCGGCGGCAGCATCACGGCGGCATGTTTCCTCGAGCGCTACACGAAGAAATATACCTGGGCGCATCTGGATATCGCGGGAACCGCCTGGCGCAGCGGCGCCGCAAAGGGCGCAACGGCTCGTCCAGTGCCACTGTTGACCACGTTCCTGATCGAACGCGCCGGTTAAACCAAGCGGCGTGGCGGCTGGGGCCTGAAAGGGTACGTCGAACCAGCGTCGTCGTACCTTTTCTGTTTTCCGGCCGTTCGCTCCTGACGGGCGGGAGCCGGAAACTGAGATCCGGTATTGCGGCGTTGCATTCGCGCGGTGGTCGCGCTTACAATCTGACCCTGCCCTCCTCGGAAACAGCAATCGATTGCTGACATCACCCATGAAACTTGCCACCTGGAACGTCAACTCCCTGAAAGTCCGCCTGCCTCAGGTTTTGCAATGGCTGGGCGAGAACCCTGTCGATGTGCTCTGCCTGCAAGAAACAAAAACGGTCGACGAAAAATTCCCGCTGGCCGAAATCGAGGCCGCCGGATACCAGGTGATCTATAGCGGACAAAAAACCTACAACGGCGTGGCGATCCTGTCGCGCCACGCGATGAACGACGTGGTCAAGAACAATCCGCTGTTTCCCGACGAACAGCAGCGCCTGATCAGCGCAACCATTGATGGCATGCGTATCATTTGCGCCTATATCCCGAATGGCCAGGCGGTCGATTCGGACAAATACCAATACAAACTGAGGTGGCTGGCCGGATTGCAGCAATGGCTGGCAGAAGAGCGCAAGGCGCATGCCAATCTGGCGCTGTTGGGCGACTACAATATTGCGCCGGATGATCGCGATGTGCACGACCCGGTTGCCTGGCAGGGGCAAGTATTGGTATCGGAGCCGGAACGCGAGGCGTTTCGTGCCCTGTGCATGCTCGACTTGAAGGATGCATTCCGGTTGTTCGAGCAGGCCGACAAATTATTCAGTTGGTGGGATTACCGGCAAATGGCGTTCCGCCGCAACATGGGCATGCGCATCGATCACATCCTGCTGTCGCCGCCATTGGTGGCAAGATGCACCGCATGCGTGATCGACAAGGCACCGCGCAAATGGGAGCAGCCGTCCGATCACACGCCGGTGATTGCGACGCTGAGCTGATTTCGCGGCTTTTTATGGACTGCTAAAGGTCTGCGCATACATTGGCGAGCGACTGCGTGGGCAGCGTGCCTGCAAGCATCCTCTTGGCCAAGCGCAGGCAGCTCCCAACCTGTAACAAATGTTACATGTGTATATTTATTGCAACGAATAGATTGACTTTTTTTCTCCAAAGCACGACATTGGTTATATGAAAAAGACACTGATGACGCTCTTGATCAGCTCGCTTCTTTCGTCCTGTGGCGGAGGCGGCGGTTATGGCGGGACCTGCTATCCCGCATCTGCCTGCCCGGCGACGTCGTCGACATCATCGAGTAGTTCGACTTCAACCGGCTCAACTGGCACAACCGGTACCGGCGGCACCTCGTGCACGCCAAGTTCGGACAATCCCGGCTGCCCTTAGAAGCCGGTATTAACTTCAACAGCGCATGATCACATTGCTTGCGGCGTCAGTGCGCTGCAAGCAGGTTTGTGCCTGACGCTACGCCTGGAATGCATCGCCAGGCACGCGCACCCATCCCTCCATCAGCACCCGCGCGCTGCGGCTCATGACTGCCTTGGTCACGCTCCATTCACCGTCAATCTGGTTCGCTTCGGCGCCGACGCGCAAGGTTCCGGAAGGATGACCAAATCGCACTGCCGTGCGCGCTCCGCCGCCTGCCGCCAAGTTGACCAGGGTGCCGGGTATTGCCGCCGCCGTACCGATGGCGACCGCCGCCGTTCCCATCATGGCGTGATGCAGCTTGCCCATCGACATGGCGCGCACCAGCAAGTCCACGTCACCGGCCGCTACCTGCTTGCCGCTCGACGATACGTACGAAGCCGGCTTGGCGACGAAGGCAACCTTGGGCGTATGCTGGCGCGTGACAGCCTCATCAATATGCTTGATCAAGCCCATGCGCACGGCGCCATGCGCGCGTATGGTCTCGAACATGGCGAGCGCCTTGGCGTCGCCATTGATCGCGTCTTGCAGTTCGGTGCCGGTGTAGCCGATCGCTTCGGCGTTGACGAAGATGGTCGGTATACCGGCATTGATCATGGTCGCCTTGAGCACGCCGACGCCGGGCACATCGAGATCGTCGACCAGGTTCCCGGTCGGGAACATCGCGCCACCCGCGCCCTCTTCCTCGGCAGCCGGATTCATGAATTCAAGTTGCACTTCGGCGGCGGGAAAGGTCACGCCGTCGAGCTCAAAGCCGCCGGTTTCCTGCACTGCGCCATTGGTGATGGGCACATGCGCAATAATGGTCTTGCCGATATTGGCCTGCCAGACGCGCACCGTCGCCATGCCGTTTTGCGGAATCCGCGCCGCATCGACCAACCCGCCGCTGATGGCAAACGCGCCCACGGCGGCAGACAGGTTGCCGCAGTTGCCGCTCCAGTCGACAAAGGCCTTGTCGATCGCCACTTGGCCGAACAGGTAATCGACGTCATGGCCGGGCTTGCCGCTTTTCGCCAGGATCACGGTTTTGCTGGTGGAGGACGTGGCCCCGCCCATGCCGTCGATCTGCTTGCCGTAGGGGTCGGGGCTGCCGATCACGCGCAACAGCAAAGCGTCGCGCGCCGGTCCCGGCACTTGCGCGGCTTCGGGTAGGTCCTGCAGACGGAAGAACACACCCTTGCTTGTGCCGCCACGCATGTAGGTGGCGGGGATTTTGATTTGTGGATTGTGGGGCATGATGTTTTGCTCTTTCTTAACTAAACGAGGGCGACAAAAACGCACGGTCCGACCGCCTACTTGCCGTACTCCCCTCGCCCGCGGGCGGGCGAGGGGAGAAAAGCGATTGCGCAAATCGCGGGAAATTACGCAGCCTTAACCGACTCCAAAAAGTCTTGCGCAAATCGCTGCAATACCCCGCCAGCCTCATAAATCGATACCTCCTCAGCCGTATCGAGTCGGCACGTAACCGGCACATCAATACGTTCGCCATTCTTGCGCTTGATGATCAGCGTCAAGGTCGCGCGCGGCGTGCGCTCTCCCACCACGTCAAACGTCTCGCTGCCGTCGATGCCCAGTGTCAGACGATTCACTCCCGGCTTGAATTCCAGCGGCATCACGCCCATGCCAATCAGGTTGGTGCGGTGGATGCGCTCGAAGCCCTCGGCCACGATCACTTCCACGCCGGCCAGGCGCACGCCCTTGGCGGCCCAGTCGCGCGACGAGCCTTGGCCATAATCGGCGCCGGCAATCACGATCAGCGGCTGCTTGCGTTCCATGTAGGTTTCGATCGCTTCCCACATGCGCACAACCTGGCCCTCAGGCTCCAGGCGCGCCAGCGATCCGGCCTTGACCTTGCCGTTTTCCAGCACCATTTCATTCTTCAGCGTCGGATTGGCGAACGTGGCACGCTGCGCCGTCAGATGGTCGCCGCGATGGGTCGCGTAGGAATTGAAGTCTTCCTCGGGCAAACCCATCTTGAGCAGGTATTCACCGGCCGCACTGTCGGCCAGGATCGCGTTCGACGGCGACAAGTGGTCGGTCGTGATGTTGTCGCCCAATACCGCCAGCGCGCGCAAGCCGGTGAGCGAACGCTCGCCGGCCAACGCGCCTTCCCAGTACGGCGGACGGCGAATATAGGTACTTGGCGCACGCCATGCATACAGCGGGCTGACCTTGATGCCGTCATCGACCTTGATGGCGAACATCGGATCGTAGACGGCGCGGAACTGCGCTGGCTTGACGCTGGACGCAACGATGGCGTCGATCTCTTCGTCGCTCGGCCAGATGTCGGCCAGGCGCACCGGCTTGCCTGCGGCATCCGCGCCGAGAATATCCTTTTCGATGTCGAAACGGATCGTGCCGGCAATCGCATAGGCCACCACCAGCGGCGGCGAAGCCAGGAATGCCTGCTTGGCATAGGGATGGATGCGGCCGTCGAAATTGCGGTTACCGGACAACACGGCAGTTGCATACAGATCGCGCTCCACCACTTCTTTCTGGATGACCGGATCGAGCGCGCCGGACATGCCGTTGCACGTCGTGCAGGCATAGGCCACCACGCCGAAGCCAAGGTCTTCAAGTTCCGGCATCAGCTTGGCTTCTTCCAGATACAGTGTCACGGCCTTCGATCCCGGTGCCAGCGAACTCTTGACCCACGGCTTGCGCTTCAAGCCCAGCTTGTTGGCGTTGCGCGCCACGAGGCCGGCGGCAATCATGTTGCGCGGATTGTTGGTGTTGGTGCAGCTCGTGATGGCGGCGATGATGATCGCGCCATCGGGCATCAGGCCCGGTTCGTTTTCCACCACGCCGCTGATGCCGCGCGCGGCCAGTTCCGAGGTCGGCACGCGCTTGTGCGGGTTCGAGGGACCCGCGATGTTGCGCACCACCGACGACAGGTCGAACTTCAGCACGCGCTCGTACTCGGCGTGCTTCAGCGTATCGGCCCACAGGCCGGTGTGTTTGGCATACGTCTCAACCAATGTCACCAGCGCATCGTCGCGCCCGGTCAGCTTCAGGTACTTGATGGTTTGCCCGTCGATGTAAAACATCGCGGCAGTGGAGCCGAATTCCGGCGCCATGTTGGCAATCGTCGCGCGGTCGCCCAGCGTCAGGTGCGCGGCGCCTTCGCCATAGAATTCGAGGTAGGACGACACCACCTTTTCCTTGCGCAGAAATTCGGTGAGTGCCAGCACGATGTCGGTCGCAGTAATGCCCGGTTGCGGCTTACCGGAGAGTTCCACGCCGATGATGTCCGGCAGGCGCATCCACGAAGCGCGCCCCAGCATCACACTCTCCGCTTCCAGCCCGCCCACGCCGACTGCGATCACCCCCAGTGCATCAACCATCGGCGTGTGGCTGTCGGTGCCGATCAGCGTGTCGGGATAGGCGACGCCATCCTGCACCTGCACCACCGGCGACATGCGCTCCAGGTTGATCTGGTGCAGGATACCGTTGCCGGGCGGGATCACGTCGATATTCTTGAATGCTTTCTTGGTCCAGTTGATGAAGTCGAAGCGGTCTTCGTTGCGCCGGTCTTCGATGGCGCGGTTCTTGGCGAAGGCATCGGGATCGAAACCGCCGCACTCGACTGCCAGCGAATGGTCGACTACCAGTTGCGTCGGCACGACCGGATTCACCAGTGCAGGGTCGCCGCCCTGCGCCGCGATCGCATCGCGCAATCCTGCCAGATCAACCAGTGCGGTCTGGCCCAGGATGTCGTGGCA
>FSYV01000291.1_pt1 | contig 9497 bp, 9 predicted proteins | sample 1638641 | NCBI WGS metagenome assembly FSYV01 (sample SAMEA3914813, study PRJEB12502) | metagenome | biome: forest; material: soil | place: Canada | collected 2011-07-07 | depth 0.3 m
CCTGCACGCCCTGGGCCGCATCCACGACGACGACGAAGCGCGCCGCGCCGTCGACATCGCCCACGCCAACTTCGACAACTTCAACCTCGACCTGATGTATGCCCTGCCCGGGCAGACGCTCGAAGAGGCAAGGCAAGACGTAGCCAGCGCCATCGCCCTGGCCCCGCCGCACCTGTCGCTGTACCACCTGACGCTCGAACCCAACACCTACTTCGCCAAATACCCGCCCGCCGTGCCCGACGACGACGCCAGCGCCGAAATGCAAGACATGATCGATGCCGCCACAAGCGAAGCCGGCTACGGCCACTACGAAGTCTCGGCCTACGCCAAACCCGGCCACCAGGCGCGCCACAACCTCAACTACTGGCAATTCGGCGACTACCTGGGCATCGGCGCCGGCGCCCACTCCAAGATATCCTTCCCGCACCGCGTGATCCGCCAGGCGCGCTTCAAGCAGCCCAAGGCCTATCTTGAAAACATCGCCGCCGGCAATGCCATCCAGGAAGAACGCGAAATCGCCAGGGGCGAACTCGGCTTCGAATTCATGCTCAACGCCCTGCGCCTATACGACGGCTTCGCCCCCAATCAATTCATGGAACGCACCGGCCTGACCTTAAACGCCATCGAAAAGCCCTTGGACGAGGCCGAAGCCAAAGGTCTGATCACGCGCGACCACCAATTGATCAAGCCAACCGAGCTGGGCATGCGGTTTTTGAACGACTTGCAACAGCTTTTCCTGGCCGATTGACCTCGGTGAGGCCAAAAAGCGGCTGAAAAGCGGCTGAAAAAGCGCCCCAAGCCCGGTATAATGCACAATTCCGCCGGATATGCCGATATCTGGCGCGACCCCAGGAAGCGTGGCCGAGCGGTTGAAGGCACCAGTCTTGAAAACTGGCGACGGGGTAACCCGTTCGTGAGTTCGAATCTCACCGCTTCCGCCAAAATATGATCAAAGCCCGCATCAGCGGGCTTTGTATTTTTCGCGGAAATCAATTAAGCAGATTGTAGGGCGGAAAAGCGTAGCGCCTTCCGCCGCATGTGGTAATTTTCTTCTGAGCGAGTCGGACCTGTAGCCTTCCGGCGGAAGGCGCTCCGCGTTGTTCTGCCCTACGTGCTGAACGACGAAGGAGGTGTCGCTTAACTACTTTAACGTACCACGAAAATGTAGATGACCGAGCGCGTTCTCCGATAGGATGCCCTTTCAGAACCGTCGTGGGCTGCCCGTGGTAGGATTTCCGAATTGGAGGCCATGTCGATGAACAGTAGTCCCGTACAGGCGCGAACCCAAGACGAGCGAGTGATATTTGATCTCCTTGAAGAAAGAGGAGAGGCGACAGTTCAGGCGGAACTTAAGGGGCTGAGATGGAAGGCAAACGAGCAAACAGTCCATCGTTGGCTTTTCTTAAAGCAGGAGCAGCGCGATATGGAAGCTGCTGCCCTGGCGAAACGCAATGTCGAAGCGACCGAGTCGGCTGCTGCCTCCGCGATTCGGTCAGCTGACGCTGCCGCGGAATCTGCGCGACATGCGATGCTTGCGTGGATTGTCGCGCTGGTTGGAGTGATTGTTGCTGCATGCATTGCTCTGTATCCCATACTCAAGCCCTCGGATTCTGCAGCACCGCCTACAACGCAACAAGCGGCGCGCTCTTTGGCGCCTGCGCAGAATGCGCAACCGACGTCAACGGGGAAGCTGGATGCAGGCAATTCGACGGCGAACCCTACGCTTGCGCCTTCCGCCAAAACACCGGCGAATATTTCGACAAAACAGGCATCTCACTGATGAGGCCTGAATGCGCAAAATGGATCGTTAAATAGGCTGGATTGCGCTTCGCGCACAATCCAGACAAGTAGGGCGCAATGCATTGCGCCGCATGCGAAGGTAGCCAGGGAACGTAAATCTTTCCTGTAATCTGACTCGTTATGCTGGCAAGTTCATTGCTAAGGTCTGTTAGAAGTAGGCGGGAGTCATAGCCAAGACCGCCGATGATAAGTCAACGCCATCACAAAACACATGGAAAGCGGAATATCAGGCAACGCCTCCGACGCACTCAGCAAAATCGCCCTGTTCTTCTCATACCCAAACACATCCGGAAACTGCTCGCGAAACGTCTCCACCAGCGTCGTCCGGCAATTGAAATACACCGCGCAACTGCGCTCCGCTGAGCGCGCCCAGCCAAGCCTGATCGTGCTGCCGCTCCCGCTGGCCTCGGTCAGATACGCCGGCTCGCCCCACTTCAGCGTTTCCGTCAGCGGCCCGACGCCTTCGGTCGCTTTTGCCGTGGCAAAGATCAAGCGCCGAATCTCCATCAGCCTTTGGCGCACGTCGGCGGGATAGGCATCGAACGCGGCTGCGACCCCGGCCGGCGGTTGTTTCATTGGGCACCTTTTGGCTGTAGATGGATGCAGGCGAATCTCATGCTTGCGCCACGCATAATCGATTTTTTACCACATCAAGATATCGACGGTCGGCGAAGTGCGTTTCTCAATGACGGTCTTGGGTTCCTTGGCCGTGACGGAGAAGAGGGCATATCCGCCACTTTTCATTTTCCAGATGTAGTCGCGGTAGGGTTTTGCATACGGCCATATCATGTGCGGTTTTGGACCAAGCGCGCACTCCAGGTCTTCCGCGCTTTCGCCGATTGCGACCGCGTCGAACTGAGCTTGCGTCAGTTCCAGCGCATCATTCTTGCATCCTTTCCTGCGCGGCTTGATTTCCTGCGCGCCCGGCGGCAATGGGGGCAGGGTCGTGGCAATGCTGCTGTCGAGTTCGTTGAGGCGCTTCAACGTATTTGCATCCTCGTCGTCCAGCCCGAAGCGGCTTCCCATGGTGACCTTGTATTTTTCCAGCAGTACCTTGTCATGTTCCTGCGCGAGCGACGCGCGCAGAATCACAGCCGGGCGCCCCTTTGCGGCAACAAACAGCAGAGCGGATTGATGGGTCAGCGACTCGCGGGGGACGATAAATTCGCAAGTCCGCATGTTGGTGCCGGCAATGCCGTGGCAATAGTGCGGTGAATAGGTCGCATGATTTTCCTGATCCACAATTTTTGCCTGAATGTCGGCCTTGTCGCTTTGCACCCATAGCGCGCCGACGTATTCGCTTTCCGCAGGCTTGGGCGGCCGGCGCAGTTTTTTGTCGGCGTTGGCGTCGAAATAAATCGAGGTCGAGATGTCGGCCAAATTGCTTGAGCCGACCGAAGCGCTGGGGAGTTTGATCGACACGACCTGGTGCGTGTTCTCGTCCTGGCCGGCAATTTTCATTTCCCGGTAGCCCTGGGCTTTCAAAACACCGGCGATGCGTTGGCGCTCGTATTCCTTTTCCGTTCCTACCCATCCGTGATTGCCGTCGATGACGACGATATACGTTCCTTCCGACGTGTTCACACGCATGCTGCCATTCGGCCCCGGTTGTACATCCCAGGAGGATCCGCCCGCAGCGGCATGCAGTGAGATCAATTGCAACGATGCACCAGCGAGTATGGCCAACAGCGATTTCTTCATTCCTGATCTCTTTTTTTGAAATGGCTTCTAAACGCGATCAATTCCTGGTTTTGTTGGTACTGCGACTCCACCATTTCTTCATTTCCAGTTTTTTTCTGAAAATGAATGCGACGAATACAAAAATCGACAGTCCGAAAATAAAATGAGGTAGCCCGAGAAAGCCATAGATGCACGCACCCGCCAGCCAGATGTAGAGCAGGAAATATCCAGTGTTGTTGCCCGATGTGGATTTGGCGGCGAGTGCGATGGCCGGGATGATGAGTATTGTCAGTAACAGATAGTCGATCATGTTTGATGTTTGCATCGCTAGGGTTCTGTCGTGCGGCGCTGACAAAGCGGCCCTCTGCAATTGTAGACAGGATGGCAAGGTCTGCTGGCATTCTACCTGTTAACTTTGATGCCGGGAAATGACAACTTGCGGGTATTTGCCATCTGATCACGGTCTCATATCGCAACCGAAAAATCCTGCGGTTTTGGTCGCTGCGCTCCATGCTCAGGCGATTTCCCGTATCATCGCCGGATATTTTTGCCACTGCCTCACGCGGCACCTTCCATGCCTTTTTCGTTCAAGATCATCACGCTTGCCGCCCCGGCGCGTGGTCCGTCATTCCTGGGGCAGTGGATTGCCGAAGTGCTGTGCGTGGACGAACCGGACCGCCGCCCGGCGGCTGCCGAGACCGTGGGAGGCGAAGAGGGCTTCGCCCGGCAGCTTGCGCGGGTGACGCGCTTGTTTCTGGAGCTGGCGGGCATTCCTGTGTTCGATCTTCCCGAGGTGGTTTCAGTTCTGGCCGAGCCGGGCGACGCGGGCAACCTGGCCATCGAACTGCGTTTTCCCGAGCTGGGTTTAATCGCGCCGGATGCCTACCTGCGCGCCATCCGCTTTGCCGCAGCCAAATGTCAGATGCTGGCACGCACGCCACTCTCGGAAGCGGAGAAGGAAAGCCTGTTTGTCGAGATCGAGCGGGAGATCGTCGTGCCGGCGCAGCGCACGCTGACCTTCGGCAAGTCGACCATGCAGGCGCTGCGCGGTGCGCACCGGCTCGGTATTCCTTTCATGCATTTGGGCGCCGGGGTCTACCAGTTCGGCTGGGGCAGCAAGGCGCGCCGCATGGAGCGCAGCATGAGCGACCGCGACAGTGTTATTGCCAAGCGCTTCGTGCACAGCAAGGCGGTCTCCGCCCGGTTGATGCGCATGGCGGGCCTGCCGGCGCCGACGCACTTTGTGGTGAGTGCTGCAGGTCAGTTATCCGATGCGGCGGCGCGGCTCGGTTTCCCGCTCGTGGTCAAGCCTGCCGACCGCGGGCGCGGCGAGGGCGTGACGGTCGATATCGCCGATGTGCAGGCCTTGGCATCGGCCTTCGAGGCGGCATGCGCGGCTTCACCCGCCAGGCAGGTGATCGTGGAACGCCAGGTGGCCGGCGTATGCCACCGGCTCTTCGTCGCTAACGGCAAGCTGCTGTACGCCGTCAAGCGCCTGCCCATGTCGGTCGAGGGCGACGGATGCCACAGCGTGACGGCGTTGGTCGATCTCGAACGTGCCAAACAGGGGCGCCTGCCGCCGTGGCGCCGTTCGCCCGTGCCGGTGCTGGACGAGGCGGCGCGCCATGCCATGCAGCAGGCCGGCTGGCACGGCGATTCGGTTCCGGGTGCGGGCGTGCTGGTGCCATTGCGCCGCATCGAATCGACGCAATGGGGCGGCGTTGACGAAGACGTCACCGCTCGCCTGCATCCGGAAAACCTTGCATTGGCCGTGCGCGCGGCGCAGATCGTGGGACTCGATGTCGCCGGTGTCGACATGATCAGCGCCGACATCGCCGTGCCCTGGTTCGACAACGGCGCCATCATCAACGAAGTCAATATCGGGCCGCTCTTGGGCGGGGGCGAAATCTCGCGGCACCGCATTCCGGATTTCTTCCGCGATTTCATCGAGGGGGACGGAAAGATCCCCATCGAAACCTTCACCGGCGCGCAAGCCTGGGAAGCGGCGGGGCGCAGGCAGGGCGGTTATGTGCAGCGCGGCCTGCGCTGCTTTGTGACTTCGGGCAGCCAAACGCTGGATCAGGACGGCAAGCCGGTGGTCATGCGCCTGATGCAATTGGAGGAGCGCGCACGGGCGCTGTTATGCCGCACCGATGTCGATGCCTTGTTGATCGTCAAGGAATAGCTGGCCCGCTGTGACGGCGAGGGAAAGTCTTAATCGCGCGCTGCAGGTAATCCCGCCGGTGGCCCTTTCAGCTCCACGACATTGCCTTCCGGATCATTGAGGTAGATGGAGGGGCCTTCACCCTCCGCGCCGTAACGCAAGGCGGTCGGGTCCGCCGCCACGCCATGCTGTACCAGATGCAGCCGGATCGCCTGCTCGTCGAACGGTTCGACGCGCAGGCAGAAGTGGTCGAGGTTGCGCCCTTCGGCGCCCGGCGCCGCACCGCCCATCTTGCCCAGCTTGCCATCGACCGGCACCAGGTCGATGAGCGAGCTGCCGGCGCGCAGTTGCACCAGGCCGATCTCGTTCTGGCGCCGTTCGATGGTGCAGCCCAGCACGCCGGTGTAGAAAGCGAGCATCTTGTCGAGATCGACAATGCGCAGGACCAGGTGGTCGATTTCGCGGATCTGGATCATGTCAAAAATGGGGAGCGGAATAGTTTTGCACCAGTATAGTGCCAAATCAATAAGGGTATGGGTGCGAAGCTTTCTTCCAACCCCTATCCATGCTATCCTTGCGAACTTTTCAAGGGCAAGGGCGCTCTACATCAGTGCAATGTAAGCCGCGATCCTTCAAGTGGTTTCATTTTGGCAAAAATGAAATCGGGATCGTCCCGCGCCGGGTCTCAGCCGGCCTGATTGAACCACTCGCAAGACCATGAATGCAATCTCCGACGCTTTTGTTACGCAAAAGCGAATAGAAACCGTATTGTGTGACGCCGCCGCGCAAGCTTCGCCTGAACAATCGCGCGAGAGTTCGCGCGGCCGGGTGCTGGCCGTCGATTTGATCAAGGCCGGCGCAGCACAGATTATTGCCTGGCATCATTTCTGCCTGTTCGGCCCGATGTCCGATGCGGCCTGGTGGTATGCGCCGGTCTTGTTCAAATGGCTGGCCAATAACGGCAAGCTGAGCGTGCAATGCTTCCTCGTGATGGGAGGCTTCATGGCCGCTGCCGCCTTGCTGCCTGGCGGAAATAAACCCTGGATTGCGCCGCGCTTCGCGCAATTGCCGGGCATCGTCTGGCGCCGTTACAAGCGGCTGGCCAAGGTGTATTTTGTCGGGCTTGCGGCCGCGCTGGTGTGCGCCGCCATTGCGCGTGCGGTGGTCGATGAACCCTCGACACCCGCCGCGCCCGATCTATATGCCATCGTCGCCCACCTGTTCTTCGCGCAAGACTTGCTCGGCGTTCCCGCGCTCACGGCGGGCGCCTGGTATATGGCAATCGATTTGCAGCTCTACGCTCTGCTGGCGCTATTGTGCGCGCTGGCCGCCGGTGTCGCCTCCGGCCGTGTCGTGCGCTTTGCCGCGATGGGTTTGGTCGTGTGCCTGGGGCTGTCATCGCTGCTGGTGTTCAACCGCTATCGCGAGCTGGAAGTGTGGGGCGTCTATTTCTTCGGCTCTTATAGTCTGGGTGTTGTCGCGTACTGGTTGTCGCGTCTGCAAGGCTTGCGCAAGCGCGTCTGGCTGTTAGTGATGATGCTCGCTTGCGCCACGGCGCTCGTGGTCGAGTGGCGCAGCCGCATTGCCGTGAGCACGCTGACGGCTTGCGTGCTGGTATGGTTCGGCACCTATCGTACCCATGCAAGGAATTGGCTGGTGTCGCTGATCGCTTATCTCTCGCGGATTTCCTTCCCGCTATTCGTCTTGCACTATCCGATGCTGATGCTGGTCGGCGCCATTGTCGGTGCGGCTTGGGACGACGATCCCGCCGCCAACATGATGGGCCTCTTCGCGGCCTGGGGCTTGTCGATGGCGGCGGCAACGGCCGTGGCAGCCTGGCTCGACCCGGTCGGCGGCCGCGCCGGCAAACCGGTTTTCGCCAAGTGGTCGCATACCACCGGGCTGGCCCAGGTTTGACGGCAACGGCTCCTTAAGTACTCTGCGGCGTTTCCACGCTGAAGTGGAATGCCATGCTGCCTGTGGTAGCGCTTGCCGCTACCGTGCCGGATTTGCTGTTGCGAATCCCTTTCCTTCCTTATGATCCGGCTGCATCGCGTGACGACAACGGCCACGGGCAGAGCCGGCGGTAATTTTTCACAAGCCAACCCGGTGATACCTCACGGAAATTGTCAAACGCGATACGTACAATCATTCGTGCAGTCAGATCAAGAAGAGGAACACCATGATGCAAGACGACATCGGTTTTGTCGTTCGCCGTACCGGGGAGGACAGGCGTAACGGGGATAGGCGCGAACCGCCTTATTTGACCAGCGAGGGGATGGTGCTGTTCGATCGGCGCAGCCATGAAGACCGGCGCACCGATATGATGGAATCGCTATTGGGCGGCGTCGACCTGCATACCTTTGTTACCGACAAGCGCAATATCAAACGCTGATATCGGCCTCACCACGAGGCCGGCAGGTTGCGCTTCAATTCAATGGACCGGCGCGTAATTTCGACGTAGCCGCCGGCCGTCAGATCCTTCAGGATCTTGCTCACCATTTCGCGCGAGCAGCCGATGCGGCTGGCCATTTCCTGCTGCGTCAGCGGTTCCATGATGACGCGCCGTCCATCGACGTTCTCGGCCAGGTCGTTGAGCAATTGGGTCAGGCGACCATAGACATCCAACAACGCCAGGCCCTTGAGGTTGCGCGTCACCAGGCGCGCGCGACGGATCAGCTTGCCGATCAGCGAGAACACGAAGTCAGGGTGGGTGCGCATGAAATTGCGGAAATCCTGCATGCGAACCACGGCGAGATTGACCGGCTCGACGGCCATGACCGAGGCCGAACGGAAACCTGGTTCCAGTGCCATTTCGCCGAAATATTCACCGGCCTTGAGGTTCGCCATGATGACTTCGTTGCCGTCATTGTCGGCAAGAAAGACCTTGACCAGGCCGGAGATGATGAAATAGACGCTGTCGCTATCGTCGCCCTCGTTGATGATGATGGCGTGGCGCGGGAAGCTGCGCAGGACGGCGATTTCTGCCAAATCTTCCGCCTCCTGCGAATTCATGTCGGCGACGACAAGTGGGATTTTCACCTGGCTCATGCTTTCGGTTAAGACACTGCGCGTATTCTCGCACGCTTATTTCCGCATGACCATATTTCTCGTACAGATGACTTACAGAAGGCGAATTCTATTGCAGGCGTGCAATGAAATGTTGCATAAGAGACACCAAGCAACGCGACTCAGCCACCGGGAGACGCGTGGGCGAAGGCAAGGGACAGGGTTGGCTATCCTGTCCCGTTTTGCCGATCAACGCACGATGCAGTCGACTTCGCCGGGCTTGCCGCCATTGCCGTTTTGCGTGCCGCCCGTATTGGAGAACGACGGCGGCGGGTTGAACTGGATGCCCGGATTGTTCGGCAGGATGACAGGCGGCTGGTTGAACCCGCCTGTAAAGCCGAATTGCCCGGCCGTGAAGTTTTGCGTGCCCCCGCCGTTGGTGACGTGGATCGTGCCATCGAGCACTTGCACGTACAGGCCGGGGTTCAGGCCGCCGTTGCCACCGTTGCCGCCATCGTTTTGCGCCAGTTGCAGCACGCGCGCGCCTTGCGGCGCATCCGTGCGGCTGCCGCCGTATTGCGGCTCCAGCCCGGCCGTCAGGCTCTGCCGGTAGGCTGCCACTTGGGCCGGGGTCGGTGCAATGTATTCGGCGATGAAGGTGGTGCCGCGTATGCCGATGGTGGCCGTCGGCGTGTTCAGGCCGAATTTTTCCTTGTTGCGTTTGCCCAGCAGGCCCGTGATCGAGCGCAGGCCGCCTTTCAGGAGCGTGAAAAACGCGCTGTCCGATTCCGGCTTGGCCGCTTCATAGGAGAAGTTTTCGATCTTGAACTGCGTGTTCGGGCGC
>FSYV01000141.1_pt1 | contig 9468 bp, 8 predicted proteins | sample 1638641 | NCBI WGS metagenome assembly FSYV01 (sample SAMEA3914813, study PRJEB12502) | metagenome | biome: forest; material: soil | place: Canada | collected 2011-07-07 | depth 0.3 m
AAAGGAAACATCATGAACACCATACGCAACATTGAAGGCGCAACCTTTCTCACACTCGGCGCTTTTTGCGCAACCGTTGTGCTCAGCATTGCCATGCAAACCGTGCAAGCCTTTCCGGCACATGACGCCAAGGTCGCCACCGTGACCCAGTTGCCCACCGTGACCATCGTCGGCAAACGCCTGACCGCTGCAGAAAAAGCCGACATGCAAAGCCACCACGTCACGCTCTGATGCGGGTCGCAACATGCCGGCCCACATCACGGCAGCGATGGACCGTAACGCTTCATCCATCTGCAACAGGCTCACGCATTCTCACAAGAATGCGCATTGGCAAGACGAGGAACACTCGTCGTAGCGTAAGCTGCGACGAGTGTTTGCGTTTTCAGTGCTTATTCTTGTGATGGCGAAATTCATCCCGGCGCGACACCGTATCCAGCGGGAAAGCGAGCCCGCTTTCCGTGCGAGGGCAGACAATGCCTCGAAAAGCGGTGCAAAATATGGCAGGAAAGTTGCAGAAACGCGCTCTACCCCCCTGATTTTGCAGTTTGTCGCATTTCCATGGTTTGTTGCAGGCGGATGCCATAAAGTAACGATCACAATGGTTCGGTGGCAAGAAAACGCCGGAACAACAAGGGAGAGAAAAATATCATGACCAGATTCGAATTCATTGGGGCATTGAAACAAGCCTTGACCGGTTTGCCGCCCGACCTGATCGACAGCACCGTTGCGGAATACGAACGCCGCATCTTCGAAGCGAGCGCCGCAGGGCAGAGCGAGGACGAGATCATGGCCGGCCTGGGCGATCCGCAAAAGATTGCCGACGACTTGCACGCCGGCCTCGCCCCCAAGTTGCCGGCCGTGATGCCAGCCACGGTGCCGGCCCCTGTGTCCGCGCCAAAGGGGCCGATCAACGTGGTTCGCATGTTCTTTTCCTTCATCGGCTTGATGTTGTTCAACTTCTTCATGGTGGTGCCGGTTACGGTTTATGCTGCCTTGCTGTTTGCCGCCTACGTCACGTCGCTCGCCTTTTTCGCCGGCGGCATCGTGTTGACTGCAGGCGGAATTTCCGGCGTGAACCAGATTGTGCTCAATGAGCCGTTTCACCACGTCCGCATCGTGAAGCCGCACGGCGAGGCCGATGTGCATTCCAGCATGCATTCAAGCGTGACTACCGGCGACGGCGACCATACGACGGTCAATATCGGCGAAAACGGTATCCACGTCGAGACCGATGCCGATGCACATCCGGCGGCATCTGCATCGGTTTCTGCAGCAAAAGATACCTCCGGCGCCAAGACGGCTTCCGGCTCCGCCGTCGCTGCCGCTTCTGCCAGTGCCGCTGCGTCGGCGCCAACGCCGGCGGACAACTCGAAGGCCGCGCATGAACACACTGTGGTCGATATCGGGCCGAAGGGCGTAACCGTCACAAGCAACGACAACGGCACCGACGATCAAGGTTGGGAGCATGACAGCGAGCATGGCAAGCGCTTCCTGCGCCATGGTGATGATGGCGACAGTGGCGACGTCAATATCGACATGCCGGGACTGCATATCCACGACGGCGATCTGCAGACCGACGATTCGGTGATTTCACTCGGCGGCGATTTCATCAGCGCCTCGCGGCCGGCGCAGATCGGCGTCGGCATCGGCATCACGCTGGCCGGCATCATCGGTTTCCTGCTGTGCCTGGTGGTATCGCGTTACACGCTGCTCGGCCTGTACCGGCTGGCGCAAATGGAGTTGGCGGTCTTGCGCGGTGCCTGAAGCATTGCAGGGCGGATGCGCGCTTTTTGAATATTCACAACAGACATCATCGGAGAACAACATGCATACATTATTGAAGATCGGTTTCGGCATGGTGGTGCTGGCTATCGTCCTGATCGCGACCACCGCGGGCGTGCTGAGCGCGCAGGACGCCACGGGCGATCGCATGTCGATGGCTGCGGGTAGCCGCGCCATGAAGAGCGAGACACGCAAGGTCGATGCGACCACCGTGATCGTCGACGCCAACGGCCCGGTCGATCTGGTGGTGAAACAGGGCGCCACGCCCGGCATGGTCGTGATCGCCGAAGAACGGCTGCTGTCGCGCATCAAGACCGTGCAAGAGGGCAATACCTTGTCGATCGATTTCAAGGATTCCGTGTTCCACATGAATCACCCGATGCGCGTCGAGCTGACCTTGCCCGCCTTGCAACAGCTCTCGATGCACGGCAGCGGCGATGGCCGCGTCAACGGCTTCTCCGGCGACAAGATGGTGCTGATGCTGCGCGGCTCGGGCGACTTGAACTTCGATGGCCAATACCAGCATGTGACCGCCAGCGTAATGGGCAGCGGTGACCTGGTGCTCGACGTAGGCAACGGCAGCGATGCCGACCTGAGCCTGATGGGTTCGGGCAGCATTTCGGCCAGCGGCCAGAACAAGATGCTCACCGTGCGCATGCTCGGCTCGGGCGATCTCGAAGCCGACAAGCTGCACACCGACAGCCTGAAAATCGATTCGATGGGTTCCGGCGACTCCTCGGTCTACGCCAAGCAGTCGGCGGTCATCAACCTGCACGGCAGCGGCGATATCGACGTGCATGGCAATCCGCCGCACCGCGAAGTCAATCGGGCGGGTTCGGGGGATGTGAGCTGGGATGGCGAGTAGTACGCAAGCCGAACACGCTGATTTTCTCCCCTCGCCCGCGGGCGGGAGAAGGGTGGAGCGGGCGGCGATCCGATGAGGGGGCTTGCAAAGGCAACAGGTCTTGACATACCCCCTCACCCCCGGCCCCTCTCCCGCCTGCGGGCGAGGGGAGATAACTAGCTACGGCCGAGTTCCAGTTGGATCAACGCATCCAGCGCCTCCGGCGCAAGCTGGCGCAGCAGGGCCTGCATGTCGAGATCGAGTTGTTCCAGCAGCGGCTGCAGCACGCGCTCGCGCGCACCGCGCCGCAGCGACATTTCCAGTTCGCCGGCCAGCCCCTGGACAAAGCTGGCGCCGATCAATCCCGCAGAACCTTTCAACGTATGCGCGACGCGCTCGGCCACGATGCGATCGCCCTCTTCGAGTGCCTGGCGCAGCTTGTTGACCATCTCACCCTGGTCGTTGCGAAAATGGCCGAGCATCTGCAGGTAGAGTTTGCGGTTGCCCATCGCGCGGCGTATGCCGCCGGCCACGTCCACGCCCTCGATGGCCAGTTCCCCGGGATCAACCTGGAACGCAGCCAGCTCGCGCGCCGCCTCGACCAACGCGACACCCCGGCTGCGCGCCGGACACCAATGCTCGATGGTCTGGAACAGCTCGTCGGGGTCGATCGGCTTGGCCAGGTGGTCGTTCATGCCGATGTCAAAGCAGCGCGTGCGATCGTTGACCGTGGCGTGCGCCGTCATCGCGATGATGGGCAGCGCGTCAAAGCGGCTGTCGGCGCGCAGCGCGCGGGTGGCTTCGATGCCATCCATTTCGGGCATCTGCAAATCCATCAGCACCAGGTCGTAACGCGATGGTGCGGCAACCAGCATCTCCAGGGCGATGCGGCCATTGACCGCAATATCGACCAGGATGCCGGCCGCCTGCATCAACTCCGTTGCCAGCTGCTGGTTGAGGAAATTGTCTTCCACCAGCAATACTGACAAGCCCTCCAGCACCGGTGCGGCATAGCGCACCGGCGCCGCCCGTTCGGCTTCGGGTTCGAACAATTCGATGAACAGGTCGCATAGCATGGCGGCGGTGACCGGCTTCATGAGAAAGCCATCGGGATGCGCCGCATCCATGCGCGCCCGATCTTCCTCATTCGCGTGCGTGCCGACCAGAACCAGGCGCGGCGGGGATTTCAACGAGGCATCGTCCCTGATCGCATGAATCAACTCGATGCCGTCGAAATTGGGCATGTGCCAATCGGTGAAGACGACGTCATAGGGGCGCTCCGCATCGGCCGAACGGATCGCGGCCAGCGCCGCGTGGCCCCCGGCCAGCAGGTCTACGTCGATCGGATATTGCGCCATGCCTTCGCCGAGCACCACGCGCTCAAGCGGATTGTCGTCGACGATCAGCACGCGCTTGCCGTGCAGTTCGGGCGGGACGGTGCGGCGCGGCTGCGGGTTGTCCGGGACACCGAACATGGCGGTGAAATACACCGCCGAACCGACGTTCAATTCGCTCTCGATCCAGATCACGCCGCCCATCAACTCGACCAGGCGCTTGGAAATCGACAGGCCCAGGCCGGTGCCGCCGTATTTGCGCGACGTGGAACCTTCCGCCTGGCGGTAGGCGCTGAATAATTTGGCCGACTGCTCGGGCGTCAGGCCGATGCCGGTGTCGCACACCAGGAAGCGCAGCTTGATCCTGCCGTCGGCCATTTCCATCGGCCGGCACGATACATAGACTTCGCCGCGTTCGGTAAACTTGACGGCATTGCTGATCAGGTTGATCAAAACCTGGCCCAGGCGCAGTGGGTCGCCGACCAGGTAGCGCGGGATTTCCGGCGCAGCCTGGATCACGTATTCGAGCCGTTTGGCGTGCGCGCGGGCGGAAGTCACCGTGGCGACGTGGTCTAGTACATTTTCCAGGTTGAACTCGACCTTTTCCAGCTCCACGCGGTCGGCCTCGATCTTGGAAAAGTCGAGGATGCCGTTGATGATGCCGAGCAGCGCAATGCCGGACGTGTGGATCTTTTGCACATAGTCGCGCTGCTTGGGATTCAAGTCGGTGCGCAGCGCCAGGTGGGCCATGCCGATGATGGCGTTCATCGGCGTGCGCAATTCGTGGCTCATGTTGGCCAGGAACAGCGTCTTCGCTTCACTGGTCTGTTCGGCATGCAGGCGTGCGGTTTCGGCGGCCTTCAATTCACCCTGCACATAGAGATTTTGCATGCGCACGCGCGAGGCGTGGCTTTGCGAGCGGGCGAACAGTGCCTGGAAGCGCTTTTGCTCGCGATAGGCGGCTTCCCAATCCTGTTTCTCGGCATGGATCTCGGTCAGTTCCTGGCTGGCGCGCACCGGCAGGAATACGTAGCCGTATTCGCCAATACCTTCGACCGCGCGATTGAGGCTGTCGATCGCCAACTCGATGCGCCCGCGCCGGTGGTGCAAGTGCCCGCACACCCACCAGCAATACGGTTTCAACTGCTTTTCCTCGAAGCGATCGAGCATTGCCATGGCGCTGTTGGATAACTCTTCCGCCTCGTCGAGCTGGCCGTGCAGCGCCAGCGTATAGGCCGCCACGGACAGGCAAAAGGTACGATTGGCCAGGTCGGCGTTGGATTCGCTGCCGATCCGGTGGACATGCTCGGCAATGGCGGCATAGGCGTCGTCATAGCGTTCCATCGACAGGTAGGCCAGCGCCAATACCGTCGAGGAAAACCCGAGCAGCCAACGCTCCTTCGATTCGCGCGCCAGGCGCGTCGCTTCGATCAGCATGGCCTCGGCGTCTTCCGCGTTGCCGCTGACGTAAAACATTTCGCCGATATTGGCCATGATGTGCGCGATGCGACCCACCAGGCCGAGGCTGCGCGCCGCGTCGAGCGCGCTGTAGTAATGCCGGATCGCCTCGTCGATGTGGCCGTATTCCTGCGCCACGATGCCCATCAGGTTCAGGCCCAACACGGTCTCACGCGTCGGCTCGCCGCCCAATAGCGGCAACAGGCGCTCGCGGCCCAGCTCGTAGGCTTCCCTGGCGCGCCCGCGGCTGCGCCAGATCACGACGATGCCGAACAGGCACAGCGCCAGGTTGCGCGGATCGTTGCCGCCGTCGAGCTCGACAAACAGGCGTTCGAATTGGGCCAGCGCCGGATCGAGATCGGCTTGATAGAAGTCGGCAAAGGCCAGCCCGAGATAGGCGCCAACCCGCGCCGTTGGATCATCTGCCGCTTCCGCTTCGGCCAGCAGCAGCTTGACCTGGGCGCGGCCGCGCTCGGGGTCGTCGCGCATCAGGTCCAGCGCGTCGTGGCAACGCTCGCGCCAGTCCTGGTTACTCTCGCTATTCATGACTGCACTCATGGCGACATCTTCGTGGTGGTCGGGCTGACCGTTACGATATCAGATCGGCGCCGCGCTTAGGTCACTTCGAGCACACGTGGGCATTTCACCGAGCGCTACTGCGTGCTGAATTGCCAGCTGCGCGACACCGGCTGCCCATCGACGCGGCCGACGAACTGCACGTCGTAGAGGGTCGATGCCAGCAATACATCGAGCGGGATGATGGCTGCGGCAGAGGTCGGCGTGTTGGGATCGGTGGCGCTGGTCAGCAGTTGCACCGGCAACGGCGCGCCGCCGTGCGGGCGCAGCGTAAAGCGCTGTACCTGCACGCTCGACAGCAGGTCAGCATGGATGCTGACGGGGAAGCCGACGTCATGGCGGTCAGGCACCGGGGCGGGGTTTTCGCCATCGCTGTGGAACACGGTCGGCACCAGTTCCTGATCGGCGACCGGGTAGGTGATGAACTTGCCGATGCCCAGGCCATGGTCGAGTCCGTCGGCCACCATGTCGGCCGTGAAATAAATGCCGTCGCTGCCGGCGGCGACGGCGACACCGGCCTGTTTCGACATCGGCTCCAGCACCACGAAGCGGTGATAGATCGCAGTCACCAGTTCATCGGCCGCATTGAAGCCGGATCTGCTGCCGGTCGAGGCGATCACTTCGCCGGAAACGTGGCCATCGCGCGAAAAGGCGTAGCCCGAGGCGGTGAGACGGTCGGTCAAGGTCACGCCGGTAAAAGCCGGCTTGCCGACGGTTTGCACGTGCGTGACGGTCTGGTTGGTTTGCAGGTAACGCGATTGACCGGATGCGGCCACGTCTAGCCGGGCGTTGCGCTGCAGGAGCGTCAGGCCGGCTTCCTGGCGGCGGAAGTTGATCCAGTTCAAGCCATCGGTGGCGCTGTCGCCGCTTGCGCGCGGTGCATCCTCGCTGCGCGCACTGACCACGGCGGCGCTGCTTGCGGCATCGGCAGGCGCGCCGCCGCAGGCGACCAGCGCCAGCGACAACAGGACCCCCGCGAGTATGGACCCCGCAGTGCCCGAAAATAGTTTGCCCGATGAACTAACCATGGAAACAATGTAAATAACTGATGGCAACTTTATTGTCTATCAGCCATTCGCGAAACGACTATTACATTCGGTTGCAAACATTAATCTGGTGCTTCAGGCCGGTTTGGGTGCCTGGAACACCCCGGCGCTGCGGTTTTTTTCCACCTTGTCCCAGCCAAATACCTGGCCATTCATCGCCACGTAGATGCCCGGCGGCAATAGTTGTGCGGCGGCACAGGCAAAGCCGAAGTTGAACAGCGCATCGGAATTGGCGATCTCGTAGGGAATCATGGCGCCGGTCAGTATCACGCGCTTGTCGAGCTTGGCCGCGCCGAGCACCGCCGCAGTCTCGCGCATGGTGTCGGTGCCGTGGATGATGACGATACCGTCTTCTGGTGCCTTGCTGCACGCGGCCAGGATGCGCAGGCGGTCGCCGTCCTGCATGTCGAGCGAATCGAGAAAGGGCAACTCTTCGAGCGTGACCGGCACGGTGATGCGGGCGCGCTTGATGACCTCGCCCAGATGGCCGGGGCCGAAGCCCAGCTTGCCGGCGATTTCGTCATAGTGTTTGTCGAATGTGCCGCCGGAGGCGATGACGCGTAGTGTCATGGAAAAACCCGTGAAAACGATATTGAAAACGATACTGGCTGCAGGCCGAAGCGAGCGTCGTCGTTGCACGCCGCTTCAGATGTACCAGGGGTTTACTTCAAAGTCGTGCACGTTATCATACTTGTGCAACCGGCGCGAAGGCGGGCGGGCGGCCGCGCTGACCTTCAGGCGGTCGAGCGAAAATTGGCGCAATTGGCGGAATACGCTTTGGTTGATCGCCATGGTCGCCTGCGACACGAGCAGGTCGATATCATGCTGGCGCTTGTCCATGTCGTCGGCCTTGCCCGCTGTGACGGCGTTGGCGGCAGCTGTCTGTTTGACATTGTGCGGCTGTTCGGCGATCACGCAGCGGAACACGTCTTCCAGCGTCACCGCGCTTGGGATGCAGGCCAGCGTCCAGCTGCCGCGCACCTCCTTGTCGGGCTTGGTCAACATGGCGCGCCATAGCGCGCCGCACAGCTTGGCCAGGTCCTTGGCCGGCACGCCGGTATAGGTTTGCAACTGCGCGATGGTCAGCGAGCGCGGGGCGCAAGAGACGAGCGCGCCCAGAATTTCAGTGGTGAGGCGAAACCGCTCATGCAGGGCGCCGTTGCCCAGAATGTAATCATCTGCCGCTATCACGAATTATCCTTATATTTCCTCCGCTCTTCGAAGGTCCGCATGCGAACGCTTGCTTTAGGCGGTGGACCACATTATCGCCGACTCCAACGATGCGCCATGCAACGGGTGGAGAAAAAGCGACAGTGTGGCGTCACGATTTTGTAACACGATCGGAATCGTAGGGGAACGCAGTGCAACAATGCCAATGCCGAGTGTGCATCGGATTATGTTGAAATTGCATAGTGTTGCCTTGCGAAAATAAATATACCTAAGCAAACAGCCTGCCAGGCATCAATCAGGCGCGTCTTCGTCGCGCTTGCCGTGCCGGCCGGCCCCGGCCGCGAAGCGCGCTGCCCCGGCAACGCCCTCATCCAACACAACACGGTAGCCGTTTGCGCCTTCCTGGCGCAGCGCTTCATCAAGCGGCAAATCCCATTGCCGGTATGCCGATGCGCGGTCGTTGAGCATGCACACCTGCGGCAGCGCCGCCAATTGGTGCGCCAATTGCTCGGCGGCATGGCGTGCTTGCCCTGACGCCACCACACGATTTGCCAGGCCGATCTGCAGCGCTTCGGCGGCATCAACGGCGCGCCCGGTCAATATCAGGTCCAGCGCACGCCCCATGCCGACCAGGCGCGGCAGGCGCACGGTGCCGCCGTCTATCAGGGGCACGCCCCAGCGGCGGCAAAAGACGCCGAACACTGCGCTTTCGTCGACCACGCGCAGGTCGGCCAGCAACGCCAGCTCCAGTCCGCCGGCCACGGCGTGGCCGTGCACGGCGGCGATCAGGGGTTTCGACAGTGCCATGCGCGTCGGCCCCATAGGCCCGCAACCGCTGCCGTCTTCGGTCAATTCATTGCGCCGCCCGGGATCGGCAATGGCATGCAGATCGGCGCCGCCGCAAAAAGCGGCTCCGGCTCCGCACAGTACCGCGACACGCAGCGCGGCGTCGTTCTCAAAGCGCAGGAACGCGTCGCGCAAAGCGTCGGCCATGGGCCGGTCGATGGCATTGCGCAGCCCGGGCCGATTCAGCACGATTGTGCAGACGGGGCCGACCTGTTCAAACAATACGCTGGAGTCCATGGTTGACGCCGCTGGCAAATTGGATAGATTTCAGCACGATGACAACTTGTAGACGCGTTGGTAAATCATGCGCTGGTCTGCTGATATAACAGGCTTTGCGGTGACATTTCAAGAAAAAAATTTGTTTTTTATTTTGTTGCACGGCAGCGGAACGGCGCGCATTCCTTGCTATGCT
>FSYV01000208.1_pt1 | contig 9448 bp, 7 predicted proteins | sample 1638641 | NCBI WGS metagenome assembly FSYV01 (sample SAMEA3914813, study PRJEB12502) | metagenome | biome: forest; material: soil | place: Canada | collected 2011-07-07 | depth 0.3 m
GGCGTGGAATTCATCGGTAACGGGCAGGAATGGATTGCTGAAGCGCGTCATGAAACGTTGCTGGCCGCCGGCTCGATCGGCTCGCCGCAGATCCTGCAATTGTCCGGCATCGGCCCGGGTGCGTTGCTGCAGCAGCTTGGCATCGTGGTCGAAAAGGACTTGCCGGGCGTCGGGGAAAACCTGCAGGATCATTTGCAATTACGCATGGCCTTCAAGGTGCGGGGCGCCAAGACGCTCAACACCATGGCCAACAGCCTGTTCGGCAAGGCGATGATCGGCCTCGAATATGCATTGCGGCGCAGCGGCCCGATGTCGATGGCGCCGTCGCAATTGGGTGCGTTCGCGCGTTCCGACGCGGGGCAGGCCCGCGCCAATCTGGAATACCATGTCCAGCCACTTTCGCTGGAAAAATTCGGCGAGCCGCTGCACGACTTTCCGGCGTTCACTGCAAGCGTGTGCAATCTGCAACCGACGTCGCGTGGCCATGTGCGCATTGCATCGGCGGACGCGAGCGACGCGCCGAAGATCACGACCAATTATTTGAGCACCGAACAGGATCGCAAGGTGGCGGCCGATTCCCTGCGCCTGACGCGCAGGATCGTGGCGGCGCCGGCGCTGCAGCCGTATGCGCCGGTGGAATTCAAGCCGGGCAGCGCCTACGCCACAGAAGAGCAGCTGGAAAAGGCGGCAGGCGACATCGGCACCACGATTTTCCATCCGGTTGGCACTTGCAAGATGGGCGCGCAGGATGATCCGCTGGCCGTGGTTGATAACCGCTTGCGTGTGTGCGGCGTGCAAGGTTTGCGCGTGGTGGATGCATCCATCATGCCGACGATTACGTCGGGCAACACCAATTCGCCGACCATCATGATTGCGGAAAAGGCGGCTGCCTGGATACTCGCGGCGCGTGTGCAATAAAGATTAAAGTTGCTTGATGTGGCTTGACGACGGGTCAGCGGCGGCTACAATAGCTGTCACCAGCGAGTGGCATAAGGGAGAGCGCATGCAATGACTCGGAACCCGATTCGTGGGCCGCCCTCTCCCGCCTGCGGGCGAGGGGAGTAGAAGCCTTGGACGGCTATGCCACAGCAATACCTGGATGGTATTTATACTGTATTGCTTATGCCGCTTGAGTCTGTGTACCATCGGCGACCAAACTAAAAAAGCAAGGAGACTCAATGGCGGATGTCATTCTGGAGACAAGTCACCTCAGCAAGGATTTCAAGGGATTTACCGCCGTCAATGACGTCAACCTGAAGGTCGAGCGCGGTCACATACACGCCTTGATCGGACCGAACGGCGCCGGCAAGACGACTTGCTTCAATCTCTTGACCAAATTCCTGGTGCCGACTGCCGGCACCATCCTCTTCAACGGGCGCGATATCACGGCCGCGCGGCCGGCCCAGATTGCGCGCCAGGGCATCATCCGTTCATTCCAGATTTCGGCCGTATTCCCTCACCTGACTGTCATGCAGAATGTGCGCATCGGGTTGCAGCGCGCCTTGGGCACGTCGTTTCATTTCTGGCGCAGCGAACGTAGCCTGGACGCATTGAACGACAAGGCGGTGGCCTTGCTTGCGGAAGTCGATCTGCGCGAGTTTGCCGACACCGTCACGGTCGATCTGCCCTATGGCCGCAAGCGCGCACTGGAGATCGCCACGACGCTGGCCATGGAGCCGGAATTGATGCTGCTTGATGAGCCGACCCAGGGCATGGGGCATGAGGATGTCAGCCGCGTCACCGAGCTGATCAAGAAGGTTTCCGCCGGGCGCACCATACTGATGGTGGAACACAATATGAGCGTGGTGTCCGGCATTTGCGACCGGATTTCGGTTTTACAGCGCGGCGCCATGCTGGCCGAAGGCAGCTATGCCGAAGTGTCGGCCAACGCCCAGGTCATGGAAGCGTACATGGGCACGGCGCACGGTGCCTTGGACGGAGCGCATTGATGGCCGAAGGAAACCGCATCCCGGCGCTGGAAATCAGCGGGCTGCATGCCTGGTACGGCGAGTCGCATATTTTGCATGATGTGAATCTGGTGGTGCAACCGGGCGAGGTGGTCACGCTACTGGGCCGCAACGGCGCCGGGCGCACGACGATCTTGCGCGCCATCATGGGCCTGACCGGCACGCGCAAGGGGTCGATCAAGATCGACGGCACCGAAGCGATCGGTTTGCCGACCTACAAGATAGCGCACCTCGGCGTGGGTTACTGCCCGGAAGAGCGTGGCATTTTTTCTTCGCTTTCAACGGAAGAAAACCTGATGCTGCCGCCGCTGGTGTCAAAGACGGTCAAGGGTATGCCGGTGGAAGAGATTTATGCGATGTTCCCGAATCTGGCTGAACGCCGATCCAGCCAGGGCACGCGCCTGTCCGGCGGCGAGCAGCAGATGCTGGCGGTGGCGCGCATCTTGCGCACCGGGGCGAAATTGCTGTTGCTCGATGAAATATCGGAAGGCCTGGCGCCGGTGATCGTGCAAGCCCTGGCGCGCATGATCACGACGCTCAAGGCCAAGGGCTATACGATCGTGATGGTGGAACAGAATTTCCGCTTCGCTGCACCGCTGGCGGATCGGTTTTATGTGGTCGAGCATGGGCAGATCGTGGAGACCTTTGCCTCGTCCGAATTGAACGACAAGATGCCCATACTCACAGCGCTGCTTGGGGTATAGAAGCTTCAACTAATTTCCAAATCCAATTGGAGGATGACATGCAAATCAAACGTAAAACCATCGCATTGGCAGTAGCAGCAGGGCTGGCTTGCTGCGGCATGGGCGCGGCCCAGGCCCAGATTTCCGGCGATGTCGTCAAGATCGGCTTCATCACCGATTTGTCCGGCGTGTATTCCGACATCGACGGCCAGGGCGGTGTCGAGGCGGTCAAGATGGCGATCGCCGATTTCGGCGGCAAGGTAGACGGCAAGAAGATCGAACTGGTCACGGCCGACCATCAAAACAAGGCCGACCTGGCATCGGGCAAGGCACGCGAATGGTTTGACCAGCAAGGCGTGGACATGCTGCTGGGCGGCACCAATTCCGGCACCAACCTGGCGATGGCGAAAGTCGCTGCGGAAAAGAAACATCCATTCATTTCGATCGGTGCCGGCAGCGCGCGCCTGACCAATGAGGATTGCACACCGTATACCGTGCACTACGCCTACGACACCGTGGCGCTGGCCAAGGGCACCGGTTCTGCGGTCATCAAGCAGGGCGGCAAGACCTGGTTCTTCCTGGCAGCCGACTATGCCTTCGGCGCGTCGCTGGAGAGCGACACGGCGCGCGTAGTGAAGGCCAATGGCGGCACGGTGCTGGGCGACGTCAAGGCGCCGCTTTCGACCGCCGATTTTTCCTCCTTCCTGTTGCAGGCACAGGCGTCCAAGGCGCAAATCCTGGGCTTGGCCAACGCCGGTCTCGATACGGTCAATTCGATCAAGGCTGCCAATGAATTCGGCGTGACCAAGACCATGAAGCTGGCCGGCCTCCTGATGTTCATCAACGACGTGCATTCGCTCGGATTGAACCTGACCCAGGGCATGTACCTGACCGACAGCTGGTACTGGGACAAGAACGACGAGACGCGCAACTGGAGCAAGCGCTACTTCGAAAAGATGAAGAAGGAGCCGTCCAGCCTGCAGGCTGCGGACTATTCGGCCGTCACGCAATACCTGAATGCGGTCAAGGCCACCGGTAGCGACGATCCGGACAAGATCATGGCTTACCTGAAGAAGGCCAAGATCAATGACATGTACGCCAAGAACGGCTATATCCGCCCCGATGGCCGCATGATTCATGAAATGTACCTGATGCAGGTCAAGGCGCAGAGCGAATCGAAATATCCATGGGACTACTACAAGGTGGTGGCCTCGGTGCCGGGTGAGGAAGCCTTTACGACCAAGGCCGAATCCAAGTGCTCGCTCTGGAAGTAATGTGTAGTGTGGTGCGCATGGCGGACTAACAGCGCCGGCCATGCGCACCACTTGAATTGATTGCTCACCCCCACGCGAATATTGCACAATGGAAATATTTGGCTATCCCCTGCCAGTCGTGTTGAGCCAGCTCGTGCTCGGGCTGGTCAACGGCTCGTTCTATGCGATGCTTTCCCTGGGACTGGCCGTGATCTTCGGCTTGCTCAACGTGATCAATTTCGCGCACGGGGCGTTGTACATGCTCGGTGCCTTCCTGGCCTGGATCGGCGTCACCTATCTGGGCTTCAATTTCTGGGAGGTGCTGATCGCGGCGCCGCTTGCGGTCGGCGCGATCGGCGTGATCATCGAAAAATCGATGCTGCGCTGGCTGTACAAGCTTGACCATCTGTATGGATTGTTGCTGACCTTCGGGCTGACCCTGTTGATCGAAGGCGTGTTCCGCTCGATCTATGGCGTGTCCGGCCTGCCGTTCGAGACGCCAGCCGCGTTGTCGGGCGTGACCGACATCGGCTTCATGGTCTTGCCGAACTATCGCGCCTTTGTCGTGCTCGCTTCTCTCGTGGTGTGCTTTGGCACCTGGTTCGTGATTGAAAAGACGCGGCTCGGTGCCTATCTGCGCGCCGGCACGGAAAACCCCAAGCTGGTGGAAGCGTTCGGCATCAACGTGCCGCTGATGGTGACCTTGACTTATGCGTTCGGGGTGGCACTGGCGGCCTTGGCCGGGGTGCTGGCGGCGCCGGTGGTACAGGTATCGCCGTTGATGGGCTCGAACCTGATCATCGTGGTGTTTGCCGTGGTGGTCATCGGCGGCATGGGTTCGATTGCCGGGTCGATTGTGACCGGCCTCGCGCTCGGCGTGATCGAGGGCTTGACCAAGCTGGTCTATCCGCCCGGATCTTCTACCGTGGTGTTTGTGGTGATGGCGATCGTGTTGATCATCCGGCCTGCCGGCTTGTTCGGTAAAGAAAGATAATTGAAAATTAGGCGACGATGAACAAGAAAATTTATTACGCCATCCTGCTGCTGGCACTGTGCGCGGGACCGTTCATGGTCTATCCGATCCTGTTGATGAAGTTGCTGTGCTTCGCCCTGTTTGCCTGCGCCTTCAACCTGTTGCTCGGCTATACCGGCTTGTTGTCATTCGGTCATGCCATTTTTCTCGGCGGCGCCGGCTACATCACCGGCTATGTGATGCAGGAGCTGGGCATGCCGTTTGAAATCGGCATCCTGGCGGGTGTGGCGGCTGGCGCCTTGGTCGGCTGGGCCATGGGTGCACTGGCGGTGCGGCGGCAGGGAATCTACTTTACGATGATCACGCTGGCGCTGGCGCAGATGCTGTATTTCGTCCTGCTGCAGGCGCCATTCACGCATGGCGAAGATGGTTTGAGCGTGCAGCGCGGCAAGCTGCTCGGCACGTTCGACCTGGGCAACGACATGCTGATGTACTACGTGGTGCTGGCGATCGCGATCGGCGGGTTTGCCCTGATCGTGCGCATCATCCACTCACCTTATGGACAAGTGTTGAAGGCGATCAAGGAAAACGAGCCACGCGCCATTTCCCTTGGTTACGATGTGAACCGGTACAAGCTGCTGGCGTTCGTGCTGTCGGCCGGCTTGTCTGGCCTGGCCGGTGCGACCCGTTGCCTGGTCAACCACCAGGCTTCGCTTACCGACATCGACTGGGCCATGTCCGGGCTGATCGTGTTGACCACCCTGGTCGGCGGCATGGGCACGATCTATGGGCCGCTGGTGGGTGCGGTAGTCATCGTCGTGCTCGACAACCGGCTTGGCGAAATCGGCGATTGGCTGGCCAATGTGACCGGCATCGAGTGGTTCCACACGCTCGGCGATTCGGTCAGCATCGTGACCGGCCTGATCTTCATCGCCTGCGTGCTGCTGTTCCGGCGCGGCATCGTTGGTGAACTGCTGGCCTGGATGGATAAGCGCTCGGCAGGCAAGGTAACCAAATCGACGCCGGGGCAGCCTGCCTGACCTCTGTCTTAAAAGGCAGCGGCGTAGATAGCTCGTGCATCGTTGCGCGTGACAGTGCGCGGGTTATTGGTCAATAGCCGTGTCTGCAGCATTGCGTCGTCAGCCAGGCGATCAAGGTCTGAGGCGGCGATGCCGACTTCACGCAAGCTGGTTTCTATTCCCACCTGTTTTGCCAATTCCTCCATGTGAGCGATCAATGCCTGGCACCTGGCTTCGACCGAACCATCGGCATCCGGGCAAACGATCTCGGCCAATTCGGCATACATCGTTGCAGCCTCTGGCGCATTGAAGCGTAATACGTGCGGCAAGACCAGCGAGTTGGACAAGCCATGCGGCACGTGGAAGATGCCGCCGATCGGGTAGGCGAGGGCGTGCACGGCTGCACATGGGGCATTGGCAAACGACTGGCCGGCCAGCATGGCGCCGAGCAGCATGGCTTGCCGCGCGGCCAGGTTCTTCCCATCCTCGCAGGCCGGAACCAGGTTTTTCGACAACAGTTGCAAAGCCTGGCGCGCCAGCATGTCGGACAGCGGGTTTTTCTTCAAGCGCGTGGTGTAGGCTTCGATCGCATGTACCATCGCATCAATGCCGGTTGCCGCCGTGACCTTGGATGGCAGGCCAACCGTCAATTTGGCATCGAGTATCGCCAGGTCGGCATAGAGTTGCGGCGAGACCACGCCCATCTTGGTGGTGGCGCCTGTCGTCACGATTGATATCGGTGTGACTTCCGAGCCGGTGCCGGCCGTGGTCGGGATCTGGATCAGGGGCAGGCGCGCGCCCTTGACGTTGCCGATCCCGTACATGGTTTTCAATTCCTGCTCGCTGCCCAGCAACACGGCGATCAGTTTGGCGACGTCCATTGAGCTGCCGCCGCCGAGGCCGATGACCAGATCGATCTTGGCCGCGCGGGCGCTGGTGACGGCCTGCAGGACCACGGCCTCGGGCGGGTCGGCCACCACGTCGGAGAATATCGTGACCTGGATATCCTGCATGCGCAGGCTGTCGGCGGCCGGGTCGACCTGGCCGGTTTTCAGGAAGCCAGGGTCGGTGACGATCAGCGCGTGGCGGATACCCTGGAAGTTTTCCTTGACCAGCGTACCGAGCCTGGCGGCAGCGCCGATTTCAGAGACCAGGCGTGGCACGGTATTGAAAGTAAATGCATCGAACGAAGTCATGATGTCTCCTTGGGGGTTGCCTTGATTGTAGCAAGAAGACGCACATTCGTATGTGCGGAACGGAGCACCTGACGGAAGGTAGCCGATTGTTGGCGAATCGGCGGATGTTTGGGTATAGTGAGAACACAGGCGGAACGGCCTGCACATAACGCCATGTTTCACGTGAAACAATCCAGGAAAATTGATGCCGGCAATGAATATCAGGTTACAACGCACCGCAAAAGGTGAGGGCGAGATCAAGCATAAATCTCACGTGTTGACGCAAAGCCAGCGCTTGATCCTCGCGATAGTCGACGGTGTGAGCCAGATCGATGAATTGCAACAGAAACTGGGGGGAATGGCAAAGCGGCGTTTTACGCTGGCTATTGCCGACCTGACAGCCAAGGGTTTGGTTGAAGAAGCGGTGATGCCGATTCCGGTGCCGATCAAGCTTGGCTCCGAGGCGATCGAGCGATTCGTACGCCAGGACCCGCTGGATCCGGTGACGATAACGGCGCTGCAGTTGCGACCGTTGTCTCGACCGTCCATGGGCAAGAGTAAGGGTGCGGCAAAGGCGGTTGCAAACAAGGCGGGGCGTGCCGTCGATCCCACCGTGGATTTTTACATTCCCCTTGATCCAAATCGCAAAGTTGCAGAGAAACCAGTATGGCAACCATCGGGTGAGGCAAACCTGATTACGACCAATGGCCCGGAGGAAGACGGTATTTCTTCACGCCGACGTTCGCATCGTGAACAGCGTAGCAAGCAAATTCAGGTTGGATATTGGCTGTTGTTTGCCGGGTTGGTATGCGGCATTATTTTCTTGCTGAGCTTGCGCTACAGATGAATGCAAGGCCTGACTTTGTTTCACGTGAAACAAAATCGAATGTGGAAATTACGAATAATGTTGCATTGCCCATATTCCAGCCGCCGGCAATGTCTCGTGATTGAATAGATGGTTGGCGTTGGAAGTGGAAATGACCTTATAATCTCGCCTCTGCCGACTCTCTTCCCCGGACAGAAAACTGGATCAGGCAAGCGATGGATTTCCCAAAAGAATTTGATGTGATCGTTGTTGGTGGCGGCCATGCCGGCACTGAGGCTGCGCTCGCCTCCGCGCGTATGGGGCAAAGCACGCTCTTGTTGACGCATAACATCGAGACCTTGGGGCAAATGTCATGCAATCCCTCCATTGGCGGCATCGGCAAGGGGCATCTAGTCAAAGAGGTGGACGCTATGGGCGGCGCGATGGCGATAGCTACCGACGAAGCCGGCATCCAATTCCGCATCCTGAACTCGTCCAAGGGGCCGGCAGTCCGTGCCACCCGTGCGCAGGCCGACCGCATCCTGTACAAGCAGGCGATCCGCTCGCGCCTGGAAAACCAGCCGAACTTGTGGCTGTTCCAACAGGCGGTCGATGACCTGCTGGTCGAAGGCGAACGTGTGGTCGGTGCCGTGACCCAGGTCGGGATTCGCTTCCGCGCCCGTGCGGTAGTGCTGACCGCCGGAACCTTCCTCGACGGCAAGATCCATGTCGGCTTGAATAATTACTCGGCCGGTCGTGCCGGTGATCCGCCTGCAATCTCGCTATCGGCGCGCTTGAAGGAATTGAAGCTGCCGCAAGGCCGCCTGAAGACGGGTACACCGCCACGCATCGATGGCCGCAGCATCGACTTTTCAGCTTTGGTCGAACAGCCGGGCGATCTCGATCCGATTCCCGTGTTTTCCGTCATGGGTAACGTGGCGATGCACCCGCAGCAGATGCCGTGCTGGGTCACGCACACCAATGAACAAACCCACGAGATCATCCGCCAGGGGCTGGACCGCAGCCCTATGTACACCGGCGTGATCGAAGGAGTGGGGCCGCGTTATTGTCCGTCAATCGAAGACAAGATTCATCGCTTTGCCGACAAGTCGTCGCACCAGATCTTCCTCGAACCGGAAGGCCTGACCACCAACGAATACTATCCGAACGGCATCTCGACCAGCTTGCCGTTCGACGTGCAACTGGCACTCGTGCATTCGATGCGCGGTCTCGAGCATGCGCATATCCTGCGCCCTGGCTATGCCATCGAATACGATTACTTCGATCCGCGTGGCCTGAAAGCCTCGCTGGAGACCAAGGCTATCGGCGGATTGTTCTTCGCCGGGCAGATCAATGGCACCACCGGTTACGAAGAAGCCGCCGCGCAAGGCATGCTGGCCGGCTTGAACGCCGCGCTGCAAACCCAGGGCCGCGAAGCATGGACGCCGCGCCGCGATGAAGCCTACCTCGGCGTGCTGGTTGACGACCTTGTCACGCAAGGCGTGCAGGAACCTTACCGCATGTTCACCAGCCGTGCCGAATATCGGCTCAGCCTGCGCGAAGACAATGCCGA
>FSYV01000676.1_pt1 | contig 9300 bp, 7 predicted proteins | sample 1638641 | NCBI WGS metagenome assembly FSYV01 (sample SAMEA3914813, study PRJEB12502) | metagenome | biome: forest; material: soil | place: Canada | collected 2011-07-07 | depth 0.3 m
CCCGCCGCGCCACCCGCCAATGCTGAATGCCCTTGGCAATGATCAGGATCCAGGTAATAACGGAAAACAAAGCCAGGGCATACAGCGCGCCCTGTACGATAAGATTGAGGGTGAAGTCATTCATGATAAGAATTCCAAAATAAAAAATAGATTTGGTTTGGTTTGGTTTGGTTTTTAAGAAAAATAAATGCGGCATCGGGAGCTTCAGAAATCGTAGCGAGCGGCCCGAGATCGGGTCGAGAAGCGCAACCGTACGCAGGTACGGTGAGCATCGCAGATCCGATATCGGACCGCGCAGTAGATTTATGAAGCTTCCCTACGATAATTTGAAATTGATGGGTACATTTACCCAGCCGTCAACCGGCGTCTGCCCCCGCTTCGCCGGATCAAACACCCAGCTCGTCACGGCCTTCACCGCCGCATCATCCAGAATGTCGTAACCGCTCGACTTGGCAACCGTCACGTTGTCAGGCTGGCCGCTGGCGAGCACGTGGATTTTCAGGATCACCTTGCCTTGCAGGCGTTGCCGTTGCGCAGCCGCCGGATAACCCGGCGCCGGATTGTTCAGGTAACCGGCATAGCCCTTCGGTTCAGTCACCGGTTCCGGTGCAGGCGCCGCTGCCGGCGCAGGCGGCGCGGGCGGCGGCGCAGCTTGTGCCACTTGCACCGCATCGGCGGACGGTTCATTACTCACCACCGGATTTTGCACCACAGGTATATTGGCCGGCGCCGGGCGCGGCGCGGGCTGCGCCTTGGCAACCTGCGGAATCGGCTTCGGCGGTTCGACTTGCGGCGGCGGCGGCGGTGCAAATTCCATCACCATCTCCGGCACCTTGCGTGGCAGCGGCGCAATCGACATCGGCCGATCCAGATAGACGATGATCGCGATATGCCCCGCCACTGCCAACACCGTGGCAATGGCTAACACCAGCTTCTTGCCTTGCGGCGTCAGTTTGCGATTGGCATATCGATCCTCGGTTTGCGTTGCAATCTCGAGCGGCGCCACGACTTGGGCTACCGTGCGACGGCTGCGTTGCGCGGCGGGCCGGCGCGGCGCGGCCGACAAGCTTTCAAAGGTCAGGGCAGTCATGAATTCTCCTTGTGCCTGTTCAGACAACATTGCCGATTGCTTCCGGCACACATGGCGAGTCTTATGCAGAAAGCATGCCAATCAATTCAGCCCATTCTGGCGGCCTCGCCGGGCATTTTCCCCCTCACCATGCGCCGCAAGCGGCACACCCTGCTGCAAACGCAACACCCCACCCGGATCGGCTTGCTGATTGGACGACAAACCGGCCGACAGTGTGCGCAAGGCGTGGATTCAAATGGGGTCATATTTTGCATTTACTTATGCGCAAGACGAATAAATTCATGGCGACATCGATCGATATCCGCGCCCTGTTGTTGAATTCGCCAACGACGGTTGAATATTCATCAGTTCGCAGCGCAACGCTGCGCCGATATCGACAACCCGGCGAAGTTGGAAGATGCCGCCAAACGGATGGTATGCAAATTGCAAAGCTCGGTATTTTCTTACAAAACCAGAGGGAGTCTCTTTCATGCCGCACCAGCAAACCGTTACGCATATGGTTAATCGAAAAATCGCTCAAAAAACCAAATTACGCGGCGGGCCTGCCTATCGTTTGCGGCCGGTGGCGGGCGTCATCGCCGCCATGGCCTTGATCACGTCCTGTGCATCGTATGCGGCCGATCCGAGCGTTGCCGACCTGCAGGCGGAGATTGCCCAACTCAAGCAAATCATTGCATCGCAAAAAGCCGCGCTCGACAATCAGGGCAAGAGCGCCGCACCGGCTGCCGCAGAGGCCGCACCGGCTCCCGCGCCGACACAGGAAGAATCAAAGACGCTCGGTGAAGTTACCGTGTCGGCCGCACCGCCGCTTTCAACCTTGAAGGACGTGCCGGTGTCGCAATCGATCGTCAGCGGCGCCGATCTGGCGCAAACCGGCGCAGCAAGCATGGCTGCCATCACGCAGCGGCTGGCCAACGTGGCCTGGAATGTCGGCAATCAACGGACCGCCAGCCTCTCCATACGCGGCATCGGCAAAATCGGCCAGACCGAAGCGCAGGATCCAAGCGTGGGCGTCACCGTGGACGGTGTCAGCTACGCCTACAATCCGCTGGTGTCGGCCTACGATTTCGTCGATGTCGATACAGCCTCGGTCATTCGCGGCCCGCAGGGCACTGCAGGCAACAAGAGTACCAGCGTGGGCGTGGTCAACGTGACGACCAACCGTCCGTCGTTTACCCCGAGCGCCGACTATTCGCTGACATTCGGACAGGAAGGCACCTTCATCGGCAAGCTGGCCGCTGGCGGCCCGATCATTGACGACTTGCTGGCATGGCGCGGTGCGTTCGAAGTCGATCGCGGCGACGGCAACATGCTCAACCTTTACAACAACGGCGTCACCTATTCCAATACCGATCGCCTGTCCGGCCACGTACAATTCCTGCTGACGCCGAGCACGGACTTCAACGCCAGGCTGTCGGTCAGCGCGTCGCCGAACACCGGAGAGGCACAGAACGGCTACACGGTCTATCTGCCGCCTCCAACGCTGTATTCGAACGGCAGCACCAATCCGCTGAACAATGCTTTCGGCGCCCGCCTAAGCCGCAGCTGGTTCACCAACGAAACCGGATATAGCTACAACAACACGTTCCTGTTCGGTGCCGGCCAGTTCGCGGTCGATGAGAACGCGCAGCAACCGCTTCAAACCAGCAGCCATGGCGCTTCTGTGGAGTTGAACTGGAACGTCAACAAGGCGACGACGCTTACCTCGATCACCGCCTATCAGGATTACTACTTCGATGCGCCCAACGACGAAGGCACGCCCTTCGACATCAATACCAATTCGGGCGGGTTCCAAAACTACTACCGGCAAATCAGCCAGGAATTGCGCCTGACGTCGCAAGTCGGCAAGCTGGTGGATTACACTGCCGGCCTATACTTCCTGCGCGACAGCAATAACGACTATTACAACAAGGCATGGGGCAGCGATGCCGGCGCCTTCTTTGCCACCGCTGCGCAATACAAGATCCTCGACGCGACGGCAGCCGGCCAATTGCTGATGGAAAATTCCCTGGATCGCCTGGCCATGCTGTACAACTCGCCGGCCGGATTGCAAGACATCGAGAACAAGGATGAAGCGATCTATGGACAAGCCGATTGGCACCTGAGCGACAAGGCGACGCTCCGCACCGGTCTGCGCTTCGATCATGACGAACGAACCAATACAGGCAGCAGTTCCATCATCGACAACGGCTTCGGCGCCGCCCTGAACCCGGTAGCCGTCAACGGCGTGCAGACCGGCGGTTTTGCCACCACGGCCACCGGCGCGCTGGCGACCACCAATTCTGCTGCGCAATTGAGTCTGGCAGACAGCGTGGCGCAACAATATTTCGGCGTGAACCCCACCGCCGTACCCGGCGCGGCGTATAACGGCCTGAGCGCTGCGCAGCAGTTGCAGGTGGCGACCGCCCAGGCTCTGCGCAAAGCCAACATCGGCGTGTTGTTCAGCCAGAACAAGGCGACTTACACAGGAGGCCATCTTCCGACGGCGATCATCAGTCCGAACTACCAGTTCAACGACAATTACACCGGCTATGTCTCGTGGCAGTATGGCGAAAAGGCCGGCGTGGCGCAATTCGTCAATGGCGTTCCCAACCTGGTGCAGCCGGAGCGAACCAACGCGTTTGAACTGGGCTTGAAAACGGCACTTCCGGACCAGAAGTTGATCCTCAATGCCGACCTGTTCCTGATGAACATTTACAACTACCAGCAATCGGTCAAGGTGCTCGATCCCTACAACACTGCGCTGCAAGGCGCCACGCAATACGTGGCGGCGACCGGCAATGTGCCGCAAGTGCGCGCCGAAGGCCTGGAAATCGATGCCTTATATACGGGAATCAAGAATACGACGATACGCTTCTCCGGCGCCTACAACGATGCGCACTACGTCAAGTTCCCCAATTCGGCGGAACCGGCCGAAACCAGCTACACCGGGGCGCCGGTCTATTTCGACGCTTCCGGCAAGCAGCTTCCCGGCAACTCGCGGCTTCAATTCAACCTCGGCGGCGACTATCGCGCTCCGCTCTGGAACGGACAACTTTTCCATACCAGCTTCAACACGATGTACGAAAGCCGATATGAATCGGACCCGACCTTCTCGGCATATTCCTGGATACCATCGCATAGCGTGACCGACTGGTCGATCGGGCTTGCCAACAGCAAGCAGACGTTCGATGTGACCCTGATCGCCAAGAACCTGTTCAACAACGCCACGCCGCAGGCACTCACGCTCAGCGCCGGCGGTTCAACCAGCGCCACGAGCTACAGCTATACGCCGGCGGTACAGCGTTGGCTGGGGTTGCAGTTCAGCGGGAAATTGTAGATCTGCGTGAGCACAGAGAGCTGATCGTCAGACCAGGCGGATTCGGGGATTCATTCCTCGGGTCCGTTTTTTTGTGTTGGGTGGATGGCTGGATACAATTGGAAAGCGATGCGAGGTGTGCCGGTTCAGTTCACAACCGTTATGGGGGCGCAAGTTTCTCCCAACGCTCGCTACTACTGCCGATCATACCCACAGATCGCTGCGCTTCGCATTTCTCCCTCTCCCGCAGGCGGGAGAGGGGACTGCAGTGCGGCGACCTGTGCGTAATAATCAGGCCGCTGCTGGCGAGCAGAAAGGAAATAGAAACAGCCCCTCAAAGCGCCGCAACTTCCTCAAGTTCCCCATTGCGGCCGCCGGCGTCCCCGCCAATCAGCCCGAAGCGTTTCAGATGCGTGCGCAGGATGTTGCGGCTGATGCCCAGCACCTTGGCGGTCTGCACCTGATTATTGGCGCAGCGGGCGAAGGCGCTGCGCACGAGGTTTTCCTCGACGGCATCGAACAACGTCGCCTCGCCGGCCTGCATCATTTCGTTGAACAGGCGCGCGAGCCGTGCGGCGTAACCGTCTTCCGGGGCCGCCGCCGGCAGGTCGGCGATGATCTGGTCGCGTGCCGCCGTCGTTTCCGTCTTTCTGCTGTGGCTGCCCGCGCCCATGTCGCGATGCAAGGCGCCGACCAGTTTCAAATCGTCGGCCTGGATCAGGTTGTCGCGGCAAACGATCAGCGCATAGTGGATGACGTTCTCCAGCTCGCGGATGTTTCCCGGCCACTCATACGACAGCAGCGCGGTCTGGCTCGAGGGCGCCAGTTTGACGACGTCGAGCTTGAGCTTGTTGCGATAGACGTTGATGAAGTGGTTCGCCAGCGGCAGGATGTCGCCGGGCCGCTCGCACAGCGCAGGCAATTCGATGGTGGCCACGCTCAAGCGGTAGAACAGGTCGGAACGGAAGCGATCCGCAGCGATAGCCTTTTGCAGGTCGACGTTGGTTGCCGCCACCAGGCGCACGTCGAGTGCGGTCGGTCGGCGCGAACCCAGGCGCGTCACCTGGCGCTCCTGCAGCACGCGCAACAGCTTCACTTGCAAGGCCGGCGACAGGTCGCCGATTTCGTCCAGGAACAAGGTGCCGCCGTTGGCCGCCTCAAACCAGCCGCTGCGCGCCTGGGTTGCGCCGGTGAAGGCGCCGGTTTCGTGGCCGAACAATTCGGCATCGATCAGGGATTCGGAAAACGCGCCGCAATTGACGGCAATGAACGGCCCCTTGCGCTCACTATGATTATGGATATGGCGCGCAATCAGTTCCTTGCCGGTGCCGGTCTCGCCGATGATCAGCGCGGTGGCTTCGCTGCGCGCAATGCGCTCGACCTGCGCCAACAACGCAGTGGAACGCGGGTCGTGAAACAGCAATGCCTTGGCGCGTATCGATAGCGCCATGCCGGCTGAATCGGGAAAGGTAAGGAGTTTGTCCACGGGGCTCACAAATAAAAATCCAAAGCGTTTGCCGAGATATGTCAGGCGTTCCTGACCTACCTCATCATGCGCCCTAGACTACCGCCTATGTGCCCCGATGAAAACGAATGTTTTCAGTGTAACTTATGCAATTCACAGATAAGCACACCTGCCGGCGTGCTTACGCTGTCGGATACGATCAACAATAAAAAATCAGACCGGCACCATCAATCCCTGGATTTGAAATCGTCGTGGCAAGCCTTGCAGGTGCGCGTCAATTTTCCATATTGCGCCTTCACTGCTGCCTGATCGCCGCTGGCGGCAATGCTGGCGAGGTCGCCCGCTTCCTTGCCGAAGTTGGCCAGCAATTCGTCGAAATGTTTGGTGTCCTTGAAGGCTTCCGCCTTGGCGCTGGTGTCGTGCCAGCCTTTTCCCTGCTCGGTGCCGGCCGCGAACAAGGTTTCGACGCCGGACCTGGACAGCGCAGCGATCGTGTTGGCCGCCTTGACCACCTCATCCTTGTTGTAAGTACCCTCGACATTGGCCTTGATGCGGCCGGTGTTCCAGCCGATCACCTGAAACACCGACTGGCGCCACTTGATCAGGTTCTCGGGCTTGGGCGCCTGCTGCGCAGCGGCGTAGCCGCCTGCCGCCAACAATGCCAGCACCAGGCCGGTCTTGATCGTTTTTGTGAAACCTTGCTTCATGATTCTCCTTGGATGATTGAAATTGGTTATGCCTTTGGTTATAACCTGCAGGTGCATGCTAGAACCCCTCGCCCGCGGGCGGGAGAGGGGCAGGGGTGAGGGGAGTTGCGATTTGGCTGCGCCAAACAGGCAAGGCTTGCTCGCGAACTCCCGCATCGGATCGCCGCCCGCGTAAGGGGAGTTAGTAGTGCTTCGACTTGCGGCCAATGATCCGTCCTACACCCTCAAGGTCTTGTTAAAATGCGCAATCGTGCGCTGCCACGCCAGCCTGGCCGCAGCCTCGTCGTAGCGCGGGGTGGTATCGTTGTTGAAGCCATGCTCGACGCCGGGATAGACGTATCCCTGATAGTCGACCTTTGCCGCCTTCAGGCTTTCTTCGTACTTCGGCCACGTGGCCACCAGGCGCTCGTCCTTGCCGGCATGATGCACGAGCAGGCTGGCCTTGATCTTCGGCACATCCTCCAGCGGCGGCGGCGAGCCGTAGAACGGCACGGCAGCGGCGACGTCCGGCAGGCGCGTGGCCAGCAGGTTGGCGATGCCGCCGCCATAGCAAAAGCCGACCACGCCCAGCTTGCCGCTGCTTTGCGGCAAGCCCTTGAGCACTTGCGCCGCCGTGACGAAATCTTCGTGCGTCTTGGCCTGGTCGAGCTTGGGAAACAGCTCGCGCGCCTTGTCTTCATCACCGGGGTAGCCGCCGAGCGGATACAGCGCATCGGGCGCGAAGGCGACAAAGTTATCCAGCGCCAGGCGGCGCGCGATGTCTTCGATATGCGGATTCAGGCCGCGATTTTCATGCACCACCAAAACGGCCGGCAACTTGCCGCTAGTCGCCGCCGGATAGGCAAGGTAGCCGCGCAGCTTCCCGTAGCCGTTGGGCGACGGATATTCCACATAGGCCGTCTTGATACGCGCATCGGTCGGCGCCACTTGCTGGGCGTCGGCAAAATTCGGGCTGAGCGCCGCGAGCAAACCCTCGGCGGTGACCGCGCCCACGGCGAAGCGCGCCGCAGATTGCAGGAAACCGCGCCGGCTCAATTGGCCGTGCACGTATTGGTCGAACAGTTTCATCACTTCAGGATCGAAATCCTTGCTGGTCTTGCGCGTCATGTCATCATCTCCATGTCGTTCAATTTTTAACGCCCATCGTTATACAGTTAAATAACCGTTTAGCGCTTGGCAAGTTCCTGCGCCGCCTGCAACGCCTTGTCGACGTTCGCTTCGGGCGTCACGCCGCCTATGATAGAGGCAATTTTTCCGTCAGGTGTCACGATGAAAGTCGTGCGTTCGGCAAAACCGTGATCGATGGCAACGCCGCGCGTGTCCTTGCGGCCGGCCACGGCATCGCGAATGTTCAAGGCATAGGATTTGGCGATCTTGCCGTCGGCATCAGATGCCACCGGGATCTTGCCGGCGCAGTAATCCGGGTCGGCGGAAAAGTCATTCAGGCGCGCAATGCTGTCAAGCGATACGCCGATAATGCTGGCTCCGGCAGCACTGAATTTCTCCTGGTTGACGGCAAACGTATGCGCCTGGAGATTGCAGCCGCCGGTGTAGGCCGAGGGATAAAAATAAACGATCACCGGCCCCTTCTTCAATGCATCGGCCAGCGAATAATGGAATGCCTTGCCGGCCAGCGAAGCGTCTGCCTCGAAGGACGGCGCGGCATCACCCTGGTTCAACGCAGCCAGGGCCGAGGTTGACATGGCGCAAGCGGCGATGGTGGTAATCAGAAAACGTTTCATCAATTTCTCCTGGTGGAATTTTTGTTCAGGCGATGTTTATGCGCGGGCCCATTATTCCTTTTTGTAGAAGGTGTGACAAGTCCTGCAAGTGCGCGACAGCGTGGTCGCAGAATTGGTCGCCGCATCGAAATTGCTTTGCCCGATTTGCGCGACGATGTCGTTGGTCAGCCCCTTGCTCTTCCTGGCCAGTTCCACCGCATCGTCCGCGCCGCCCTTGTGCTCGAAGAAGACCTGCACCTTGTCGAACATGCTGTTCAATTCCTTGCTGTCGGACACGGCGGCCTGCGCATCTTTCAAGGCAATGTTGGACGCCAGACTCTTGTTGGTGTCTTCGATCGACTGCATCAGGTCCGTGTCCAGCTCGGATTCGTTGGCCTGGACGCTGGTGGACAATAATACGATAGTCGCTAGCGCTAGGATGGTTTTTTGCATGGGAATGTTGGTAATTTTTGGTGCTGGGGTGCTCTGTATATCCACTCGTGGATTTCGTCAAGAGCGATTGCTTTCCTTCTCTGCCCGCTTGAGCTGACACTACCCACAAATCGACGCGCTACCGTCTCCCCTCTCCCGCAGGCGGGAGAGGGGTGGGGGTGAGGGGGATCGCGAGCAGGCTTGGCCTATCTGACGCAGCAAATGCACAACTGCCCTCACCCCAACCCTCTCCCGCCTGCGGGAGAGGGAGAAAATCAGAAGCTTTGCGCTAGCATCCAGTGTTATGGAACGAAGAGCGAAAAAGCCCCCTACGGCTTCAACTGCCCGCGAATTTCCCCGCCTTTGTTCTCCGCACTATGCACGTTGACATACAAATTCCCGGCCAGATAGCTTGCATACTGTTCATCAGTCAGCTTGGCACCCGCCGGCACCGTCCATACGCCATCGGCACCCTTGGCAAGATCGACGATCGGCGGGCCTTTCTGCCCGAACGCACCGAGATGGATATGCGCGACCGTGCCGGTGATGCCCTGCGTGGTCACGCTGCCGGTCACGGTCTTGTCGGC
>FSYV01000398.1_pt1 | contig 9241 bp, 11 predicted proteins | sample 1638641 | NCBI WGS metagenome assembly FSYV01 (sample SAMEA3914813, study PRJEB12502) | metagenome | biome: forest; material: soil | place: Canada | collected 2011-07-07 | depth 0.3 m
CGGTCCTGGAACACGGAGCCGAGCGCACCCGCATTCATCTGCTCGAAACCCAGCACCAGCACGCAATCGGCGGCGCCGGCCTGTCGCACATGAACAAATACGGCACGTCGCTGGAAACCTTCGCCAAGATCCGCGCCAAGGCCAGCCGCCATGCAGCAAACAATCCGCTCGCATTGTTTCGCAAGTTCGTGACGCCCGACGACGTGATGAATGCGCCGATGATCTGGCCCGGCGTGATGACGCGCCTGATGGCTTGCCCTCCTACCTGCGGCGCGGCCGCCGCAGTGCTGGTGTCCGAATCGTTTGCCAAGGCGCGCGGGCTGGACCGGCGCGTGTATATCGCCGCACAGGCAATGACCACCGACCGTCCCGAAACCTTCGATTCCGGCGACATGATGCAACTGGTCGGCTACGGCATGGCGCAGGCGGCAGCGCAAAAAGTGTACGAGGCCGCCGGCATCGGCCCGCAGGATGTGCAGGTGGTCGAACTGCACGACTGTTTCGCGCAAAACGAATTGATCAGCTACGAGGCGCTCGGTCTGTGTCCGGAAGGCGGCGCCGAGAAATTCGTCAACGACGGCGACAATACCTATGGCGGCAAGGTGGTGACGAATCCATCGGGCGGTCTGCTGTCGAAGGGACATCCGCTTGGCGCCACTGGGCTGGCGCAGTGCTATGAATTGACGCATCAACTGCGCGGCACGGCGCAGGAGCGCGGGGTGGCCGGCGCGCGCGTCGGGCTGCAGCACAATCTCGGCCTGGGCGGCGCCTGCATCGTGACGATGTATCGCAACGATTGAGGAGAAGATCATGGCACAGGCAGGCAGATTGACTGGAAAGGTGGCACTGGTTTCGGGTTCCGGGCGCGGCATCGGACGTTCGATCGCCCTGAAACTCGGGGCGGAAGGTGCACGCGTAGTCGTCAACGATCTTGATGAAGCGCCGGCGCAGGCAGTGGCGCATGAGATTGAACAGGCCGGCGGCCAGGCGGTCGTGTGCGCCGGCAACGTCACGGCGCCCGATTTCGGCGAACGCTTCGTCAAGACTGCGGTCGACCATTTCGGCGGGCTCGACATCATCGTCAACAATGCCGGTTATACCTGGGACAATGTCATTCAGAAGATGAGCGACGAGCAGTGGTACGCCATGATGGACGTGCACCTGACGGCGCCGTTTCGCATCCTGCGCGCCGCGCAGCCCGTGATCCGCGACCTGCACAAGGCCGAGGCGGCACGCGGTGAACTGGTTTCGCGCAAGATCGTCAACGTTTCCTCATTGGCCGGCACCGGCGGCAACGCCGGGCAGATTAACTACTCCAGCGCCAAGGCCGGCATCATGGGCATGACGATGACACTGGCCAAGGAGTGGGGCCGCATGAACGTCAACGTCAATTGCGTCGCCTTCGGTTTCATCAAGACGCGCCTGACCGAAGCCAGCGCCGACGGCGATGCCACCGTCAATATCGCGGGGCGCGACATCAAGGTCGGCGTCAACCCCGGCCTGATGGCCATGGTCGAACGCCAGATACCGCTGGGCCGCACCGGCACGCCGGAAGAAGCGGCGGGCGCGGTATACCTGCTTTGCACGCCGGAATCGGATTACATCAGCGGGCAGACCGTGATTTGTGGCGGGGGGTTGATCGCCTAGACTTAGGAGGAATGGACATGCGAACCTTATTTGTCGGACTTGCTTTGCTGTTTGCCGCAATCCTGGCACAGGCTATCGAGGCGGGTATCGATCCCGGCATCGCGAAATTCAATCACGCGCTGAGCGACGCCACCACGCGCATGGACAACGCCGCCGTCATGGCCTTGTGGGATGAGGACGGCATCAGCCTGCTGCCCGGAACCGCACCCATCGTCGGCAAGAAGGCGATCGCTGAATTCATGGATGGCGCCACCAGCCAATTGGCCGGCGCGCACATGCGCCGTTTCGAGATGCAATGCCGCGACATCGACGTGTCGGGTGACTGGGCTTCGGAGTGGTGCCATGAGCACCAGATTGTGGATCTGGGTGGCGGCAAGCCGCCGTTCGACGGGCAGGGCAACATGCTGCTGGTGCTGCATCGAGAAGCGCATGGTGCGTGGCATCTGAAACGCGAGATGTGGAATCAGGCGCCGGACAAGCCCTGAGAAAAGATTTCGTAGGCCGGGACGAGTCCCAGCTTCCAACGCATGCAATAGCTGGGACTCGTCCCGGCCTACACCATATCCCAGCCTGCGAACTTCAAATCACCTTGCCCGGATTCATCAAATTGCGCGGGTCCAATGCCTGCTTGATGGCGCGCATCAGATTGATTTCGACCTCGCTCTTGTAGCGCAAGATTTCCGCACGTTTCAAGGCGCCCAGACCATGCTCGGCCGAGATCGAGCCATCGAAACGATCCACGCTGTCGTGCACCACGCGGTTGACTTCTTCTTGCCGTGCAATGAATTCGGCATCCGACGCATGCTCCGGCGGCGAGACATTGTAGTGCAGGTTGCCGTCGCCCAGGTGGCCGAAGGTCACCATGCGACACCCCGGAAAGGCGTCTTGTAACAGCACGTCAGTTACGCGGATGAATTCGCCGATGCGCGCAATGGGGATAGAAATGTCATGCTTGACGTTCTTGCCTTCCTCCGCCTGCGCCAGCGGAATGTGCTCGCGCAAATTCCACAAGGCCTTCGATTGGGCAATCGATGAGGCCAGGACGGCGTCGGCAATGATTTCCTGTTCCAGTGCGGCTTCGACCAATCTTTCCAGCATCGCCGCGGCGTGTTCTTCCGACTCGCTGTCGGACAATTCCAGCAGGACATACTGTGCGTGTGTTTCCTGGAACGGCAGGCGCATTTGCGGATAATGCCTGGTCACCAGTTGCAGGCAAAACGACGACATCAATTCAAAACCGGTCAGGCTGGCACCGCACAATGTTTGTGCCAGCGTCAAGAGTTGCAGCGCATGGTCGGGCGAGGGCAGGGCCAGCAGGGCGGTCAATTCCGCCTTCGGCTGCGGAAACAGCTTGAGCACGGCGGCGGTGATGATGCCGAGCGTGCCTTCCGCGCCGATGTACAGGTCGCGCAAATCGTAGCCGGTATTGTCCTTGCGCAAACCGCGCAAGCCGCTCCACACCTCGCCCTGCGGCGTCACCACTTCGAGGCCCAAACACAGTTCGCGCGTATTGCCGTAGCGCAGGACGGCGGTCCCGCCGGCGTTGGTCGAGAGGTTGCCGCCGATGGTGCAACTGCCTTCCGCTGCCAGCGAGAGCGGAAACAGGCGCTTGGCCTCCTGTGCCGCAGTCTGGATATTCTCCAGGATACATCCGGACTCGACCGTCATCGTGTTGTTGATCGTATCGATCGCGCGCACGCGATTGAGCCGCTGCAGCGACATGACGATTGCGGCGCCGCTCTCGTCGGGTACGCTGCCCAGCACCAGACCGGTATTGCCACCCTGCGGCACGACCGGCACGGCATGCTCGTTGCACAACTTGACGATTGCGGCGACTTCCGCAGTCGAGCCGGGTTTCAGCACCGCCATCGCGCGCCCGGTGTAGCGTCGGCGCCAGTCGGTCAGGTAGGATGCCATGTCGGCGCTGTCGGTGATGACGTAGTCGGCGCCGATCGCGGCCCGGCATTGTTCGAGAAACGGATTCATTTCGATGCTTTGTCGATGGCTTGTTTTGCGAGTTGCTTGGCGGCGCGCTTGTATGGACGCAGGTAGCCAAGCACGCAGAAAAAATACAGACAGGTGAGCGCGACCTCGATCCAGCCAAGTGTTGCGGAAAGACCATGGTCGCTGCTGCCGCGCACGATGCCTTCCATGAAATACAGCAGGATCAGCATCGACGACCATTGCATGGTGTAGACATCGCGCTTGAGCACGCCGATCAGTGGCAGCAACAGCGGGACGACCTTCAATACGAGCCAGGAGCCGCCCGGTCGCAAGGGCGCAAGCATCAACTCCCATGCGACGCACAATGCTATCAGCACCAGCAGGCTCGCGACCGCGCTGCGATGAAACCACGTGGCCTTGTCAGTTTTCATCTTGATTCCTGAGTTTCAAGGCTGTGTGCGCAAGGCGCCGGCCCAGGGCAATGCTCAAGTTGCGTGTCGCGTCGGTCATGGACTCAGCGCCAGTTGGCCCGGCCCAATGGCTGGCGCCGTAGGGGGTGCCGCCGCTCCTGGTGGACAACAGATCAGGCTCGGTGTAGGGCAGGCCCATGATCAGCATGCCATGGTGCAGCAAGGGCAGCATCATGGACAGCAGCGTGGCTTCCTGACCGCCGTGCAGCGTGCCGGTGGACGTGAACACACAGCCCGGTTTGCCCGCCAGCGTGCCGCCCAGCCATTCGATTGAGGTGCCATCCCAGAAATATTTCATGGCCGAGGCCATGTTGCCGAACCGCGTCGGCGAACCGAGCGCCAGCCCATCGCATTCGGCCAGGTCGCGTAACTCGACGTAAGGCGGGCCGGCTTCGGGAATGTCCGGCATGCTCACTTCGTTCATGGGCGATACGGGCGGCACGGTGCGCAAGCGTGCTTCGCAACCTGCCACGCTTTCCACGCCCTGGGCAACAAGTTCGGCCAATTTGCGCGTGGCGCCATGGCGCGAATAATATAAAACCAGAATTGTCAGCGTGGGTTGATTCATACTTGCTATTATAGAATGCTTTGGTTGCCGAATTCGCCGCCGGGCTATCGAGTCTCCGCTGTGGGTCGCCAATATCCAGGAACGATACCATTTAACCAATGCCAACGATTCAATTGTCATCTAATCAAGGAAAGCGCTGGTCGCGTTTGCTCGACTTGTTTCGCTTTGCCTGGCGCCGCCTCGAAGAAGAACGCCTGCCGCAAGTGGCCGGCAGTCTGACGTTCAACACCGTGCTGGCGCTGGTGCCGGTGCTGACCATCGCGCTGGCCATCTTCACCACGTTTCCGATCTTCGACACGTTTCGCAATTCGCTGCAGGCTTACCTGATCCAGAGTCTGATACCGCATACGATATCGTCGACCATCAATGACTACCTCGGCATGTTCGCCTCCAAGGCCAGCCGCATGTCGGCGGTGGGTGCGATTGCGCTGTTGCTGACCACGGCTGCCACCATGGCGCTGATCGACCGCACCTTCAACGACATCTGGCGCGTCAAGACCAAGCGCTCGTGGGTCAAGAGTCTGGCGGCCTATTGGACCATCCTGACGCTCGGCCCCTTGTTGATCGGCGTATCGATCACGGTCACCTCGAACCTGCTGCGCGCTACCGACGTGGTGGTGATGAATCTGCCTATTTTCAGTGCATTTTTCTATACCAGCGTGTCGCTTGCCTTGACAACGTCGGCCTTCGCCTTGCTCTACACGGTGATTCCCAATCGTTTCGTCGATTGGCGCGATGCGGCCTGGGGTGGCTTTTTTGCAGCCGTTGCCTTTGAACTCGCCAAGCGCCTGTTTGCCGTGTTCATTTCGCATTTTTCAACTTACACGATGGTCTACGGCGCGCTTGCCGCCATTCCGATCTTCCTGATCTGGGTTTACGTGTCATGGTTCATCATCCTCGTATGCGCGGTGATCGTGGCAGCCTTGCCGGTAGTGAAATACGAGCGTTGGTGGCACGTGCCGTCGCCGGGCAGCGCCTTCGTCGATGCCATGGCCGTGCTGGGCGTCCTGGTCGAAGCGCGCCTGTCCGGAGCATCATCGGCGACGGACGCGGCTATCATACGTTCGTGCACGCGCCTCGGGTTCGACGAATCCGAAAACCTGCTGGAAACCATGCTCGACGCCGGCTGGGTCGGCCGCATCAAGACCGACATGCCGTCCAAGTCGAAATGGTCCAAGCGGCATACCGAAGGCATGGATAGCTGGACCCTGCTGGTCAACCCCGATCTGCTCAAGATGGCCGACGTTTATCGCTTGTTCGTATTCAGTGCCGCAGGCAATCCGGCGCTGGCACAGCAGGTGGAGCACGCGGTGGAGCAGGGGCTGGACCAGACCTTGGCGGAGCATTTCAAGCCGCAGGCGCAGGCATCGAATTAAACGTCAGCCGTTTTCAATTCCTGGCCTTCGACGCCTGCGGAGCGTTTCGCCGAAATCGCTCAAGCCAGCGCCACGGTGACAATACGCGACGAATGTGGGTTACACACCGCTGTGATCTGCACGGCACGATGAAGCGGGAAATTGATGGAATCAAACCATGGTGTTGAATTGGAAGGCAGTCATTCTAGGTGCAATCGTCGATTTCGTCGGCTCGTATTTCGTCACCTACATGTTGGCGCTCCTGTGGGCCAGCGCATTGCGCTCACATGGAATCGCCGATGACCAGGCGTGGGAACTGGCCGTTCGACACCCGCTATTTCTCGCGATCTCAGCCACCATCGGCTGGTATTTCGACTATCTGGCGGGCAGGATTGCGGCCTCATTCACGGCCGGCAACGGACCGCTGCACGGTGTTGCTGCCGCCACGCCAGGGGTGGTGCTCGCATTGATTGAGCTATTTCACGCCGATCCTGCGCCCATTCCGGTATGGTTTGTTTTCGTCAGTTGCGGCGTGTCCATCGGTTGCGCCTATTACGGTGGCGGCAAGGCGAGCCGCATCAACAAGTCATGATGCAGTCGATGCGCCGCTACTAACTCCCCTCGCCCGCGGGCGGGAGAGGGGTGGGGGAGAGGGGTTCCAATCCATCGCATGCTCTTGTGGGTATGAGCCGAACAAAACTGGAGAATCGTCTTCGCAAGTCGCATCTTGCTACATCGATGCTACTTTTCATGCCAGCCCTAAAACGACACCTGCCCCGACAGCATCTGCCAATACATCACCCAATCGCCCATGAGTGAATAAAGCGGCTGGCTGAAGGTTGCCGGGCGGTTTTTCTCGAAACCGAAATGACCGATCCAGGCGAAGCCATAGCCGCACAGCAGCGCACCGGGCAGCCACCAGATATTGGTGGTCAATAGCAAGGCGGCGAGGCATGCCAGGGCCAGTGTGGAACCGACAAAATGCAATTCACGGCACATGCGGTTTGCATGCTGGCTCAGGTAGAAGGGGTAAAACTCGGCAAAGGATTGATATTTCTTTTCAACCGTGGTCGTCATGCTCCGCTCCGCGAAGTTGCCATGACGACAGAGTAGCCCGGCTTTTCGGCCGATGCAACTGGAATGTCGTGCTGCCGCCGTCGCGATCGCAATTGCAGCAAAAACAAGCCGGTAGCTGCGCCGTCGGTTGGTCAACTGCTATGATAGAGATCATCGATAGAAAAGGGATGTCCGATGAGCCTGAAAAAGCTGCTGGCCTTGGCTGGCTTGTGCATGTTTGCGTTGCCCGGTTGGGCCGATACCGTGAACGTGGCCGTGGCCGCCAGTGCCCAGTACGTGTTCGAGGATTTGAAGGCAGCGTTCAAGCAGGAAAGCGGGCACGACCTGGTGGCCAGCATCAATTCCTCCGGCAAGTTCGCCACGCAAATCATGAGCGGTGCGCCGTATGACGTCTTCCTTTCGGCCGACATGGAATTCCCTGAAAAACTCTACCAGGCGGGATATGCCACGGCTGCGCCGCGTGTCTATGCCTATGGCGCGCTGGTCGTGTGGAGCATGAAAAATGTCGACCTGCACACCTGGCAGAGTCCGTTTGCCGATACGGCGCTGGGCAAGATCGCGGTGGCCAATCCGCAAACGGCACCTTACGGTCGCGAAACCATGAAGGCCCTGGCTGGCGCCAAGCTCGACCAGGTACTGCAACCCAAGCTGGTGTTTGGCGAGAGCATCGCGCAAACCAATCAATACATCTACTCCGGCGTCGCTGATGTTGGTTTCACCGCCAAGTCCATCGTGCTGTCGCCTGAAATGAAAGGCAAGGGCAAATGGATCGAAGTGCCGAAGGCGTTGTATTCGCCGATCGCGCAAGGGGCGGTCTTGCTCAAGCATGGGGCAGAGGCGAATCCCAAGGCGGCGCGCCAGTTCTACGAGTTCCTGTACACGGATAAGGCGCGCGCCATTTTCGAACGCTACGGCTACCTGCTCCCCTGATTCCCCCATGAACCAATTATCGGGCCATATTGCTGCGCTGGACATTGCGGGCAGCATCGCCTTGGTCGATGTCGCCGTCGGCACCAGGACCTACACCGCCATGCTGCTGGGGGTCGGCGAAGACGATGCTGCCTGGCGTCAGGGCGCTGCAGTCACGCTGCTGTTCAAGGAAACGGAAGTCGCACTGGCGGTGAATTTGAGCGGCATGATCAGCTTGCGCAATCGCTTGAAAGGCGTTGTCAGTGCGATCGAAAGCGGCCGGCTGATGAGCCGGGTAACTATTATGGTCGATGGCGTCGCGATCTCATCGGTAATTACCACCCGTTCGCTACAAGCCTTGCAACTGGAGGTCGGCGACGAGGTGGAAGGATTGGTGAAGTCCAACGAGATGAGCGTGATGTTGGGCCAAGGCGCATGAATGCCGACCTGGGCATGGACTGGCAGCCCCTGTGGCTGACGCTGCGCCTGGCGCTATGCACCACGTCGATACTGTTATTGTTCGGCCTGCCGTTTGCCTACTGGCTGGCGCAGACACGCACGCGCTTCAAGCCGCTGGTCGAAACGTTGGTGAGCATGCCGCTGGTATTGCCGCCTTCGGTGCTGGGCTTCTATCTCCTGCTGGCATTCAGTCCGCAACATGCGTTTGGCCAGTGGGTGGGCGCGACGTTGCACCTGAGCCTGGTGTTCAGTTTTGCCGGTTTGGTGCTGGGTTCGGTGATCTTCAGCCTGCCTTTCATGGTGCAATCGTTGCAGGCGGGCTTCCAGAATCTGCCGCCGAATCTGCTGCAGGCGTCGCGCACCCTGGGCAAGTCCGATGTGGTGACAGTATTTCGCGTGCTGTTGCCCAACATGAAGCCGGCACTGCTCACCGGCATCGTGTTGAGTTTCGCCCACGCGATCGGCGAGTTTGGTGTGGTGCTCATGATAGGCGGGAACATCCCGGGCGTCACGCGGGTGGCATCGATTGCCATCTACGATGAGGTCGAGAGCCTGCATTATCACGAAGCCAACGTCTATGCCGCCGTGTTGTTCCTCGCCTCGTTTGCGATACTGCTGACGGTACACTTGATCAACAAGCGCTGGAGCAGGCCCAATTGATCGAATTCGACATCGCTACCGAGCTGCAAGGCAGCGCCGGCGTCATGCATTGGGCTGCGCAGGGCCGCATCGAGAGCGGGGAATTTGCCGCGTTGTTCGGCCCATCCGGCGCAGGGAAAACCACGCTGCTGCATATGCTCGCCGGATTGACG